>Ga0307374_10000530_pt1 | contig 72588 bp, 67 predicted proteins | sample OX3MG_FD_202532 | JGI IMG/M metagenome (GOLD analysis project Ga0307374, IMG submission 202532) | Soil microbial communities from Risofladan, Vaasa, Finland - OX-3 | ecosystem: Environmental > Terrestrial > Soil > Coastal area > Acid sulfate soil | place: Finland: Risofladan, Vaasa | collected... | reverse complement strand
CATCCCGCGGGCACCGGGACCAACGCTTGCGCTAACCGATGTTTTTCGTGAACTCTTGAAGCCGCTCGGTTTGCCGACCATCTACAACCTGCCGCTGGGGCACGGTCGGCACATCGCGACACTCCCGTGCGGTGTCTTGGCGGAGCTGGACGCCGATTCCGGAAGATTGGAGGTAGTCCAAAGTGGCGTCTGTTAGGAGAGCCCTTCCTGACTCGCTGAAGCGGATCGCCCTCCCTGGTCTGGCGGGGTCCGTGACTCCAGGGCGCTGACCGCCACCGTGGGTGGCGACCTCATGTTTGTTGATGCGAGAGTGGCGTTCGCAAGGTCAGCTACCGCTTAGAAGAACTAGCGCTGCTCGAAGTCTGCTCGCACACCTACTTGAGGGCGACTGTCAGGGTACCTTCAACTCTTCCCGATTGTACGGCCAATTTCGATCAGCAGTTCCCAGAAGTAGCTCCGGTTCTCCGGCAGACCTGGTGAGGGGACCCCGTTTGTTAGTCCAAGGGGGACCGGTCACGGGGACTAGTTCTCCTCCAGAGGAAACGGCGACTACGGCGCTCAGGAAGCCTGAGCCGGCAGGTGAGAGGCCAGCTGTGTCGCAAGTCCTGGCCGCGATAGCGAACGCCTCCGCCGATTAGAAGAGGTGCGTCGAAGACGAGGCCAGCCCTTTGCCTGACGGTGTTAATCCAACATGCGTAAATGAAGATTGTGGGTAAAGAACATGCAGGCGGCTATCCGATCAACCCCGGCGATGGATCGCAGCCGCTCAGAGCCCGATGAGGACCGATGTCAGTACGTGGATCGCTCGACCGTAGTCGTTGATCTCCAATGATTCGTATGGAGTGTGGTCCAGCTCGGCGCTCCCCGGCCCATATACCACGGCCGGGCACCGCCATTTGGGAAGGACGACGTTTAGGTCTGAAGTACCGAGCCGCCGTTGCCAAACGGGTAGCATCCTGTGCTGACGAATCGCGGTCGCGAAGGCGGTGGGCAGAGGACCGGTACGGGGCACCAGCACCGCATCACCCAGTCGGCTCATCTGCATGGTGACGTGGTCCAGTTGACCGAGTGTCTCCATGAGTACGGACCCCGGAATCCGCGCCGGCAGCCGGAAGCCTATGTGCAGGGTGGCAAAGTCGACCAGGCCGTCACTGCCGGACTCGATGCCAAGCAGGTGGGCGTTCAGAGCGTTGAATCCCACGGCCCCGCCATTCAGCTTGTCAGACAGCTGTTCAACCGCTGCCCAGGCGCCCACTGCGAGCTCGGCGGCCGTGGCGTCGGGACGAGAGCTGTGGCCAGCGGCGCACTCGACTCGTATCGAGACGTGAGCTGAGCCTCGGTAGCCAAGCACCAGATGGTCCCACCCGGAGGGCTCACCGACTACGAGGAAGACCGGAGCCAGAAGGGTCCGCGCCAGGTGCGCCGCACCGCGGGACGACGTTTCCTCCTCCACTGCGGCCAAGATGTGAACGCGCCGGCGGAGCCGGCCGTCAACTCGAGCCCGTACGGCGGCAGCGATGAAGGCAGCGAGCGGACCCTTGGCATCCGAACTGCCACGACCCGACAGCCGGCCTTCGACGAGTGTGGGGGGCCAGAATCCGTCGACGGTGTCCAGGTGGCCCAGCAGGTAGATGTCGCCGTCGACCGACTCGGAAGCACTGGGTGCGATGACTGCCACGACATTGCCAACCTCGTCAACTGTGGATTCAACCCCCAGGGCTTCCAGGCGGCTCACCAGCCAGGCCGCAGCCCGCTGCTCCTCCCCGGAGAAGCTCGGGATGGCGACCAGTTGCATCAGCAAGTCCAGTTCCTCCGGGCTGGCGGCATCGGGTGCCGCCGCTCGAGTGCACGAGCTGCCCCGGGCAGCCGAGTCGCTGGCGGGGGGGACTGTCACCGACCTGCTCGGGCCACACCCCGACGCCGGAATACCGTCCCGCCACCGCGCAGAGCCAGCTCGACAGGACGGGCAACACGCCCGTCCCCGACCACCACCCGGGATACGCCGCCCTTGAGTGCTTCCCGGGCCGCCATCACCTTCACCCGCATCCTTCCCCGAGCCACCTCCATCGCCCGACCGATCTCATGAGGACGGACGTCGCTCACGATTGAGTCGGGATTCGCCGGATCCAGCAAAAGCCCCGGAACGTCGCTCAGGATGACCAGCGTCTCCGCGCCGAGAGCCATCGCAACCTGGGCGGCGGCCCGGTCCCCGTCCACGTTCATTGCCCGCCCGTGATCCGACAGCGCCGGCGGACTAAGCACCGGCACATACCCACCGTCCAGAAGCAGATGGAGCAGGTTCCCATTTACGGCCGCCACCGTGCCGGAGCGGTCCCCTCTAATCACCTGCTCGCGGCCATCTGGAAGCCGAGCTCGGAGTGTTCCTTTCTCGGGTCCACGGAGCAGACCTCCATCAATTCCGCACAAGCCCACCGCGTTGACACCCAGTCGCTGGAGACGCTCCACGAGTTTCGGGTTGGCGCGGCCGGCGTAGACCATGCTGAAGATCTCCATGGTGGCGTCGTCGGTGAAACGGCTCTCGATCCCGGAGGCCGACTGCAGCCTCACAGGTGGATGGCCCATCGCGATGGAGACTCGATCCAGTTCCTTGGACGCGCCATGGAGAACTACGATCGGTTCCTGGCCCGTCCGGGTGGCCAGGTCGGTGCAAACAGCGTCCATGTCGATGGCAGTGCCACCCCCAACCTTCACGACCAGCACCGGGGGCCCCGCCCTTGCGCGGGCTGCGATGGCGCGAGCGCTCATATCGGGTGCAGTCCTGGGAACCCAAGTCCAAGGCTCTCGTCCATGCCGAGTGCACAGTTCATTGCCTGAATCACGTTGCCCGCGGCGCCCTTGCCCAAGTTGTCCAGGGCGGCCATGAGGGTGAGCCGTCGCCCGGATCGGTCGAGGGCGAAGCCGACGTCGCAGAAGTTGGTGCCCAGCGTCCAGCGCGGGTCGGGAAACCGGTGCAAGCCGGAACGCTGGGAAGCGATCCGTAGGAACGGCTCGCGGCGATAGACATCCCGAAACGCGGCCCAGAGGTCACGATCTGAAAGGGGGCGCTCGAGCAAGCAATGGGTCGAAACCGAGATGCCCCGCACCATCTCGATCGCAACCGCTGAATAGCTGACAGCTTCGGCGGGCCACCCCAGCGCCTGGACGACCTCGGCCGAATGGCGGTGCTCCGCAGGAGCAAACACCCGGACCGCGCCCGACCGCTCGGGATGGTGCGAGGCGGCCTCGGGGCGCGATCCTGCCGCCGACGAACCGAACCGAGCCTCGATGACGGCAGGACCGAGGACCGGCCAGCCCGCGCGGACTAGCGGCAGCAGGGACAGAATGGACGCTACCGCGGAGCACCCAGCACCGCTCACCAAGGTGGCTCCACGCAGCTGCGACCGATGGAGTTCTGGTAATCCGTACACGGCCGTTGCCAGCGCGTCGGCCGACTCTGGGGCGCCTCCATACCAAGTGCGGAAAGTGTCGGCGTCGCGAAACCGCAGACGGGGGCCGCAGTCGATGACTAAAGGGGCCAGTTGCCGCAGCTCCGCCAGAGTCCGGCCAAGGCTTGGCTCCCGGTCAGCCACGATGAGCACGTCGCAGATGTCCAGGTCGGCAGGCTTGGCAAAGCGGAGCGCGGGAAAGTGGCGCAGATTGGGGTGCACTGTGGCGATGACCCGACCCGGGTGCGAGTCAGAAGTAATCTGCCCAAGGACGACTTCCGGGTGCCCGAGCAGGAGTCGCACCAACTCCCCCCCAACGTAGCCAGCGCCAGCCACCACGCTTACTCGGAGAGTCACGAAGCCGCCCAGCGGAGGGCGTCGGCGACCAAGAGGCCCGGGATGTCGATCCCGGTGGGAGCCACGCTGTTGCGGAACTCCATGGTCGCGTTCACCTCATTGACTAAGAGTCCGTCCGGGGCTTCGAGCAGGTCGATCGCCAAGTTCCCGCCCCCCACAGCGACCGCCGCTCGGCGACAGAGTTGGTCCAGCTCAGCCGAGACGGGGACGGCCTCGGCCACCGCGCCACGAGCGGTGTTGGTGACCCAGTGCTCGGAGCGCCGCCCGATGGCGGCCACAGTGCTGCCCCCGATCACGAAGGCTCGGATGTCACGGCCCGGTTTGTCCACGTACTGCTGCAGGTAGAGCACCCGGTGCAACGAGCCACCTAACAGTGCCTTGTGCTCCAGGACGGCCTCCGCTGCGTCTCGATCGTTAACCCGCGCCAGGAGCCGTCCCCAGGAGCCAGTGTTCGGCTTCACCACCCACGGGTACCCGAGATCTTCGACGGCTGCCAAGCCCGCCGCGACCGTGAAGGCGACTCGCGTCGGCGGAGTGGGAACGTTCGCGCCGGCGAGCGCGAGGGTGGTTCGCATCTTGTCGCCACACACCTCGAGGACCGTTGCGGAGTTGATCGACGGTACTCTCCAAGCCTCAAGTAGCCGGGCCACAGTCAGCTGCCGCACATGGCTCAGCGAGCGGCCGAGCACCACTTGGCACCCGCGCAGAGCTGTGATCTCTGCAGAATCCAATTGGGGCCCAGCAAGCGAAGCTTGGATCAGGTCATCGGCGACGGTGACGACGCGGACGCTGCGGTGCCGGGCAAGCTCCGCTACGATGAGCTTCTCCTCAACGCGGATCCGGGAATAGACGAGACCAACGCGCACCTCCCTCACTCGCCCCAGTCCTCCTCGATTTCAGGGGCAAGCGCCAGCGCCAGCGGATCCACCCCGATGACTTCCAGCTCGGCCAGGCACGCGCCACACGCCACGATCTCGCCTTGCAAAGTGCCGGTAGGCAGCTCGATGGCCTCGTCGCACTCCGGGCACTGAGCCTGCAACGCCATCGATTCACCTGGCATTCAGCCACTCCCCATTGAGCACATGAGCGCGGGCTGATTCGACGTCGATCCCATATCGGCACCAAAACTGCTAGTTCTGGGTCGCCGAGTCCCACCGGTGGTCGTCTTTCGCATCGTCGCCTCCCGACCCGTTGGCCACGCCCCGTCCGGTCGACCGAAAATCAGTCGACCGTGAGGGCGGTGCCAGACCCATGGGGTCGTCGGCCACGCGGTACCACCTCACTTCGCCAGCGCCTCGCAGCGCTGGCCTCGTCGGGTGCCATCACACCTTGCCCCGGATGACGGTGGGGCTTCCGGCGGGTTCTACTTCCGACCGACTATCGGGTTCTTCCCGCGGCTCGGAGGTCTTTTTCCCGAAGGTGATCCCTGTGGCCTTTGCAGCTACCGGCCACTCTCTAGAAGGAATCCGTCCTCCGTACTCGTCCTCGTCTACGCCTTTGCTATTCGGTTGTCGGCACGGACCTTACCAGGGCACGCAAGCACGGCGCAAGCTGCCTCGCGTCGGGTAAACGGCTACGGCCTCCCGATCAGGCTGAGACGCTGGGTCGGCTAACGGCGGTGAGCGCGACTCCAAGCCGCTCTACCGCCAGATCCGCCTCCGCCGTACTAATCGTGAGCGGCGGGAGCAGACGGATGGTGCGCTGCCCGATGGCGTTGACCAACAGGCCGGCGTCGATAGCGGCATCGGCCACAGCAGCCGCGATCGGGGTCCGCAGGCCGACCGCCAGCATTAATCCGCGCCCCCGCACCTCAAGAACCGGCAACCCGTCCGACCGAAGGCCAAGGATCCCGTCGCGCAGACGTGCGCCGACCCGAGTCGCATTCTCCAGCAGGTGCTCGCTCTCGATGGCATCGAGGACGGCCAATCCAGCCGCCGAGGCCAGCGGGTTGCCGCCGAAGGTGCTCCCATGGTCACCAGGTTCGAAGACGTCGGCGCGGGGCCCGGCCAAGGTGGCCCCGATGGGAACCCCTCCTGCGAGTCCCTTGGCCACCGTCATTAGATCGGGGACGATGCCGGACCACTGGTGAGCCCACATGCGGCCGGTTCGGCCCATCCCTGACTGGATCTCGTCTACCACCAGAAGGCAGTCGTATCGGTCGCAGAGCCGACGGATCTCCTGAAGCTGAGAATCCGAGAGGGCAAAGATTCCGCTTTCCCCCTGGATGGGCTCGACCAGAACCGCCACCACATCCGGGGTCAGCGCCGACTCGAGAGCCTCGACGTCGCCACGCCGAACTTGGCGGAAGCCCTCTGGCAGTGGCTGAAAGGGATTGCTGTACTTTGCCCGGCCAGTGGCCGCCAGGGTACCAAGGGTCCGTCCGTGAAAGGCGCCACTCAGGGTTACCACAACGTGCGGCCCACGCTCTTGCTGGCTTCCCCACTTCCTCACCATCTTGATCGCTGCCTCATTGGCCTCTGCGCCGCTGTTGCTGAAGAAGACGCGGGATGGGAACGCACTCGCAACTAGTCGCTCCGCCAGGGCCACCTGTGGCTCGCTGAAGTACAGATTGCTGAGATGAATCTGCTTTTGCGCTTGCACCGAGATGGCGGACGTCAAACCGGGATGTCCATGTCCGAGGACGTTGACCGCAATGCCACCGACGCAGTCCAACAGACGCGCACCTGAGTCGCTGATCAGCCAAGCACCCTCACCACTCTCAATGGTCAGAGGTGCTCTGTGGTAAGTGTCACACAGCACCTCGCTCGACCTTGCCTGCAACTCGCTCACAGGGATGCCGCCTCGGCCTGCCCGCTCAACAGAGCGGCAGGCGCCGTCGCGCGCTTTGATTCGTAGGCACAACTGTCTCCTGCGTCTTGGTTCACACCTCAGACCTTACCAACGACCATACGTCTGGACCGACCCGATAGTGCTCCATTCCGCCATGACCCCATGGGACACCGAACCGCACACGACGCTTGAGTTCGGGAGGGGGCCGGCCCGCCGACCCCCGCTTGAGGAGAGAGTCCAACGCGTCTCACCGTTTTGCTGCACTCGGTTGCGACAGATTTCGAGGAGCCGCCCCAGCGGCGGCGCACGCACGCCGCCGCTGGGGGCAGGTTGGTCAGCCCGACGCTGTGGGTAGCCGCGGCCAGACCGAGAGCAGGCCGACGCGAGCGGTACCACGCCACCGGATGCGTTCCTTCGGCAATCCGATCATGTCCGAGTTCTTGAATATGTTGAATCCTCGCTCCCTGGCGGATCGTCCGTCATAGAGCTCTTGCCACGACTTAGAGCCGAACGGCATCGCCGAGAAATTTGCGATTCGTCAGCGCTGAGACTGCACCGACCAGGGGGCACTTTTCAGGCCGCAGGCCTGGTCCACCGCATGGTATGACGTAGCGGAGGATGGCGGGGAACGTGCAGCTCGGGCACCGGCCAGGGCTCGAATGCAACGACGAGCCCTGAGAGCAGCCGATTGCGGCTGGCCCACACGGGGAGGACCTGGACGATGAATGAATCTGAGCGGTACGGGCAGAGCCTGGAGGTAGGCTGGCCGTTTGGCTCCACGACGATCTCCGGAACTGTGGTGACGCCGGAGAGACCCAGTCCCTTCCCGGGCGTCGTGCTGGTGGGTGGCAGTGGCCCGACGGACCGCGACTGGAACTCCCCACTCCTACCTGGGCAGAATGGCAGCGGTCGCCTGCTCGCGGAGGCGTTGGGGCGAGCAGGGTTTGCCTCGCTACGGTACGACAAGCGCGCCTCCGGCCCCCACGTCCGCAAGACGATGCCTCACCTGATCGGGGCCATCACCATGCAGAGCCACGTCGATGAGCTCGCGGGGGCGGTCCGCGCCCTTGCCGAGCAACCGGGCACTAGCCGTGACCGGATCTTCGTTCTCGGCAACAGCGAGGGGACTCTCCACGCCCTCAACTACCAGGTCCACGACCCCGGCATCCCTCTCGCCGGCCTAGTGCTGTCCGGGCCTCCCGGGCGCACCGTGGGTGCTGTCACCCGGTCCCAGCTTGCCGCCCAGTCTAGGAGTTTTCCGAATGGCGAGCATCTGCTCGGACTGTATGACGCCGCCGTCGCCCGGTTCCTGGCAGGTGAGCCTGCATCGCCCGATCCGTCCCTGCCGGAGGGCGTGCGCACCCTGATAGCGGCCCTGGAGAGCCCCGCTAACCTTCCCTTCGCCCGTGAGCTGTGGACAGCGGACGCCGCAGCACCTCTCCGGGAGGTGCGCATCCCGGTGCTCATCATCATCGGCAAGAAGGGCCTACAGGTCGACTGGCAAGCCGACGCGGAGCCTCTTCATCGCGCCGCGGCGGGTCGCACGGACGTCAGCTTCCTCTTCCCCGAGGATGCCAATCACGTGCTGAAGCATGAGCCCCGACCACGCGAGGAACTCATGCAGGCAGAGGCGATGTCTAGGTACAACGCGCCAAACGCCTCACTGGACCCCATCACCATCGCGGCGATCGTAGCGTGGCTCACCGCCCAAAAGAATCGCAACTAGCCGTGTGCGCCGTAGCCATCCGTCGCATCACTCCCATCGTGTCAGCGTCCGGGGCAACCTCTATCCTGCCTGCTCCATGAAGGGGGTTATCGGAGAAGCGGTTGCACACGTTCGGTGCGTGGTTCGTAGGTGAGATTGGGATCATTGATGAAAAACGTCGTCGCGTGTGTCTGGGCATGCCACGTGGAGGCCTACGTGGAATGAAAATCTCTCTCCAGCGGCGCCCATTTCGTTCCGTAGCAACAGTTGACGTTGCAGTCTGACGGGTGGCCATTACGTGCGTGGAGTCGGCTGGATGACTTGGCGTAGCTCAGGCGTCAAGATCATTAGCGGTGCCGTAAGCCTGCACGGTCTATGGTCAGTTCAGCCGGTCTGCAATCACTTCTGTAATTCGGGGGATTGTTCTGGCGCAAGGAGGTTGTTGTGACAACCGTTCTAGTTCTACACCGCGTTGCTGACTACTCGACCTGGCGGACGGCCTACGAGTCCTTCGAGGGAGTTCAGAAGGAGCTCGGCGTCATCGAGGAGAGCGTTTTCCAGGCCAAGGGCGACTCGAACAACGTGTTGGTACTTCACCGCTTCGCATCAATGTCTGATGCCGAGAAGTGCATGGAAAGCCACAAGCTGCGCGAGGCCATGAGCGAGGCCGGCGTCGTCGGACAGCCGCGCATCGAGTTCTACGAGGAGGCTCTCGCTCCAGTTAGGGCGTAGAGCTGATGAGCGGCGGCGGGTTGATCACCTGCCCCCGCTCCGATCCCTCGGGCATTTCGATTGGTCCGTGCTAAGTCCGTTAGAGACGGCCCCGCGATCAGAATCGCGCAGACGATCTTGAGCGCGTCTGCTTGCTACTATTCGCTGCCGATCATCGGGCTGTCGGCCTCCGGGGTCAGGGCCCACGACATGGCTGAAGTTTCTCCGTTCCTCTCCCGACAGCTGTTCTCATGGCAAAGGCGAACGCTGCGTAAGCGACCGGTACGATGTCGCGTTCGTCAAACACACCGAGGGAATTCATGGCGATCCGGTCGAACGGGGCAGACCACCAAGTCACCATCAGAGTGAGCAGCCCGGCCACGGCAATACTGGCCAGGCCCATGACGCCGACCTTGATGGCCAGCCATCGCGTGCGGGTGACGCTCTGGGTCCAGGCCAGGCGGTAGGTGCCGGTCTCCAACTCGCGGGCGACCAGAGGCGCCGCCCAGTAGACCCCGACCAAGCCGGGGACGACTACCTCAGGGACGCCGAGCGTAGTTTGCAAGGTTGAGTAGTGCTGGAGGAAGGCAGCTTTGGCGCTCGTGCAGTCGTGGTGCGCCTTGCAGGTCGCGACGGACGTGTCGTAAAGGTGGGCTAGACCACACCGGTGACCAGCAAGATGATGGCGAGAGCTACTAAGGCACCGGACGCGACCAGGATCTGGGTTCGGTATTGACGCCACGTCAACCAAATCACTGCTGAATCCTCAAAGTGGCCTAGACGATCCCTTTTCGCTGCTGGTGCTTGGCGCATGTAGGCCAGCACCAGGTCTTCCATCCCGACTTGCTCGACAGTCCAGGTCGGATCCAGGATGGGATCCTCAGTACGCACCAACAACGTGCTCTGGTGGTCGGTATGACTTTCTTCTATGACCTGTTGATGGGCCGGCAGGGTGCTCGGGTCGCGCCGTGGTCCAATCAGACGGCGGTGCGACGCGAGCGAGAATCAACAGCTCGGGGCGCTTGGCAATGGCCAGCGTCAGCGCCAACTGAGCCCGCTGCCCTCCCGAGAGGGAGCCAGCCCGCTGACCGGGATCCAGGTCGAGTTGTTCGAGCCGACCTTGTGCGAGGTCGCTGTCCCAGGTCGGGTTCATGTGCGCCCCGAGCCGGAGATGGTCAACAACCCTCAACCTGGAATAGAGGGAAGTGTGCTGGGCGACGAAACCGATCCGGGCGATCTGCGGGCCAGTGGTGGCTGGTGCAGCACCAAGGACTGTGACCGAGCCCGACGTCGGAGACAGCAGGCCCGCGGCCAAAGAGTGCAGGGTTGTTTTGCCGGCCCCGTTTGGTCCAACCAGCCCGACGACCCGACCCGTGGGATTGCCAGAGTGCAGTCGGACAGCACCCACCGACTCCCGTAGCGCTTTCCCAATCGGGTGGTCTCTATGGCTGCGGTCAAGCTACATCCTCCTCGGTGGCGGAACGAAGGGTGTCCAGGAACAGCGCCTCGATGCTCTCCTCGTCGAGACCAGATAGACGCGCCTGGGCCAGCCAGCGCCGGAGGTCTTGGCGCAGGGGACCAAGCTCGGCCAGGGGGCCATCGCTCAACGTCTTGGTCACGAACGTCCCAATTCCCGGACGGGCTGCAACCAACTCCTCATGTTCGAGTTCCCGGTACGCCTTGAGGACAGTGTTGGGATTTATCGCCAGCCGCGCTACCGCTTCCTTGACGGTCGGAAGCTGGTCTCCTTCGCGCAGGAGGCCCAGCCGGAGCGCTTGTCGGACTTGGTGGACGATCTGAAGGTAGGGAGAGACGCCCGAGCGCGAGTTCAGGTGAAACTCGATCATTGCAACTCCATTTATCTAGTGACGTAGCTAAATATACTACATACTACCCTAGCCAGGTTCCCCTCGATCAAAAGACCCCGTGCTCGCGGTAATCGCTGGATCGCAGGAACCAACCGATTTCAGTGGCACGGCACAGGGAGTAGCAGTCCCCTGCAGCCGCGGCTACGAATCGGTCGGATCCGCTAGGATCGTTGGCTGTGGGACGACGCAGCGCGCCGCCATTTCGAGCTGATCACGTGGGCAGTCTGTTGCGCCCAGAGACGGTCCTGCAGGCGCGAACTGACCTCGCCTCCGGCCGCATTACTCCAGCCGAGTTGAAGTCCATCGAGGACGACGCCATCCGGACCGCGGTGCAATTGCAGGAGAGCGTCGGGCTCCGGTCGGCTACCGACGGAGAGTTTCGTCGGGCGTCGTGGCACATGGACTTCATCTACCAACTGGGGGGCATCTCCAAAGCTGACCAGAATCTCCGCGTCGCTTTCCGTAACCGCGATGGCACCACTGAGTTCACCTCTGCCGCACTCCAGGTACATGACCGAATCCGTTTGGAGCGCCCCATCTTCACCGAGGCCTTCGAGTTCCTCCGAGGCTGCGTGACCAGCGCGGTGCCGAAGCTGACCATCCCCTCCCCCAGCATGGTGCATTACCGCGGTGGGCGCGCCGCCATCGACCCCACGGTGTATCCGGAGATGGACGAATTCTGGGCCGATCTTAGCGCCGCCTATGCCCAAGAGATTCGCGCCCTTGGTGACGTGGGTTGCACCTACCTGCAGCTTGACGACACGAGCCTCGCCTACCTCAATGACCCACACCAGCGGGAGCTCCTCCGGAGCCAGGGGGCCGATGCCGAACACCAGCATCTGATCAACATCAGGCAGATCAACGCAGCGATCGCCGACCGGCCGGAGGGCATGGTGGTCACCACTCACTCCTGCCGGGGGAATTTTCGCTCGTACTGGGCGGCGGAGGGAGGCTACGACTTCGTGGCCGAGGCCCTGTTCGGCGAGCTCCAGGTCGACGGTTTCTTCCTCGAGTTCGATGACGAGCGGTCGGGTAGCTTCGCCCCGCTGCGATTCGTGCCTCCGGGAAAGATGGTGGTGCTGGGACTGGTGACCACCAAACACGGCGCGCTGGAGACCAAGGAAAACCTAAAGCGCCGGATCGAGGAGGCGAGTCGCTACGTGCCCCTCGAGCAGCTCTGTCTGTCCCCCCAGTGCGGCTTCTCCTCCACGTTCGAAGGGAACCAGCTGACCCTGGACGAGGAACTCGCCAAGCTAAGTTTGGTCGTGGAGACGGCCGAGGAAGTTTGGGGCTGATCGCGTCGGCGATCCCGAAGTCGTCCCGCGACTCGACGCCGGCATCTGGCGACCGCCGCCTCCATGGTGGTCCACGGCGCCGGGGCCGTTGCCAGGTGGGCCTAGCGCTGGTTGGCCAGCACTCTTCAACCGCGGCCGTCCTACTGCGCCCGGCACTGTGAACGGAGCCACTGGACTGGTCGTCACCTCAGAGGGCCGTCCCCGGAACGCGATGAGGTTCACAGTCGCGCAGGGAGAGATCTCGAGATCGCCGACCCAGATTGGCTCCGACCTGGGGAGCTGGACCCGTCCTCGCCGACCAATAGGCCTCCAGCAAGTGGTTCGTAACGCAGGCGGCCGGGCTGGATGGAATTCTGCCAGCCCATCGCCAGCCGGATCAGTGATGCCATGACGATGCCTACAGCGGTAATCATTGGCGGGCGGGGCCAGACAGGCTGGGCCATCGGTCGACGCCTGGTCGAGGCGGGATGGACAGTTACCGCCACATCCAGCGCCGCCCAGCCTGGTCCGGCCGCGAGGGACGAGGTCCGCTGGGTCCAGTTCGTCAGGGATGAGAAGAGTGAACTCAGCGAGGTCATCCCCTCCGGCACCGACGTCGTTGTGGACGTGACGGCTTTCACGCCAGAGCACGGGCAACAGCTGTTGGCGCTCAAGGAGCGGATTGGTGCTGCGATCGTAATTTCGACCATATCCGTCTACTCGGATGCCGCCGGGCGGTCGCTGGACGAGGCATCCGACGAGGCTAGCTTCCCCGCCTGGCCGGTCCCCATCCCCGAAGACTGGGTACGGTTGCCTCCCGGCGATCAAACCTACTCGACCCGCAAAGCAGCCCTAGAGAACACGTTGCGCGACAGCGCCCGGTGGCCGCTGACGATCATTCGTCCCGGCGCCATCCACGGCCGTCACAGCCACCACCTCCGGGAGTGGTACTTCATCAAGAGAGTCCTTGATCGGCGCCGGCAGGTGGTCCTCCCTTTTGCGGGCCAGAGCATCTTCCAACCAACCGCATCCGCCAATTTGGCCGAGCTGGTGCTCCGAGCGGCGGAACAACCTGGAAACCGAACTCTCAATTGCGGCGACTTCGAGCCTCCTTCCGTCGCCCGGATCAGCGAAATCGTGGACCAAGTGATGAATCATTCGACCGAACGGGTGCTGGTGTCAGGCCCAGAGCCGGAACCGACGGTGGGGGGTCATCCCTGGGCGACACCGAGACCAGTTGTGGTCGATATGGCTCGCGCGAAGTTGGAGATCGGCTACCAGCAACCGCTGAGCTACGCGGATGCCCTCGCCGACACCATCTCGTGGGCTGTCGAAGCCACCGCCGGGCGCGACTGGCGCGACGTATTTCCCGGACTAGCGGCGTATCCGACCAACCTCTTCGACTATGGATCCGAGGACGCTTACCTGTCCCGCCGGTCGGAGCTGGAACGCCAAAAGAGTTGACCGAGCGCTGATCAGTCCAGGTCGGTTAGCACGGTCTCTGGCTCGAGACCGGCGGCGGCGAGGTCGACCTCAAGCATCTCGCGAATCATGTCTGGAAAAGACGTTGACGGCTCCCAGCCCAGCGACTGACGGGCCTTGGTCGAGTCAGCCACCAGATCGGGAACTTCTGCCAGCCGCAGGTAGGCAGGATCGGTGTCCACCCAGGCGGTCCAGTCCAGTCCTACCATTCCGAACGCCGTGTCGAGCAGCTCCCGAACCGAGCGGCTTACCCCAGTCCCGATGACGAAGTCGGAGGGCGCGTCCTGCTGCATCATCAGCCACATCGCCTGAACAAAGTCGCGGGCGTGGCCCCAGTCGCGGCGAGCCTCCAGATTACCCAGGCGGAGCCGCTCCTTTCTGGCCAGCACAGCGGCGACCCCTCTAGTCACCTTTCTCGACACGAAGTTCTCGCCCCGTCGCGGGGACTCGTGGTTGAAGAGAATCCCATTGCAGGCGTACAGTCCGTGAGCTTCACGGTAGTTCGTGGTCATCCAATACGAGTACACCTTGGCAACTGCGTAAGGACTGCGTGGATGGAAGCGGGTCTTCTCGTTCTGCGGTGGTGGCGAGGTTCCGAACATCTCGGAACTGCTCGCCTGATAGAAGCGCGATGGTAGGCCGTAGGTCCGGATCGCCTCCAGCAGGCGGGTGGTGCCCAGGGCATCAACGTCGCTGGTGTACTCGGGCTGCTCAAATGAGACCTGAACGTGACTCTGAGCAGCGAGGTTGTACACCTCGTCGGGCCTCACCAAACGAATCAGTCGGTTCAGATTTCCGGAGTCGGTGAGGTCGCCGTAGTGCAGTGAAAAGCGTGCCCCATCAGCGGCCTGACCTCCTCCTTGTCGGAGGTGCTCAATCCGGCCCCGGTTGAGGCTGGACGTGCGACGGACGACGCCATGGACCGCATAGCCTTTGGCCAAGAGAAGTTCCGCCAAGTAGGAGCCGTCTTGCCCGGTTACTCCGGTGATCAGAGCGGTCTTCGTACTGGCTCTCCTGTTGGTCGATGGGATCCCTGCGACGATCTCAACTGGACTTCAAGTCGGGGTCATGATAGCCGGTGCTGCGACTGGCGGCCCTTGCCGGCACCAACTCCTCCCGCTGCGGAAGGCTCACTGAGCGGTCGATACAAGAACATGGTCGTTGGTATAGGAGCGTCATCGCCGCAGCTGCGTTTTTCTTCTTCGGACCGGTCAAGTGGACAGCCGCCCTTCCCCTATCCGGTGGGTGTTCGTCGGCAGCACGTCATGCCAGTTGGGGTCCGACACTTGCCCGAGGGTCGGCTGCGGATCCTGGTTGCCCTGACCGGACTCGGCTAGGCACTAAGACTCTGGATCGAAACGATCTAGGAGCTCGCTGACCGAGACGCTATCGACCGGCGCGTCAAGCAAAGGTTCAGAGAAGAGGCCGGGCAACCTCCCCCAGGCGAGTTTGGGTCGTCCTGAGCAACTGGGTTACCTGGCGGAGGAACTTGCCGGCGGCGGCTTCCGAGGTGAGCCGGGGCAGCCCGTTGGAGACGCGGCGATCCAGGGCCAGGAATCTCTGGCGCAGTTCATCGTCCTCGACCCACTCCGCTAGCTGACGCACTCGCCTGGTCGACTCCCAAAGTTCGTGGTCAATGCCGGCCGGGCGCGGCGATGCCGCCCAGGAGCCAGTGGCCTTGGCGGTCTTGATCTCCCAGTGATGAACGTCCCATACCGCCCGCATGTACAGATCCAGGGCCGCCTGGAAGTCGATCACGATCTGCCGGCGGCGCTCCACCTGCCGGTCCAGCTTCTCCTCACGTTTCCAAGCGACGTCCTGGCGGTCGCGAAGAAAGCGGCCGGCCGATCCCCCGGCCAGCCCCATGGCGGCCCCACCGAGCGTAAATGCGCCCGTCGTGAGCGCGGTCCCATTCAGCACTTCGTGCCCGATCATATGCCGCTTCGCCGAGAACTGCGCCCTTCTCGCTCCGGCCCGCCGAAGGCGCTCCTTCGAAAGGAGTTGCCAATATCTCCCGAGATCACGAAGTCGGCTCAGGTCAGAGCTATGAGCGATGGACATGGAGGTCTTCAGCCGCCGCTCGGGTTCCCCCAGAGGATCAGATGCGCCGGTCGGTCTCCGGGTCGGCAAGACCGTCGAAGTAGCGGTCGAGAACTTGACTGAATGCCTTCTCTTGGGGCGCCGCCCGCAGGAACAGCGTCATCGAGGAGCGGAGTTTCATCGCGTCGACGAGGCCGAAGATCTCCGCGGCGCCCCGGCCGGGTGTCTCTGCCAAGATCCCGGCGCACTCAATCAGGCGTGGGCCCAAGAGAGGGTGACCCAGATAGGCCGCTGCCTCGGCCAAGGAGGAAATGGCGAACTCTCGAGAGATGGCGCTCTTTCCCAGTCCGCCCAGCTGGGGAAAGACGAACCACATCCAGTGTCCCGTCTTACACCCGCGGCGCAGCTCGGAGACGGCACGGCGGTAGGTTCCTGCCGCCTCTTGAGCGGTAACAAACCGCTCTAAATCAAAGGGATCTCCGACTCTGGTCATGACTCAGCTCCGCGCTCGGTCGACTCCGCCCGTTGGCATCGGCGGCTCATCTACCGGCCCCGCGGGCCTCCCCTTTGGCTTCTTTAGAATGCCCTGAGTCTGAAGTTCTGTCCCCCCGGCACACAAGGCGAAGGCGCGCGGGTCGGGAGTAGGCTGGAACAGTAGACGTGCTCTGCGATCATCACTGGAGGCGGCGACCTCATGAGCCCAGCAGACGACTTCGACTCCCGCACCATCGCCGACTTCCGCGCCAACGGCGGCAAGGTGGGCGGCAACTTTGAGGGTGCTCCACTCCTGCTCCTCCACAGCACCGGAGCGCGGAGCGGCGAAGCGCGAATCAACCCGGTCATGTACCTGGCCGACGGGGATCGCTACTTGGTGTTTGCCTCTAAGGGCGGATCCCCGAGCAACCCCGCTTGGTATCACAACCTGATGGCGCACCCGGAGGCCACGATTGAGGTTGGTAGGGACACCCTAGAAGTGAGAGCCGTGCCCTTGACGGGCAAGGAGCGTGACGAGCTCTATCAACGCCAGTCAACGCTCTACCCAGGCTTCGCCGAATACCAGGCCAAGACCAAGCGAACAATTCCGGTGGTTGCGCTCACCCCCAAGTCGAGGGCCTGAGAACTGCGCCCTCCGGAGGTGGCTGAGCGGCGAATCGGCATGCTGAGCTAGCCGCCTGCCGTTACCCGACACGACGACCTAGGAGCGCTGCTGGCTGCGGCTCCTAGTGGGCCTTGGGAGCTGCCCTGACGGGTCGATTCGCAGCCAACCCAAAATTGGTTCGATGCTAGAACCAATTTTGTAAAATAGGTCCTTGGCAGGTGAACCCGTCCCTGGGGCAGGGTTCGTGCGACCTGAACTGGGGCCAGCGGTGGAGGCGCTCACCCGGGTGGCACGGATCTTGGAAAGAGCCTCTCCTGAGCTGAGCCTCGCGCACTACCGGGTGCTGACCATGATCTCGGCTGGGGACGGGAGAGCTTCCCGCTTGGCTCAACGACTCGCGCTGGGCAAGCCGGCCATCAGCGCGACGGTGGAGTCCCTGGTGGCAAGAGGACTAATCGCCCGCTCGAACCTGGAGCCCGACCGACGGGTGGTCCACTTGGAGATCACCCCCAAGGGCTACTCGGCGCTGGCGGACGCCGAGCTGGCCATGTCGAAGGAACTCGCGCACGTCCTCGCACACGCGCCGGACAGAGCGAGAACACTGGCGGGGCTGGAGAACCTCTCGGTTGCCATGGCCGGGCGCCAAGCAGCACATCACGGTGACACGTCCACTCCGGCCAGCCCGCCGGAGTCCGTCGGGTGAGCCCAACGCTCCGGACGGGACGGCAGGCCGGATGGGTCCGCCGGCTAATCCCCTACCTGCGACCTCACCGGCGGGCCATCTTCATATCCCTGGCCGCAGCTGTTGTCGCCAGCGCCTGCCAGGCGGCCGCCCCCCTGGTGGCTCGCCAGATTCTCGACAACGTGATCCTGCACCACCGCTCCCCCATGGCCCCCTGGCTGGGGGCCCTGATTGGGATTGGAGTCCTCACCTTCCTGGCCGCGCACCTGCGCCGCTACCAGGGAGGTCGGGTGGCTCTCGATGTGCAGTACGACCTCCGCAACGCGATGTACGACCGACTCATGGAGCTCGACTTCGCCAGCCATGACCGGATGCCCACCGGCCAACTGGTCTCGCGCGCCAACTCCGACTCCACTTTGGTCCAGGGCTTGCTGGCCTTCTTCCCCAACGTCAGCGGCAACCTGCTTCTGCTGGTCAGCTCGCTGGTCATCATGGTCGTGCTCTCACCGCTGCTGGCCGTGATCAGCCTCATCGTGGCTCCCGCCCTGCTGATCGTGTCCTACCGGATGCGCTCGCAGATCTTTCCCGCCACCTGGGACGGCCAACAGAGAGAGGGGGAGGTCGCCCAGATCGTCGACGAGGACGTCAACGGGGTGCGCATCGTCAAGGCCTTTGGCCAGGAAAGGCGCGAGCTGCTGCGGCTCACCGCCTCGGCTCAGCGCCTCTACGGTGCGCGGATGCGGGCGGTGCGCCTGCAGGCTCGCTACCAGCCGGTGCTGCAGGCCCTGCCCACCTTGGGGCAGGTGGCGGTGCTCGGCCTGGGCGGGTGGATGGCCCTCAACCACCAGATCACTCTGGGCACCTTCCTCGCCTTCTCGACCTATCTCACCTCGATGATGTCGCCGGCCCGAATGCTGGCCGGGATGCTCACCATCGCCCAACAGGCACGAGCTGGCCTGGAACGGATCTTCGACCTCCTCGACTCGCACCCCGAGATCGAGGACTCAGCTTCAGCAGTCGAGCTACCCCGCATCCAGGGCAATATCCAGTTCCGCCAGGTCGCCTTCGGTTACCAGGACTCGTCCCCTGTTCTCCGTGGCTTCGATCTCGAAGTCGCCGCCGGCGAGACCATCGCTCTGGTCGGGCCGTCGGGCGCGGGCAAGTCCACCGTGGCGGCCCTCCTCCCCCGCTTCTACGATGTCCACGAAGGGGCTGTCCTGGTCGATGGCCACGATGTGCGCCAGGTCAGCCTTCGCTCGTTGCGAGGTCAGATCGGAGTCGCCTTCGAGGAGAGCTTTCTCTTCTCCGCCAGCATCTACGACAACATCGCCTATGGGCGGCCCGGCGCCAGCCAGGAGGAGGTCGAGGCGGTCGCCCGGGTGGCCCAGGCACACGACTTCATCCAGAGGCTGCCAGCCGGCTACGGGACGGTGGTCGGTGAGCGGGGACTCAGCCTCTCCGGCGGACAGCGGCAGCGGGTGGCCTTGGCCAGAGCCCTGCTCACCGACCCCCGGGTACTCATCCTCGATGACGCCACCAGCGCCGTCGACTCGGTGGTTGAGGAGGCGATCCACCGGGGCCTGCGCGACGTGATGCGGGGACGGACCACGATTCTGGTGGCCCACCGGGAGTCGACCCTGGGTCTCGCAGATCGCATCGTGGTGGTGGATCAGGGAGTCGTCGTGGACCAGGGAAGCCACGGCGAGTTGATGGCACGCTGCGCTCTCTACCGCCTGCTCCTGGCGGGGCCAGAAGGTGAGGAGGGCACTCTGACCGCGGGAGTGGTGGATGCACCGGCCGATGCATCCACCTGGCGACGGTCCGGCCGGGTGGGACGAGTGGGGACCTCGCACCCGGCGGCGCCCCTGGGGACCGCCGCCTCAGCTCCCACCCTGGGTGCCGGACTGGGCGGTAGCGGTGGAGGTAGAGGTTGGCGCAGCGGCCTCGCACCTACCCCGGAGCTTCTGGCCAAGGTAGCCGCCCTGCGTCCGATCCGGGACGAGGCCCGGATCGATGTCGATGCCGAGTCACGTCCCGACGAGGGCTTCTCGCTTTGGGCCTTCATCAAGGACTACCGCCGCCCCCTCGGCCTGGGCCTGCTGCTGGTGGTCCTCGACGCCGTGGCGAGCCTGGCCGGGCCGCTGCTGATCCAGCGCGGCATCGATCAGGGGGTGGTGGCCGGATCCTTGGCGGTGATCGTCATCGCCACCGCCGTCTTCCTGGTGATCACGCTGGCCGACCTGGCCGATTCCATCGCCGAGACCTTCGTCACTGGGAGGACGGCAGAGCGTCTCATGGTGGCGCTGCGGGTGAAGATCTTCGCTCAGTTGCAGCGACTCTCCATCGACTACTACGAGCGCGAGATGGCCGGTCGGATCATGACCCGGATGACGACCGACGTGGACTCCCTGGAGTCGCTCCTGGAGAGCGGCCTTATCACCGCGGTCGTGAGCGTTTGTACCTTCGTCGGGGTAGGAGTCGCGCTCTTCTTCATCAACTGGCGACTGGCTGCCGCCTGCTTGGTGGTGATCATCCCCTTGGGCCTGGCGACCGCCATCTTCCGCCGGCGCTCGGCGAAGATCTACGACCGCGCCCGGGAGCGCATCGCCGTGGTCAACGCAGACTTCCAGGAGAGCCTGGCGGGAGTCCGAGAGGCGCAAGCCTTCCGTCACGAGCAGCTCAGTCAGCAAGAGTTCCATCGCCTCGGGCAGCGCTATCTCGACGCCCGCCTCTCCGCCCAGCGGCTGGTGTCGGTCTACTTCCCTTTCGTGCAGTTCCTCTCCGACGCGGCCGACGCCGCGATTCTTGGATTCGGCGGTTACCTGATCGCGCAGGGTCAGCTCACCAGCGGGGCGCTGATCGCGTTCCTGCTCTACATCGACATGTTCTTCTCGCCGATCCAGCAGCTCTCCCAGGTGTTCGACTCCTGGCAGCAGGCGGGAGCCTCCATGCGCCGAATTCGCGAACTGATGGCACAGCGAAGCCTGACGCCCTCACCGGAACGCCCCACCCGGGTCGAGATCTCCCAGGGGGCGGTGCGCTTGCAGGGAGTCCACTTCCGCTATCCCAGCCGCGCTGAGTCAGGGTCGCCTGGCACTCCTCGGGAGTCGGCGAGGGACGACGCCCAGGAAGCGCTCAAAGGTGTCGACCTGGAGATTCCCGCTGGGCAGACGGTGGCACTGGTGGGCGAGACCGGGGCGGGCAAGTCGACTTTGGCCAAGCTGATCGTTCGCTTCTACGACCCCCAACAGGGCCGGGTCCTAGTCGACGGCCAGGACCTTCGCTCCTTCGAGCTGGGCGAGTACCGGCGCCGCCTCGGCTACGTGCCTCAGGAGCCCTTCCTCTTCTCGGGCTCGGTCCGGGACAACATCGCCTACGGACGACCCGGAGCGACCGACGCCGCGGTTGAGGCAGCCGCCCGGGCAGTGGGAGCCGACTACTTCATCGGCGAGTTGGAGGGGGGCTATCACCACCAACTGATGGAACGAGGGCGCTCGCTCTCAACCGGCCAGCGACAATTGCTCGCTCTGGCTCGAGCCCAGCTCATCGACCCCAAGATCCTGGTCCTCGACGAGGCTACCTCCAATCTCGATCTGGCCACTGAGGCCAGGGTGGGCGCGGCGATGACCCGCCTCGCCAGCGGCCGTACCACCATCGTCATCGCCCACCGTCTGCAGACGGCCCGCAAGGCGGACCGGATCGTCATCCTCGCCGACGGCAAGGTCGTCGAGGATGGCAGCCACGACGAACTCCTGGCGGATGCCGGTGCCTACTCGTCAATGTGGGAGAGCTTCCAACCGGCAGGGGTGAAATAAGACGAATCCTGCTCGGATCCGGCAAATCGCCTGAGGGTTGAAGACTGTTGGCGCCGACAGTCACATCGTGACTGTGATCGCGATCGGTCCAGTCCAAAGGCGCCTTCCGTCCGCCAAGTCGAGAGGTGCCCGGGCCATCCACGCGCCGGGCGGGATGGCGTAGCCGAGGCTCGGTGAGAGGCTATCGGTGCCGACCAGCAGCGGGATGGTGGCGGAGCCACCAGCACCGATCGCGACGTCGACGCCTCGGAAATGTTGGGCGCCGCTGAACCCGCCCACGAGCATGCCCGACTCCGGGGCGAAGACCATCGCCGTCAAGTTTCCATTGGTTCTGACAGTCATGTCTTGGTCACTTACGTTGTGCAGTAGAAGCGGGTGATGTAGGTACTGACCGGAGCTCACCTGGAGAGGACTCTCCAGGGAGATTTTCAACTCGCTGGGATGAATTTCGGAGCGAGTCACATGGTCGTCCGGGATCGGACGTTCGAGCCGACACTGCGGGTAGCGGAGAAAGCCGACCGTGAGGTCCACGGAGTCCGCGAATCGTTGCTGCAATGTCTCTGCTTCTAGCGTCGCCCAGCCGCGCAAGCTGATGTGAAACCGAGTCTCACCAGTGGGGTTTACTCGGGGATCCGGATACCCGGTGAGAGGTCGCCCTGGAGCATCCCGCAGCTCAAGCAGTGCCGCAGCGAGGTCGTCCCAGACTGCCATCTCTTCAAGCCTACGTCGGGGCCGGATCTGCTGGGAGTCCGCTCCGACCCGGACAACGCGTCCGGTTCGGTGCAGCAGCGACTTGCCTAAGCCGACTCGTTGTCCCAGATGAGCTCGCACTCGGGGCAGTCATATGTCTGGTGACGGCGGGGCCCCAACTGGAGCTGTCTGGTCCGGCTGGTGTGCCCTGCCGAACGGAGCGCCTTGAACAGCGGATCCCACTTCTGGGTGCGGATCTCAATGTGGTTGTCACGCACGGCGCCGCCGCAGACATCGTCGTCGAAGACCAGGACGATGGACCGGGGGGCGGCGTAGATGGCGATCAGGCACCAGGGGGACTCGCCGCACCGCTTGGCCATGTTGTCCAGCTCGTCAAGAAACGCGTTGCTGGGAGACCAGGCCGGGCGGCCCGGCGGCGTGGCTGGTGCCTTGGCGGTCGCTCTGGCTATCGAGCTGCCCAGTCGCCGAGGACAGCCCCAACCTCAGCCAGCGCGGCCGCAGGTAGGCGGGTAACCATGCCCTCGAGAACCGTTCGACGCGCCACCGTCACCGCGTCTCGCAGGCGGCGACCCTTGACGCTCGGGAGAAGGCGGACAACCGCGTCCGCCGCGACCGGGCGATTCAGCAGGCCCAACGACTCCAACTCCATTTCCAGTGCCTGAACTCCGCTCGAGTTGGTGGCCAGGAGCCGGGGCAGATCGACCCATCTGACGCCCTCGTCGGGCAGCCTCATAAGGAGTGACTCGGCTCCCGGAGAGAGCCTCCAGAGCAGGGAACGATCCCGCTGGCTCAGGCGCCGTTCCACCTCCCTGGCGAATCTGTCGAGGGCCGTCAGTAGCTGATCCGAAAGGAGCGGGACTCCACCCACCTCGCGCGGACCTTCAGCGCGACTGACGTGGATGCGGACGACCGTGCCCAGCTCGGAAGAGCGGACCTGGACCAGATTGCAGATTTGGTTGACCAGCCACAGGCCTCGTGCGTCCGCCCCGGGAAGGGCCGGACGATAGCGCCCGACCAGGGGATCATCGAGGTGACCCCGGTCTTGGACTTCGCAGACGATTCCGGCGCTGTCCTCCCAGACCCGGACCGTGCCCCGTCCGCCCCCGTGGCGAATGCTGTTGGTCAGCAGCTCAGTTACCGCCCACTCCAGGTCGGCCTGCCGCAGGGTCGGCAGTCCGGCCGCGACAGCGCAGCCGGCCACCACCTCGCGCATCTCCAGGCCTTGTCCCGCTCCGAAGTCAAGCTCTATCCGGTCTCCAGGGGCGGGTGGCAGCGGCGCCTGGTAGGGCAGCGAGCTGCGCGCTGTCCCTTGGTACAGATCACTCATCAGTGACTCACCACCGTTGAGCACCAGCCGGTGGGTGCGCTGGCCCACCTCGAGCGCGGGGGGGTCCAGGTGATCGACGTCATAAGGGCACAGCAAGCGCAGCTGGGAATGCTTCTCCAATACCAGATTGAGTAGCGCCTCGTGGCGTTCGCACTCCACCAGTTCGTCGGATGACCGCCCCGCCCAGACCGGTTCTCCGATGCCTCGCACGGGCCGACCGTCTGGGCTGACTCCTTCCACCCAATCGACCCAGGCGGGAATGATCCGAGCAGGATTGTGCCCGATCTGGCGCATGTCTACGAAGCGCACCGCCTGGGCGTCTGAGCCCAGCGCTTGGGTCAGTTCGCGAATGCGCTCGGCGGCGACCGCCACCATCACCGGCTCCTGGGCTGCGATCCCCTCACGGATGAAGGGCAGGGTACCCGCCAGAAATCCATCGTCCCCGGCATACATCAAGGCTTCGTGGTGGAACTTCTCCGCCCTCGAGTCGAGAGTGCCGGTCATCGACATCCGTGCTCACCTCGCTTCTTTGGAGCTGATTCGCGACCTTTAAGGGGCAGCAGCTTCATCGTAGCTTGCCTTCGCGATCTTAGGTCCCGAGTAGCTTCGGAATTTGTTCGATGAGCGCTTCGTGGGCCGGACGGGCGACTGCGACCGGCCCGATCACTGCGGTCCGAGACTGGGGCCCTCATCCAAGAGCAGCCAGGGCAGTGCCTCAGCCATGGGGCGGAGGAGGACCTGCAGATCAGGGTGGTCGCCGTCCGCACCCGCGAGCAGGCCCAGGGCGGCAGCCAGCGCCGCCCGCTCGGCCTTCTCGCCTACCTCACCGTGCTCGGCCTTCCAACTCACCAGGGCCGAAGTGCCTGCGGTCAGGCCGAGGAGGGCGTCTCGCACCTGGTGCCATTGGTCGACCCGATCAGTCGCCTCCAGAACCTCCGACGCTTCCTGCTCGGCGGCGCGGAAGTCGTCCAACTGGGCCTCCCCGACGTGGCGGTCCCACCCCTGAGCCACTCTCTCGACTCCCGCCCGGCCGAGCTCTCGAATGTCAGCGCTGAGGCGGCCGATGGTCCGTCCCTGCTCGGCAAATCCATAGCCGTCGATGTCGTTCGCCATACTGCCTCCAGTTGGGTGCCGAGAGGCCGGATGATACTGCGACCCAGGAGAGAAGTGCTCCTCCATTGGCCCCGACGCAGATCTGCCTCCATCCTCATCCAAGTCCTGCCCCCCAACCCATAGGCAGTACAGCTAGACGGCATACTAAAAGGAGAGGCTAGTCCTAGACGGACGTCAGGAGGTTGACATTCAGGTGGCGGCGATGGTCGACGGTTCCCACCCGGCCACGGATGATGGGCTCAAGAGTGACTTGCGCGAGGCTATGGCTCCGAGCCTCGTCGCGGAGGTGCGCAACCCCGACTTCGTCCAATCTCTGGAGCGCGGCTTGGCGGTGATTCGGACCTTCGGGGCGGAGCGCCCCCGGCTCACACTGAGCGAGGTCGCCAAGACCACGGGATTGACCAGAGCCGCAGCGCGGCGCTTCCTGCTCACTCTGGTCCAGCTCGGCTACGCCCGCAACGTGGGCCGTTACTTCGAACTACGTCCTCGGCTCTTGGAGCTCGGATACGCCTATCTCTCGTCCCTCGGGCTACCAGAAGTAGCCCAGCCTCATCTCGAGGAGTTGGCAGCCGAACTGCACGAGTCGGTATCGATCTCGGTCCTCGACGGGGAGGAGATCGTGTACGTGGTTCGGGTGCCCAGCCGCCGGATCATGAGTGTGACAATCGCACTAGGCACGCGCTTTCCAGCCTACGCCACATCAATGGGAAGGGTCTTGCTGGCCGGACTGGAGCCCAGTCAGCTCGAGGAGTATCTGGGTGAGGTCAAGCTCAGCCCGCTGACGCCTCAGACACTGGTGGATCCTGCCCTGCTAAGGGATGTGCTGCAGTCTGTGCGCCGGGATGGCTACGCCATGGTGGACCAAGAGTTGGAACGCGGCCTTCGCTCGGTGGCCACACCGATTCACGACTGGGACGGAACGGTGATCGCGGCGGTGAACGTCTCGGCACACGCCACCAGAGTCAGCCTCGATGGCCTACTGTCCGATTTTCTTCCGCACCTTCTGAAGGCGGCACGCGAGATCGAGGCCGATCTGGTCGCGCCGAGTTCCCGCACTGCCGGGGCGCGCTGAACCCACTTCTCATCACGGTCGGCACTCTGGTCTCCCCGACGGTCGCCTCACCCCTTGTTAGCTGTCCGTGGTTGGCTCACGGCGTGCAAGCACATTACGCCTGACGTGAGTGGCAACCGAAGTGGCGAAGCTCGTATCGCAGCCCGGGAAACGCTTGACATCACCCCGGCTCGATCACGATACTATCTCTGCAGAATACTGTGCGCATTGCGTACGTGCGTTCAGCAGGCAAACACTCCGGGGAGGGCGTCATGGCCAACAAGATCGACCGGCCGGTCTCGCGCCGTACGGTCTTAAAAGGACTCGCCGGGGGTACGGCCGCCCTCGCAACGAGCGAACTAGTAGGTGGACTCGGACCGATGCTCGCGCGAGCCGCCAGTAGCAGCCACAGCTCAGAGATCGTAATCGGCTATGTCAGCCCAGAGACTGGAAGCCTGGCATCATTCGCCACTCCGGACGACTTTGTCCTCAAGCGAATTCGTGAAACGTCTGCCTTCTCTAAAGGACTCACTAAGGGTAAGAAGAAGTACTCGATCAAGATCATCGAGGTCGACAGCCAGTCTGATCCCACCCGAGCCTCACAAGTAACGAAAAATCTGATACTTCAGGATAAGGTCGACCTGATTGTGACTAGTTCGGCACCGGAAACCGTGAACCCGGTCGCCGGAGTCTGTGAGTCAGAGCATGTGCCCTGCGTGTCCACGGTCTGCCCATGGGAGTCGTGGTATTACGCGGGTCTCGGTGCGACGCCCCCCGGCACGTCCCAGAAGTTTGCCTACAACACGCTCTTCTTCTTCGGAATCCGTGAGTTTGGTAAATGCTTCGTACCGATGTGGAATCGGATCCATAAGAAGTACAGCACCGACAAGGTCATCGCCTGCATGTTTCCTAATGACGCTGACGGCAATGCCTTTCGCATGGGCTTCCCCCCCGTCATCAGCGCCGCCGGATACACAGAGATCGACGGCGGTGCCTACCCAGACGGCCAGACCGGCTACACCTCGATGATCTCTCAGTTCAAGGATGGCAACGCCGACTTCTACCTCAATTGCCCCCTCCCTCCTGACTTCAACACAATGTGGAAGCAGGCCCACGAGCAGGGCTTCAAACCCAAACTAGCGACGGTCGCCAAGGTGTTGCTGTTTCCGTCCGACACGACTGCGCTCGGCTCGTTAGTCGAGAACATCGCCACTGACGCCTGGTGGACACCGTACAGCCCCTACCGCTCCTCCCTCACCGGGGAGAGCGCCAAGCAGCTCGCTGCGGCCTTCGAGTCCGCGTCCGGCCAACAGTGGACCCAGTCGATCGGGTCTACCTACACTCTCTTTGAAATAGCGCACCAAGCCTTGGCTCGAGCCAGTGATCCTCACGACAAGCGGGAAGTGGCGGCACAGCTGCATTCCCTGAAGATGCAGAGCATCTGCGGCCATTTGGACTTCACCAGCGGTCCCGCACCGGGTGTTGCCATCATCGAACCGGTCGGAGTCCAGTGGAAGAAGGGCACCAAGTACCCCTTCAGCATGTATGTGGTCGACAACTCCGCCAACAAGGACGTACCGATCAACGGGAAGCTCGAACCGACCCGCGCCTGATGACGGCACCGCCGGTCCTCGAACTGGTTGGAGTCGTCAAACGATTCGGCCAGATCACTGTCGCCGACGGGATCGGGTTCAGCGTCGAAGAGGGCGAGGCACTGGGTATTGTCGGCCCCAATGGGGCCGGCAAAACTAGCCTGTTCGGAGTTATCAGTGGCGAGCTCCCCGCCGACGCGGGGGATATCCTTCTCGAAAGCGTGTCCGTCAAGCGGCTCGATGCCGCGGCTCGCTGTCGCCTAGGTATCGGAAGAACCTTTCAGGTGCCGCGCGAGTTTCAGGGGATGACGGTACTCGAGAACGTCTTGGTGGCGGCCCATCAGGGTGGCCGGCTGAGAAGTCAGCAGGCCACCGACTTCGCTACCGAAGTCCTCGAGGAGACGGGCCTCCTGGGGTCCGCCAACCGGCTGGCTGGCTCCCTGGGCCTTCTCCAGCGCAAGCGGTTGGAATTAGCCAGAGCGCTGGCCACCCGCCCCAAGCTCCTGCTCTTGGACGAAGTGGCCGGAGGGCTCACCGACCCCGAGGTGGATGAGCTGGTGGGAGTGGTACGGAGGGCACAAGGCCGCGGGATCTCGATCATCTGGATCGAGCACGTGCTGCGCGCGATCATCGATACCGTCGACCGCCTGATCTGTCTCGCCGGCGGCAGAATCGTGGGTGAGGGCGCGCCCACCGAAGTCCTCGGCATGACCGAGGTCAGGGAACTATTCTTGGGTGCCGTCCCGGGCGAGGTGTCGGTCGCCTCCAGCGCAGGGACACCTCCGAACTCGGACCCAGACATCCATTCGTTCGACGGGGGACGATGATGACGGCTGGCGGCGGCAGGATGGCGCTTCAGGTCGACGCCCTGACCGTAAAGCACGGCCAGCTGACGGCCGTATCGGAGGTCAGTCTCGAAGTGACCCGAGGCACCATCCTGGCCGTGATCGGTGCCAATGGGGCTGGAAAATCTTCGCTTCTCGGGGCCATCGCGGGACTGCTTCCGTCCAGTCAGGGCCGAATCCTCCTGGACGACGAGGATATAACGCGGCTGCCCTGCCCCAAGCGAGTCCAGCGGGGTATTTCTTTGGTCCCAGAGGGACGTCGCCTTTTCTCTTCGCTGACGGTCGAGGAGAATATCCTCGCGGGAGGCTACCCAGGGCGTAAAGGTCCTTGGGACCTTCCTCGTATCTACGACATGTTCCCCTGGATGCCCGGGCGGCGGCGCCAGAGCGCGAGACAGCTCTCCGGAGGCGAGCAGCATGCAGTCGCGATCGCCAGGGCATTGATGGCCAATCCCCAAGTTCTACTTATTGACGAACTCTCCCTGGGTCTGGCGCCCATCGTCGTCCGAGAGATCTACTCTTCTTTGAAGCAACTCTTGGTGAGCGGGCTGACCATCGTGTTGGTCGAACAGGATGTGGCTCAAGCCTGCTCTGTCGCTTCCCGTATCCAGTGTCTGCTTGAGGGTCGGGTCACCCTGCTAGGTGAACCCCAGCAGTTCAGCCCGGGGGAGATCGAAAGCGCCTACTTCGGTGTGAAAACGGCCACTGCAGGCGTCGTCGCGTGATCTGGGCCGACTCGGTCATCCAGGGCATCTTTTTGGGCGGACTTCTAGCCCTGTTTGCCGCGGGGCTCTCTTTGCTCTACGGCGTGATGGGGGTCCTCAACCTGGCACACGGCGACATCGCGGTTGTCGCCGGCTACCTGGCGGTAGCGTTGATTCCCGCCCTGCACCTACCCCCCCTCGTGGTCTTCCTCATCGTAGTTGCGGCGATGATGGTGGGCGGGTATTTGGTACAGCGACTGATATTTCAGCCGAGCTTGGAGTCGAGCCATCTCACCCCCCTCCTAGTAACGCTGGGCATGTCGGTTGTGATCGAGAATCTACTCTTGGAATTGTTCTCCGCCAATGGCCACTCCCTCGCCTTGGGCGCATTCAGCGTGGGCTCCGTCGTCGTCAGTAGCCAGATCTCCCTGGGTTATCTCTCTATGACCATCCTCGGAGTTGCCGTACTGGCTTTGGTGCTGATTCAGTTGGGCCTGTCCAAGACTCGGATGGGCAGGATCATCCGGGCGGTCGCCGACGACCGTGAGGCCGCCCAGCTAATCGGAGTGAACTATCGCCACATTTTTGGAGTTGCCGCAGCGGTCGCCTTCGGAACGGTGGCTTTGGCCGGCCTCTCCTTGACCATGTACTCGCAGATCTCGCCTACTGCCGGACCCAACTACCTGATCTACGGATTCGAGGCGGTGGTAATCGGCGGGCTTGGTTCGCTTTGGGGCACCCTGGTTGGGGGCATCGTCTTGGGAGTCGCGGTGACCGTTGGTCTGACGCTGAGTCCGAACTACGGCGCCCTCGCGCCCCATTTAGTGTTCCTCGCGGTACTCGCAGTCCGACCACAGGGTTTCTTTCCTCGCCGGGTAACTGCCTGATGGCACGAGCGAGGGTTACCCGCTCCCCACACTCGGGTCTGTTCGCCGGGGGCGCCGGAATCGTAGTCCTGCTACTTTTGGCCGTCGCCCCCTTTCTGGTGGGGCAGGGCAACACTGATGTCCTCACCAACCTCTTTATTCTCCTAGCCTTAGCGAGTATGTGGAACGTGCTCGCTGGTTACGGAGGGCTTGTCTCCGTGGGTCAGCAGGCCTATATCGGGATCGGCGCCTATACCGTTCTGGTGGTGGCCCAACATGGCATCAATGCTTTCTTAGGGATTCCTGCGGCCGTCCTCGTAGGCACCGTCCTCGCCGTACCTGCCTCGTTTCTCCTTTTCCGTCTCTCGGGAGGCTACTTTGCGATCGCCACTTGGGTTCTGGCGGTGGTGGCCTCTCTCGTCATCACAGCCATCCCGTCTCTCGGCGCTGGCACAGGTGCGTCGGTACCAGGGCTAATCAACTTCAACGCTGCCGCCCTGATCAACGACACCTACTGGGCGGCCCTGGCAGTGGCCGTGGTCTCCGTACTTTCGATCTTCCTATTGATGCGGAGCAGGCTGGGCTTGTTACTGACAGCCATGCGCGACAACGACTTGGCTGCACGCAGCGTGGGAGGTAAAGTTCGCCGCGCCAAGCTACTTGTCTACCTGCTTTCCGCAGCGGGCTGCGCTGCGGTCGGCGCGATTATCGCGATCAGCCAACTCGACGTTCAAGCAGCCAACGTCTTCGACATCCAGTGGACCGCCTACATGATCTTCGCGGTCCTGATTGGCGGCATGGGCACTGTGGAGGGACCTATCATCGGTTCGATCGTCTTTATCGTGCTACAGCAGACACTCTCTCAGTACAACGGCTGGTATCTCGTGCTGGTCGGCGCGCTAGCCATGGCCGTGGCGATCTGGGTGAGAGGCGGACTATGGGGTTTCTGGACCTCCAGGAGCAGTTTCCGGCTCTTCTCAGTGGGCTATTACCTCAACGGCGAGCCTCCCGAGCCGAGCAGCGGTCCGCCCAGCCCTGACGTACAGGAGGGGCCTCGCCGAACCCGCCGGATACATGGTCCGGTGCCACGTCGGAATTGATGACTGGGATCACGTGCACCCCGGGAATCTCACTAGGAGCCATACTATGAGCACCAGCCGCGGTCTTTTGATTGGGGACGAGGAAGTCCAGGCGCAGGATGGCGCTAGCTTCTCCGATACGGACCCCTACACGGGCGACTTGGTCGCGACTGTGGCCGCCGCCAAGCCGATTGACGTGGGCCGTGCTGTCGAAAGCGCTGCCAAGGCCTTCCCGAGTTGGTCCCAGAGCTCACCGAGCGAGCGCCGGAGTATCTTCCTCAAGGCCGCTGACCTGATGGAAGCCAAAGCTCCGGAGCTGACTGCGGCGATGACGGCGGAGACCGGCTCCACCTTCGGCTGGGGCATGTTCAACGCTGGTTTTGCGGCCTCAATCCTGCGCGAGGCTGCGGCGGCAACCACCCATCCCCTGGGTCAGGTGCTCGCCACCGACACTCCGGGTGCTCTCTCTCTGGCGATCCGCCAACCGAGCGGCGTGGTAGCTGCCTTCGCCCCTTGGAACGCTCCCCTCATCCTGGGCATTCGCTCGGTGGCGATTGCCATCGCCACAGGCAACACAGTTGTGATGAAACCAAGTGAACAGGCGCCGCTGACCTCCGGGCTCAGCCTGGCCGACCTTCTGCGAGAGGCCGGCCTTCCAGCCGGGGTTTGCAACGTCGTGACCAACGACCCGAGCGAAGCAGCGCAGATCGCAGAGGCCCTGATATCGGACCCACGGGTGACCAGGGTGAGCTTTACCGGCTCGACCCGTGTTGGTCGGATTATCGGAGGTCTGGCAGCCAAACACCTTAAGCCGGCCGTCCTAGAGTTGGGTGGAAAGAACTCCTTGATCGTGCTGGACGATGCCGACCTCAACTACGCCGCCAACGCAGTTGCCTTCGCAGCGTACATGAACTCGGGGCAGATCTGTATGTCGGCGGACCGGGTTCTTGTTCAACGTCGAGCCGCTGATGAATTCGTCGACCTGCTCAGGACCAAGGCTGGCTCCTTAGCGAGTGGAGATCCTCGCGATCCCAAAACCGTCATTGGGCCATTGATCCATGCTGATGCCGCACAGCGCGTCGCCGAGCTGGTCGAAGAAGCGGTGGCGGCCGGGTCCAAGGTCGAAGTGGGCGGCGGTCCAGCCGAAGGGGCACTGTTCGCGGCTACGGTGTTGACTGGAGTGAGCAGCGGCTCGCGTCTCGCCAGAGAAGAGATTTTCGGTCCGGTCTGTGCCGTTGGGATCTTCGACAATGAGGACGAAGCGGTCGATTCAGCCAACAGCACCGCGTACGGTCTGACTGCGGGCATTCTGACCGAGGATGTTCGCCGCGGCTATGTCATCGCCCGAAGGCTGCACACTGGCATCGTTCATATCAACGACCAGTCGGTGGACGATGAGGCGCAAGCACCATTCGGCGGGATTGGTGACTCCGGATACGGCCGCTTCGGCGGTCAAGCAGGGATCGAAGCATTCACGTCCCTGCGCTGGATCACCCTGCAGATGGGTCACCGCCCGTTTCCCATCTGAGTTAGGAACGCGTTTGCGGTCGCTTCAGATGGAGGGCATCCTCCCGTGAACAGGACCCAGGTCGGCATCGTCGGCGGTGGGCCAGCTGGACTGCTGCTAGGGGAACTGCTGGCGGCACAGGATATCGATACCATCGTGCTCGAGGATCGGGACCGGGCCTATGCCGAAGCCCGGATCCGCGCCGGGGTGCTGGAGCAAGGCACGGTTGACATATTGGACTCGTTGCAATTGGCCCGGCGGCTCCACACAGAGGGTTTGGTTCACCGCGGAATCTACCTGCAGTTCAATGGAGAGCGGCACCGAATCGATCTCGCCAATTTGACAAATGGGCGCACGATCACGGTGTACGGGCAGCAGGAGGTGGTCAAGGATCTGACGGAGGCACGGTTAGCCGCAGGGCGGAAGCTACTGTTCAACGCAAAGGTGATCGCCGTCGATGGAATCAGCCCCTACACATCTGGCGGTCCCGTCATTCGATACGAGTACCACGGCAGCGTCGAACGGCTGGAGTGCGACTTCGTCGCTGGCTGCGACGGCTCACATGGAGAGTCGCCGAAGAGCATTCCCAAAACTGTGATGTCCTTACATCAGCGTCAATTCCCCTTCGCATGGCTGGGGGTATTGGCCCAGGTGCCCCCTTCTACCGATGAGCTGATCTACTCCTTCCATGAACGCGGCTTTGCGCTTCATAGTCTGCGATCACCCGAGATCTCCCGTCTGTATCTCCAGGTCGAGCCGACCGAAGACATCGCTAACTGGTCCGACGACAGGATCTGGCAAGAGTTGCAGACACGCCTCGGCGCTCCCGGCTGGAAACTGAATCAAGGGCCGATCCTTGATAAGAGCATTACCCCGATGCGCAGTCTTGTGGTAGAGCCGATGCGCTACGGCAAGCTATTTCTGGCTGGCGACGCCGCCCACATCGTCCCCCCAACAGGTGCTAAGGGATTGAATTTGGCGATGACGGATGTCAGTTTTCTCGCCGACGCCTTCACGCGCTACTTCAAACGGGGCGATACAGCTGGCCTGGAAGCGTACAACCAGCGCTGTCTCGCAAGGGTGTGGAAGGCCCAGAGTTTCTCGATCACTTTGACGAATCTGATGCACCTGAATCGTACGGACGACTCGTTTGCCCGCCGACTTCAGCGAGCTCGTCAAGACTACACGGTCAACAGCCTTGCGGCCGCAGCCTCGCTCGCCGAGAACTATGTGGGCTTGCCGCTGATTCGCTAGGAGGGGCAAAGCAGTGACGTGGGCGCCGATCAGTTGTGCAGGGCATGGGCGATGACCAGGATGCTGCCTTCATAGAGCACGAGTAGCGCGAGCGAAAGGAACGTGGGCGTGAAGGGGTCAGCTCCGGGGGTGACGATAAGAGATACCCCTACGATGACGAAGTACGACGCCTTGCGCCACCGCCGCAGCTTGGCGCTACTGAGAATCTTCACCGCTCCAAGGGTGCAGAGAACTACCGGCATCTCGAAGGTAACCCCGAAGATCAGAACGACGAGCGCGAGGAAGGTCAGATAGGAGTTGAGGTCGGGAAGGTAGACCGCATTTGTCCCCAGGAATGTCGCCAGAAACGTGAGTCCTACGGGGAGGACAAAGTAGGCGAACAGTCCACCTAGTGCGAAGAAGAAGAGCGTGCCAAAAATGAAGGGGAAAGCGAGGTTGCGCTCGGCCCGAAGCAGTCCCGGCCTGACGAAGGTCCAGATCTGCCAGACCGTGATCGGCAATGACAGCACGACGCCCGCGGCCGCCGCCACCTTGAACGGAATCGAGAGCCCCTCAATCGGACTGCCGAAGACGATGTCACGTCCAAACGGGGAGTGGGTGTGGTGCAGTGCCAAGAGTAGAGGCTGCTCCAAGATGGAGATCAGTTGTCGGCTGAATACGAAGGCCGCTCCGGTAGCAACCGCCCAAGCGACCATGCTGATGAGGACAACGCGCCGCAGTTCTTCTAGATGTTCCAGGAGCGGCATCTGGCGCTCGTCAGCCTCAGGCGGCGAATCCCCGGGCGGAATCGCTGGATCGACTGCCTCCAGCGGGCCGCTGGTCATCTCCGGCCCTCTGACGCTTCCGCTTCGCCCCAGGTGACCGCGGCCGTCGCGTGCCGGTTAACTCGCGGGCGCACCGGACGTGGCTTGAGCCCGTCGACCGTTCACCAACTGAACGGGCAAAGATCCAGCGCTGGGCCTGTGACCACCTTTAGATCAGACGTGCGGCTCTGCGTCCCCAACTGCTTCTACCGGTGTGCTGACATCAGCGCTGCTAGGGGCCACCGGCTGATGCACGGCGTCGGTCACTGTAGTGGTGACCGTTCTCACCTCTCGGAGCGATGACTCAGATGCCTTCCTAAATTCTTGGATGGCCTTGCCTACGCTGCTACCGAGTTCAGGTAGCCGCTTGGGACCGAAGACAACTAGCGCGAGTAGGACCAAGAAGAGAAACAGCACCAAATGCGTCGGAGAGAGCACTATCCGCACCTCCCTAAGATGGGTCGGCCGAGTATAGCACCGAGATTGTGCCGCCTCTTGCGACAGAGCGCGAACCCAGTGCTGGAATGGATGACCGTGCCCAGGCTGACATTTCCGTCAGGGATGATCTGCGTCCGACCGTGCCGGGAGTAGCCGTCGCCGACGTCACGCCAGCCCTGGCTCCGATGGCCCCCTGCGGGGCATATCTCAGCCCTCGCTCCGCCGCGGGATTCGTCAAGCGGAAGCATGGGGGCAGAGATCTGACCGGATGGTTGGTCCTCAACTTCCACACCTGCAGCCGAATTCGTTGACAGGAGAAGCGATAGCACTTAGCATGAGGTGTTCGTAGTTTGTCCATGTGTACGTCATGCGCACAGGACAATCCGAGGCCCATGGCCCTCGCCGCCGCCCCGGAGGAGCCGTTCATGCCACCAGATTCGCCGGGCGGAAGCACGGAAGCTAGCTGGAGGTGTCCTGGGTCCGCATCGACACGTAAGCCATGCCGGCGAGGCAGACGGCTGGGAACTCCGGAGAAACTTACCCCGCGAGTGACAGGGGCTACCGGCTGGCACCGAGGCCGTGTTCTCGAGTCTGACTCATGGCCGGGCGACAGTCGGGGGCTAGCGATGCGCGATCAAGAGCTTTGGCTCCGCAGTGTCAATGTCCGCGGCTAGCGGCGACAGCACTGCCGCAGACCACTCAGAGACGATCGGCCAGCTCGCGGTGAAGACGCCCCCAAGAACAAAGGTCGAACCGCTGTGACACCTTCCAGTCTGCAAGCGGGGGGGGGGCGGGTATGGCCGAACTGATGACCCTCCGAGATGCCGTGGCAAACCTGGTGAGCGATGGTGACAGCGTGGCAATGGAGGGCTTCACACACCTCATTCCCTATGCGGCGGGCCACGAGATAATCAGACAGCGACGGCGTCACCTGACCCTGATTAGGCTGACCCCAGATCTTCTATACGATCAAATGATTGGGATGGGTTGCGCTGACCGGCTGGTCTTCTCCTGGGGGGGCAACCCGGGCGTCGGGTCCCTGCACCGGTTCAGAGACGCCGTGGAGCATGGATGGCCCCAGCGGCTGGAGACTGACGAGCACAGTCACGCCGGACTTGCCAATCGCTATGTGGCAGGCGCGTCCGGGCTCCCATTCGCGGTTCTGAGGGGTTACGCCGGAACTGACTTGGGACGCTACTCCAGGACCGTAGCAGAGATCTCCTGCCCCTTTACAGGTGAGCGCCTGGCGGCCGTGGCGGCACTTCACCCCGACGTGGCCATCGTTCACGCGCAACAGGCAGACCGTAGTGGCAATGTGCTGTTTTGGGGTATCCAAGGAGTTCAGAAGGAGGCCGTGCTGTCGGCCACGCGATCTCTTGTGACAGTGGAGGAGGTCGTCGACCAGCTCGTCCCAACTGGACCCGGAGCTACGCTTTTGCCAAACTGGGTGATAAACGCGGTGGCGTTGGCGCCGGGCGGTGCCCACCCCTCCTATGCTGCCGGCTACTCATCGCGGGACAACGACTTCTACCAAGCCTGGGACGAGATCAGCCGCGACCGGGGCCGCTTCGTTGACTGGATGGACAAGAACGTGATGAGTAATGCGCCGACGTCGGGGCCGGTGGGCTGGAACAAAGAAGGCGAGCGTGGCGATTCGTAGGGGAACAGCGCTTCCCAGCCCCGATCTGGCTTCGCCTGAGGCGAGGAGACCTCAGCGCGGCTACAGCGCTGAGGAGATGATGACGGTCGCCGCAGCGCGCGTCCTTCGCGACCGAGCGGTCTGCTTTGTGGGCATCGGGGTACCGTCGGTCGCGGCAAACCTGGCTAGAAGGGTGTCAGCGCCCAACCTGGTTCTGATCTACGAGTCAGGGACGATAGGAGCTAAGCCCGTCCGCCCGCCGCTTTCCATCGGAGACGGCGAGCTGGCAGATACTGCCGACGCCGTCGTCTCGGTGCCCGAGATCTTCAACTACTGGCTCCAAGCAGGAAGAGTTGATGTGGGGTTCCTGGGTGCGGCCCAGATCGATCGCTTCGCCAACCTCAACACCACAGTGGTCGGTTCCTATGAGTCCCCAGACGTGCGTCTGCCTGGCGCCGGCGGCGCTCCGGAGATCGCGGCGTGCTGCCGGGAGGTCATAGTCGTGATCCGGCAGACACCAAGGACCTTCGTCGAGAAGCTGGACTTCGTCACCTCAGTCGGCTTCGGCGCAGGCCCCGGGGACCGCCAGGGTCTGGGCCTCACCGGCGGCGGTCCCAGCATGGTGATCACCGACCTCGGCGTGCTCCGACCGGACGCGGACTCTTGCCAGCTTGTCCTAACCCATCTCCACCCGGGTGTCGAGGCGAAGGAGGCGATCAGCGCCACCGGCTGGCAGCTAAAGGTTGCGCAGGACCTGAAGAGAACGTCACCGCCCTCGGACTTGGAGCTGATGACGTTGCGCGCTTTTCACTCCGCACCCGGCGCGCCATGATGACAGGGGCTACCAGTCATGACGGCAGCGAACTAAGGTCCGAAAGTGAACGAGCCAACGCCACAGAGCCTGCCATGGCTCCGATTGAAGTCGACGGCCCAGGTCAGGGCGATCGCGTCCTTCCACCTTATCTGTACCCCGACTATGGCTCGACCGTTCTTCGCGCCCCTACGCAGCCCCTGGTCGCACTGCCCGCGGCGCTGGCCGACCGTCACGGGCCCCTCTATGGACACCTGGCCCCGACTCTGCTCGACGCCGACCTCACCCGCCAACATGATGGCGAGCCGCTAGGAGAGCGGATCATTGTGGCGGGAACGGTCACGGACTCCGCCGGAAGACCGCTGCGCAACCAGTTGGTGGAGGTCTGGCAGGCAAATGCCGCGGGGCGCTATGCGCACCCCAACGACGTGCATCCGGCTCCACTGGATCCTAACTTCACCGGCGGCGGTCGCTTCCTGACCGATGACCAGGGAGGCTACCGCTTCGTCACCATCAAGCCCGGCTGCTACCCGTGGCGTAACCACCCCAACGCTTGGCGTCCCGCCCACATCCACTTCTCTCTTTTCGGCAACGCCTTCAGCGAGCGGTTGGTGACGCAGATGTATTTCCCAGGCGATCCCTTGATGAACCAGGATCCGATCTCGATGTCACTTCCGGCCCGTGCCCGCCATCGGTTGATTTGCAATTTCGCCATGGACCTGACAGTGGAGCAGTGGGCTCTGGGCTACCAGTTCAACATTGTCCTGGATGGCTCCAACAGCACCCCCTTCGAGTCCTCGGACGGGGCATGACCCGGCTGCCGAATACCCCCTCCCAGACCGCAGGGCCCTTCTTCAGCCTAGGCCTCGCCTGGGAAGGGTCCGAGGACCTGGTCCGCCCGGACGATCCGACTGCCCTCCTGCTCGAAGGGCTGGTGCTGGACGGGGCCGGCGAGCCCGTCCCTGACGCTGCGGTGGAGATCTGGCAAGCCGACGAGGATGGAAGATTTCCGCCGGACGCTCGCCCCGGCTGGAGCGGTTTCGGTCGGAGCCTGAGCGACGAAGAGGGGGCCTTTAGATTCTTCACGGTCAAGCCCGGACGAATCCAAGGACCCGAGGGCAGCCTGCAAGCGCCCCATGTCGAGGTCCAGGTCTTTGCTCGCGGCCTACTCCGCCAGCTCTTCACGCGGATCTATTTTCCCGACGAGGAGGAGGCCAACCTCAGCGATCCCGTGCTGGCCGCGATCCCGGATGGGGAGGCCCGCCAGACCCTGGTCGCGCAGCCGACGGCCTCCGGCTTTCGCTTCGACATCGTCCTGCAGGGCGAGGGTGAGACGGTCTTCTTTGAGCGCTGACGAGAAGCGAAGGAAGGCCGACGCCGCCGGGGACAATTCCGAGCTCGGTCTCTTCGGTGCCCTCGACACGACCCCCGCCCTGGATCGGGCCACCTCAGATCACGCCTGGCTGCAAGCGCTCTTGGACTTCGAGGCCGGTCTGGCCCGGGCCCAAGCGGAGGCAGGACTCATTCCCGCTCCAGCGGCCTTGGCCATCGAAGGGCGTTGCCACGCCGAGAACTTCGACCTGGAGCGCCTCGGCCGCGGGGCTCCAAAAACCGGCAATCCGGTCTTGCCCATGGTTCGCGCGCTGATGGATCAGCTACCTGATGAAGCCGCCACCTGGGTGCACTGGGGCGCCACCAGCCAGGACGCCATGGACACGGCGATGATGCTGGTGGCCAAGCGCAGCTCGAAGTTGCTGAGATCGGACCTGGATGGCGCCGGGCGAGCTGCCGCAGAACTCGCCGAGCGCCACCGGGGAACACTGCAGGTGGGCCGGACCCTGCTCCAGCACGCGGTGCCCAGAACGTTCGGCCTGAAGGCGGCCGAGTGGCTGATATCAATCCTGGAAGTGCGGGGAATCCTGACCAGCCTGGAGGAGAACGGTCTTGCGGTTCAGCTCGGCGGAGCGGCCGGCACGCTGGCTTCGCTAGAGGGCAGTGGGCCCCAGGTTGTGGGTCTTTTGGCGCGGCACCTTCAGCTGGCGGAGCCCACTCTCCCCTGGCACACGGACCGGGTGCGCCCCGCCCAGCTGGCGAGCGCCCTCTGCCTGGTAGCCGGGGTCGCCGCCAAGATCGCCCAGGATGTGGTGCTGCTCAGCCAGACCGAGGTCGGTGAGTTGAGCGAGCCCGAGTCCGATGGTGCTGGTGGCTCATCGGCGATGCCCCAGAAGCGGAATGCCGCAGGCTCGGTGGCGATCGTCGCCAGCTACCGGCGGATCGCCGGGCTGGCCAGCGTGATCCTGGGAGGGATGGCGCAGGAGCTGGAGCGCGCCACCGGGGACTGGCAAGCTGAGTGGACCACCCTGACCGCAATGCTCCGCCTCTCCGGTGGGGTGACCAACCGGCTCTGCTACCTGCTGGACGGACTTCAGGTAGACAAGGCGAGCATGTCCGCCAATCTCTCCCTGACCCGAGGCGCAGTCATGGCCGAGCGCGTCGCTCTCGAGCTCAGCCGTCGCCAGGGCCGGGGGCCGGCTCGAAGAACTGTCGAAGAGGCCTCTCGGCGCAGTGCTGCGAACTCAACCGGCCTCCGGGACGAGCTCGCCAACGATCCCCAGGCATCCCGGCTGTTGGGGTCGGCCGGCCTCGACGAGCTTTTCGAGCCGGCTACCTATCTGGGAGCCACCCAAGAGTTGATCGACCGCGCCCTGGCACTGCGGCCAGGCCAGCCCCAGGAGGACGCATGAGCCAGCTCGACATGACCGGTGGCGACACTCACTACCAGCTCGATGGGCCGGCCCAGGCCCCGGTGCTGGTTCTGGTGAATTCACTGGGGACCACCCTGGACCTCTGGGAAGCGCAGGTCCCGGCGCTGGTCCGCTACTTCCGGGTCCTCCGCTACGACCACCCCGGGCACGGAGGGTCCGCCCCTCGACCGGGACCTTACTCGGTGGAGGGCCTGGCTGATCAGCTCCTCTTCCTGCTCGATCGTCTCGGTATCGACCAGGCCTCCTTCTGCGGTCTCTCCTGGGGAGGAATGATCAGCCTGTCGATCGCGGCTCGTCACCCGAAGCGAGTGGAGCAGCTGGTGGTGGCCTGCAGCAGCGCCCAGATGGCGCCCGGCCAGTACTGGCTCGACCGGGCGGCCCTGGTCCGGGCAGACGGCCTGGAGCCCCTCCGCGAGCAGATCCTGGAGCGCTGGTTCTGTCCCGAGTTCATGATCTCCCAGCCGGCGGTTGTGGAGCGCTTCGGGCAGCAGCTGGTCGCGGTCGATCCCGAATCCTACGCGGCTGGTTGCGAGGCCCTGGCCACGGCCGACCTCACCGGCCAGCTCGCCGCCATCGCGGCACCGACCCTGATCCTGGCCGGAGCCATGGACCAGGCCGCCCTCCCGCTGCGGGGGCTGGAGCTGCAGGTGGCGATCCCGAATTCCGCCTTGCGAGTTCTCGCTGGCGCCGCCCATCTGGCCAACGTGGAGCAGCCGGAGGCTTTCGTCGGCGCGGTCTTGGGCCAGCTCACGGGCGGCCAGTTTGCTCGGGGCATGGCGGCGCGGCGGCGCGTGCTGGGAGACGAGTACGTCGATCACGCGGTGGCCGCCGCCACCGCATTCACCAGCGACTTCCAGGAGCTGATCACCAGATATGCCTGGGGGGAGGTCTGGGCGCGTCCCGGCCTGGACCAGTTCACCCGCCGGTGCGTCACCCTGGCCCTGCTTGTCTCCGGAGGTCGCTGGGACGAGTTCGAAATGCACATACGGGCCGCGGCCGACGACCTCACTCCGGGGCAGATAGCCGAGGTACTCCTCCAGACCGCCATCTACTGCGGCGTGCCGGCGGCCAACTCCGCCTTCGAACACGCTCAGCGCGCGCTCGCCTCGCCCAAGCCGGCAGAGTAATCTGGCCCAGAGGGGCGGAGCCGCGCCCAGCTGGCGGAGTCGGGAGGATGGAGGAACTTGGTGAACGAGCTTGAGAACATCCGTGAGTGGGAAGGGAAGGACGTTGTCGACGCGGAAGGCGAGCCGGTCGGGCAACTGGAGGACGTCTACTTCGACGCCAGCACCGACGAGCCTCTCTTCGTCACCGTGCACACCGGGCTGTTCGGTCGCCACCTGACCTTCGTTCCACTGGCGGGAGCGACCCTGGGGCAGGACTATCTCAAGGTGGGTAGGCTCAAGGCGGAGATCCACCACGCTCCCAACATCGAGAAGGGTGGCGAGCTCTCCTTGGATGACGAGGCCCGGGTGTTCAAGCACTACGGGATCGCCTACCAACCACCGGCCACCGAGGGCGGCCGCCTCCTGGTGCGTCACTAGCGAGGTTCCGGGGCCCGGGCGGTACCACGGCTAGCGCCGTCCCTATGCTGTCTCCCATCGACTTCACGACCTTCCTCGAGCACGTCCGATTGGATGGCGATCGCCTGGCGGCGGTAGCCCGTGGCCATCTGGAAGCCGATGTGCCACCCTGTCCGGGCTGGACGGTCGCCGATGTGGTCAACCACGTTGCCGAGGTCTACGAGCACAAGATCGCCTGCACGCTGACCGGGCAAATCCCTGACCCGTGGCCCCCCGCCTGGCCGGCTGAGCGGGACCCGCTCGAGTGGTTGGCAGACGCCCAGGGGCGCCTCTTGTCGATCCTCCGCGAGCGGGGTCCGGAGGCGCACTCGGCGACCTGGTGGCCGCCCGATCAGACGGTGGGCTTCTGGGCCAGGCGCATGGCCCAGGAAACGGTCATCCACCGGGTCGATGCCGAACTCAGCGTGGGGGAACCTAGCCCGATCGACGCCGAGCTGGCCACGGACGGGGTCGACGAGGTACTCGTCATCTTCCTCGCCGGGGACTGGTCGGAGGTCTCCGGCGATGGCTGTGCGGGGCAACGGATCGTGATCACTACCGGGGGTCGCGCCTGGGAGGTGGCGCTGGACCGAGAGTCCGTTCAGGTATCAACCCCGCACGGGGCCCCCGACGCCCAGGTCAGTGGTGATCCGGAGAGTGTGCTGCTCTGGTTGTGGGGACGACGCTCGGAGGCCGGACTAAGCCAGGGGGGCGACCCGTCAGTACTCACCCTGCTGCGTTCCCGGCTCAAGCTGGCAACTCAGTAGCCGAGTGGAACGGGAGCCCGAGACAGACGCGCCCTGGTTGCGCCCGCCTCGGCACTTGGTCAGTCCCCTGGCGGTCTGGTACTGGACCGCCAGAGCCGCCATTGGCTGGGTCGTGCTCCTGGTTTTGGAAGTCATTTGGATGGTCGCCGCTCCTGGCTCCTCGAGCTGGCATTGGACCTTGCTGGCGATCACCGTCGCCCTGGCCGGGGCGCACCTGATCGTCATGCCCAGATGGCGCTACCGCGTTCACCGCTGGGAGGTCACTCCGGTCGCGTTCTACACCCAGGCCGGATGGTTTCACCAGGAGCGCCGGATCGCTCCTCTGTCCCGGTTGCAGACAGTGGACAGCGAGCGCGGACCCATCGAGCAGCTCTTTGGGCTAGTCAAGGTGACGGCCAACACGGCCTCGGCGGCAGGCCCGCTGCGGATCACCGGCCTGGACCGCGCGACGGCCCAGGGGTTGGTCGAAGAACTGACCGCCATCGCTCAGCAGACTCCCGGAGACGCAACCTGATCGACCACACCGGGAGCGGTGATGCGGCGGCTCCCACCAGTCCCGATGGCGGCTGGCGAAGGCTGGACAAGCGCATGCTCGTTCTTCTACCGGTCCAGGAGATCCTCAAGAACATTCCCTGGCTGGTGGTGCTGGTTCTGGCAGGAAGTGGCAGCGGCAAGGGTCCGCTCTGGGGCCTGGCGGGTCTGGTGCTCGCGCTGTGTGCCGGCACCCTGCGCTGGTTCACCACCGGCTACCAGGTCGGGACGGTGCAAGTCCAGCTCCGCCGCGGCCTCTTCCGGCGACGCACGCTCACCGTTCCGCGAGATCGGATCCGGACGGTGGATCTCACCGCCAACCTCCTGCACCGGATGCTGGGGCTCGCCAGCATCACCATCGGCACCGGACGAACCGATCGCAAGGATGACCGGGGGCTCAAGCTGGATGGGCTCAGTGCCCAGGACGCCGCCTGGCTCCGGGAGCAGCTGCTGCATCAGTCCGCCCTGAGCGCGACCGCTAGCACCTCCGCTGGAGACGCCACCCAACCTACCGAGCTCGCCCGCTGGCAGCCCCGATGGATCGGCTACGGGCCTTTGACCCTCTCGGGGGCGGTGACCGTCCTGGCGGTGGTCGGCTTCAGTCTCCAGATCGTCAACGAGGACCATCTCAATCCGAGTCGCATCGGCCCGGTGCATGCGGTCCTGGAGCAGCGCGGCTTGGGCTCGACACCAGTGCTGGCTATCGCCCTCATCCTGGCGGCCGCAATCGTGATCTCCTCGGCTTCGACTTTGGGGTACATCCTCACCTTCTGGAACTTTCGCCTGACTCGGCAGACAGGCACGCTCCAAGTGACCCGCGGTCTCCTCACCAGCCGGATAGTCAGCATCGACGAGCGTCGCTTGCGGGGCGTCGAGTTCAGCGAACCCCTGCTCCTGCGCTGGGTCCATGGTGGCCGCTGCATCGCCATCGCTACCGAGCTACGGGTCGGCCGCGGTGCCGAACGAGGTGGTTCAATGCTGCTACCGCCAGCTCCCAGGGCCTTGGCCCAGTCGGTTTCCGCCATGATCTTGCACGCGGCGACACCGGTCGAGTGCGAGTTGCTGGAACACGGTCGCATCGCCCGCCGGCGCCGCTTTAACCGCGTCCTTCTGGTGACGGTCCCGGTCTTGGTCGTGCTCCTGATCGGATGGTGGCTGGGAGGGATCCCCGCCTGGACCTGGCTGGCCGTCCTGGCGCTGCTGCTGCTCGGCCTACCGCTAGCGGCGGACCGCTACCGCAGCCTCGGCCACGCCGTGGTGCAAGGGCGCCTGGTGGTCCGCTCCGGATCGTTGGTGCGGCGGCGCTGCATGCTCTCCTCCGAGGGAATCATCGGCTGGAATTTGCATCAGTCCTTCTTCCAGCGCCGCTCCCGGGTGGTCAACCTGATCGCCACCACCGCGGCCGGGCGGCAGGCCTACCGAATGCAGGACCTGACCTGGACGGAAGCGGTCCGGGTGGCGGAGCAAGCTCGGCCCGGGCTGCTGGCGCCGTTCATCGAGACAGGCGGGAAAACAGCTACCTAAAGGGAAGTGCCAGGGCGGCCGGACAGGCCTCAGGAAGCGCGCCCCCGGCGTTTGATCCAGTTCCAGAGATCCTTGTGGATGGGAGTGAACTCTCGCAGGACACGGCGCCCCGGCGCACCACCCACCGCCGCCGCCTGGGCGGCCCGGGCCCCGAACAGATCGGGGCGGTTGTGGCGCCAGTCGAGCACTCCGGCACGGAGAAAGACGGCGAGCAAGCTGGCAACGGGGACGGCGAACAGGGCGCCCAAGAATCCGGCCGCCTCGATCCCGGCGAAGAGGGCCAGCAGAGCCACTAAGGGATGTAAGCGGACGAACTTGGCCTGGATGCGGGGCGCCAGAAGATACCCCTCGATGATGTGGATCGCCAGGAAGAGAATGAGGGTGAAGAGAGCCAGGGCAGGGCTCTTGGTGAGGGCCAGGAGGAGAGCCACGGCTCCCCCGGCGAACGGGCCGACCAGCGGGATCAGTTCGAAGATGAAGGTGGCCACGGCGATCACCAGGGGAAAGGGCACCCCCAGAATCGCCGTCCCGGCACCGGCCAGGATGGCGACCAGCAGCGCCATCAAGAGTTGGGCCCGGACGTAACCGCCGACCACCACCGCAAAGGCGTCGAATCCGAAGTTGACCTCGCTGCGCACGCGGCCGGGCAGCAGTTCCTGAAACTGCTGCCGAAGCACCCGACCGTCCTTGAGGAGCCAGAAGGAGATCACCAAGCCCACGAAGACATCCACCAGAACCGTGACCGTGCTGGAGAGGCCGTGGAGCAGGATGCCGGTGGCGCCGGGGATGTACGAGGTCAGATTGGTGGGCACCACGCCACCGCCGCCAACCTGAATGCCGTGCTGGCTGAGCTGGGTGCGGACATGATTGATTTCTGTGTTGGCCCGGGTCAGCAGATGGGGAATCTGAGCCGCCAGTCCGCGGGCCTCCCCGATGAGCGGTCCCCCTACGATGTAGAGCACTCCCGAGACCACGACCAACCCCACGATCAGAGTGGTCAGCACCGCCAGGGTGGCGGGGAAGTGGGCTCGACGCCGGAGCAGGCCGACAACGGGATCGGCGATGAAGGTGATAGCGACGGCCAGAACCAAGGCCAGGATCACCGTCAGGATGGTGGTCAGCCAGCCGGCCACCACCAACAGCAGTTGATAGACAACAAAGATGGTGACTGCGATGGCGGCGGCCCGGATCCAGCCCCAGGTACCGGGCGGAACGCTCCCCGGTGAGGTCTCCCGAAAAGCCTCCGCCTTGTGCTCGGGTGCAGGCGCGGCGCTCGCTGCGGGCTTCGGGGCAGCCGGGGTGTCAGGCGCCACGGGGTCAGTCTACGGGCTGGGTCTCAGAAGGCACCCGGCGATCTTGAGTTGACTTTGGGGGCCCGGGAACCGAACCCCGTTACCGGCTCGCCCAGAGGGGAGGGACTTCCCGACCAGTCCGGATCGGGGAGGCCGACCCGGGCAAGCGCTGCGCCTTCCAGAGGTCGCCGCCGGGCACCAGCCGGTTGAGCAGGAGGGTCGCTCCGGCCATCACGATCAATCCCAAGCAAAAGGCGGGAAAGAGCAGCGCTCCCACACACCAGAGAATCGCCTCGACGATCGGCCCCACCACCAAGATGGTCCGTCGCTGTCGGGGGTTGACTTTGTCCACGTAGTACTTCCAGCCAAAGCCAAGCCAGGGAAAGTCCCTGCTGTACCAGACGCGAGCCGCGAAGGGCACTCGAAAGGCCCAAAGCGCCAGAGCGTGTGAGCCCTCGTGGGCCACCAGAACGAACGCCAGAAAGAGCCAGATCACAGTCTCTAGTGCCTCCTAGCCACCAAGCTACCGGAATCGTAGACCGGTCCCGCTCTCGGCCACGTCCATCCCCGACCAAGGACGGGAAGCCACCCCACGTGGTCCCGTCGTCAACATGATCTCGCGTCCCGCACCGAAGACGTCGTCCGGGAAGTGAGTAATCGTTCAGCGCCGACCTCGGCCGCAGGTCAGCCGGGACCGACGAAGTGCCTCTCCACCCGACTCCGACTGGGATCCGAGGGCAGCGGCAAACGGGCTCCGGTGAGCTGGAACCCCTCGGTCCCGTAGCAACGCCGAGTGACGTCTAGGCGGGATCGTCTGGCTCCCCGCGGCTGGCGTTGGCCCTACCCCTGCTCCAGTAGCCCTTGGCGGATATCTGGTCCCGGGGCAGGCCCCCGCCCAGAACTTCGTCGCGCAGGGTCAGAGCGACTCTCAGCTCGGCTGCGATGTAGACGTGGCCCCGACCGGGCGGGGCCTGCCAACGGCGCAGCTCATGAAGCAGACGGTCCGCATCCCCGGGAGGCTCGTCTACTCTTCGTAGCCAGTCGAGGTGAATTCCCGCGCGGGAGGCAAAGGGCTGTTCGTCGGCGCCCGTCGAGACCTCGAGCAGGGCCTGCGCCGAAGCGGACGTGGGAAGAGCCTCGAGCATGGCCAGCGTCCCGGCAATGTAGGTCTCGTCACCCAGGAATAGGTGCCAGTCGGCGTCGGGATCGATGGTTATCTTGCCGCGTGGACCAACCACCTCGGCCAGCTGCTGGCCAGGTTGGGCAGCTCGGGCCCAACGGGCGGCCGGACCGTCGCCATGCATGACCACGTTGAGGTCGGCTTGGCCAGCCCTGGGATTGGTGCCCCGGATCGTGTAGCGCCGACTGATCAGCTCGCCGTTGGGCCGGGGCAGGCGCAGCATCAAATCCTGCCCCGGCGCGAAGGTGAAGTCGATGAGGTCTTCACCACCCAGTCGGATCTGGCGCAGGCTCGGTCCCAGGTCGACCACCTCGACAACGGTCAGCGACATGGACTGCGGCGGCGGCAGCGGCGAGGAGCCCACCGGCAGGAGGACCGACTGGTTGGGCTCCACATCTTGCCTATCGCTCATCGCTACCAAACTAGCCGACGGCGACCATGGCGCTCTCTAAGGCAGCTGGCTTGGGGGGTCAGTTGAGCGCTGGTTGCGCGGCCGTGCAGAAGGCACACCTCGAGGCACCGAGGGGAATCTCGCTGAGGCACTCCGGGCACTGCTTGGTGGTGGGATCGGGCAGGCGCTGAGTACGCGTCACCAGGGCTTGGTACGGCACGACGATTACGAAGTAGAGAACCGCCGCGGTGAGGACGAAGATGATGGCGGCGTTGATGACTTGCCCGTACTGAAAGTGGGCATGGTTGATGGTGAAATACAGTGTGTTCAACGTGGGCTTGCCGACGATTGCCAGGATCAGCGGACTGAACAAGGCGCCCACCACGGACTGGATCAGGGTGGCAAAGGTGAGGCCCATGACGAAGGCCACCGCGAGTTGAACCAGGTTCCCTTTCATCAGGAACGCCTTGAAGCCAGTCACGTTTGATCCCCCTTCACATACGCCAAAGCCGCCACCCTGAGCGTCGCGTCAGCGATCGTCATTGTCCCCGATGCAGAGCGCCCTCGTTGGTCTGGGGGTACTCGGCGGCGAACTGCTGGTAGGCCTCCCAGGCCCGCGGGCCCCACACCGTGGCCGGACCACCTTCGAGTGAGAGCGTGACGCCGATCGTCTCGGCAACCTCTTGCGGCGTGGCGCCCCGACGCGCCGCACCACGGGCGTGGGCGGCGACGCAGCCATCGCATCTTTTCACGATGGAGATCGCCAGTGCGATCAGTTCCTTGTGTTTGGCGGACACCGCCCCTTCCGCCGTCGCCGCGCGCTGGGTCTGGCTGTAGGCCGCCCAAACGTCAGGAATCGCCTGCCGCAGTTCGGAGATCGGTGCGCTCAAATCCTTGAGGACCTGGGAGTGATCGGTCATGGCTCCTCCTCTATCGGTGCCGTGGCACCGTGCGGTGACGGAATCATCCTCTTGTCCGGTGACGCTAGCTGGGCGCCTCGGACCGTCTTCCGCAAGGCGCGTGGTTGGCTAAGCAGGTGGTGACACTGCTGATCAGCCGACTCCCTGGAAGGCACCATTGTGGAGTACCGGGACGAACGTTGTTACGTTGAGCGCAGCCGCCCACTCCAGCTCATCACCATATTCTCGGCGGCGCATCTCGCGCCCCGAAACGCACTCTCGCAGAGTTGCCCGCAAGCCCTGTTTTCGCGCCTGCCGGTAGACCACCGCGGCGGCCGTCGCCTCGGGCGAACGCCGCCGTCGACGCAGGCCGTCGATGATCGCTCCGGCCCCGATCATGTCCTCCAGTGCCAGGTCCAGGGATCCGTCGGCCCAGCGCTCACCGGCGGCAATGACCGAGATCACCTTGCCCTGCTGGCGGGCGAAGCGGGCAACCGCGAATGCATTGCGCAAAGAGCCGACGAGAACCTGAGCCGGGTACTGACCGGCGGCTGCCGAGAGAGCCGACCCGTTGGGCGAGGGCAGCACGATCGAGGTTCCGGTAGGGGCTCGGCTGAGAGTCGCCGGGGAGAGGGAATAGGGATGCTCGGGGGATACCGCTGAGCGACTCACCGCCACCGGGATCCCCAGCTCAAGACCCCGGGCCCGGGCGGTCTCGGGGTCCCAGGGGTGAGGGTATATACGGCAACCACGCTCCATCGCCACCGCCACCGCGGTGGAGAAGGTGATCACATCGACCACCACCAGCACATCCGAATGCGGGGCCAGAGCCGCGACTCCAGGCAGGCCCCAGCCGAATCGGACCGTGTAGCCCGCCTGGCCGGCGGCGGACTGGCGGTGCTGGCCATAGCCGCTGGCACCGCTCGCAGCCGGCTCGGAAGGGTTGCTGTCCATAGCTTCCTAGCTTGGAGGATCGGGGCTCCGGGGAGAGGGGGCAGGGACCCGGGCCGGAGCTCGCTCTCACTTCCGGCTCGCTCTGGAGGCCCTGACTATAGTGGGCAAATGGTGCGCCCTGGTGGTCGGGGTGCTAGGGACTGAATGGCACTCCCCAGCACCCTTGGTGAGCTTCGGGGCAGCGAGTACCGGATGCGCTCGGTCCGGGAGGAGCTGCGGGACAACCTGATCGAGGCATTGCGCCACGGCCGGGAGCGGTTCCAGGGTCTGGTCGGGTACCAGGACACGGTGCTGCCCCAGATCGAGAATGCTCTGCTGGCTGGGCAGGACATGGTCTTCCTCGGGGAACGGGGCCAGGCCAAGTCGCGGCTGATCCGGGCCATGGCCCAACTCCTGGACGAAGCGGTGCCGATGATTAGTGGGAGTGAGGTGCACGACCATCCCTATGCGCCGATCAGCCGCCTCGGTCGCGACCTGGTCGCCGAGCTGGGAGACCAAACGCCGATAACTTGGATCGGCCGGGAGGAGCGCTTCGGCGAAAAGCTGGCCACCCCCGACACGTCCATCGCCGACCTGATCGGCGAGGTGGACCCGATTCGGGTGGCCGAAGGACGTTATCTGGCCGACGAGCTGACCATCCACTACGGCCTGCTGCCCCGGGTCAACCGGGGCATCTTTGCCATCAACGAACTTCCCGACCTGGCCGAGCGGATTCAGGTGGGATTACTCAACATCATGGAAGAGCGCGACGTCCAGATTCGCGGCTTCCAGGTTCGTCTGCCGCTCGACGTGCTGGTGGTGGCCACGGCCAACCCGGAGGACTACACCAACCGGGGTCGGATCATCACCCCGCTCAAGGACCGCTTCGGAGCCCAGATCCGGACCCACTATCCGCGTTCCCCGGAGGCGGAGGCCGAAATCGTTGAACAGGAACGTGATCAGTTCTCGGGCCTGGGCATTCCCCTCCACGTGCCCCAATACATGCTGGAGCTGGTCGCCGAGATTTCCCAACTGGCCCGGCGTACTACCCAGATCAACCAACGTTCCGGAGTCTCGGTCAGGCTCTCGATCGCCAATTTCGAGAGCCTCTGCGCCAACGCGGTTCGCCGGGCGATAAGTCTCTCCGAGCCCGAGGCCGTGCCCCGGCTGAGCGACCTCGGCGCGCTCACCGCCTCGACCCTGGGCAAGCTGGAACTGGAGACCTGGGAGGAGGGTGAGGATCAGGCCCTGCTCCAGAAGCTGCTGCGGAGCGCCTGCACCAACGTCTTCCGCCGCCACTTCGCGGTGCAAGAGTTCGCCCCGGTGCTGGCCCGCTTCGAGGAAGGGCTAACCATCGAAGTCGGCGAGATGGTGCCGCTCGAGCGTTACCTCCAGGTGGCCGATGGCATCCCCGAGATGAAGCGGATCCTGAGCGACCTCGACGAGCCCCAGCAGCCTGGGTCGGTGGCAGCTGCCTTGGAACTGGTGCTGGAGGGATTGCACCTCTCCAAGCGCCTCAACAAGACAGTGGTGGACGGCACCACCGTCTACGGAAGCTAGGCGAGCGGCAATGGCCGCGGCCCGTCAGCTGTACAGCCGTTGGGACGGCAGTCAGGAGGGTGACCTTCCTGACTCGGGGGAACTCTTCTCGCGCCTGGCGGAGGATGTCTTCCACGGCTGGGACTTCGAGTCCGCCCTCCGTCGCCTCCTGAGCCAGGGCTTCAGGGACAGCCAAGGGAACCAGCTACGAGGCCTGGAAGACCTCCTCGACCAGGTCCGCGAGCAGCGCCAAGAGAAGCTTGAGCGCTACAACCTGGATGGCCTCTTCAAGGACATCGAGGAGCGGCTCGACCGGATTCTCCAAAAGGAGCGCACCACCCTCCAGGAGCGCGCCCGCGAGGCGGCTGGCAGCGATCACCAGCGCTTGCTGGAGAAACTGACCCGGAGCCGCCTGGAGCAGCTCGACGCCCTGCCCCCGGAGGCGGGTTCCGCCATCCGCCAGCTCCAGGAGTACGAGTTCCTCGACCAGGAGGCGGGTCGGGACTTTCAGGAGCTGCTGGGCGAGCTCCGCCGCAACCTCGTCGAGCGTCACTTCCAGGACCTCGGTAGGGCGGTCCAGAACCTGGGGACGCAGGACATCGGACAGCTGCGCGAAATGATCCGCGACCTCAACCAGATGCTGGAGCGGCAGCAGCGGGGCGAACCACCTCGATACGAGGAGTTCATGGAGAAGTGGGGCAGCTACTTCCCCGACCATCCCGAGGATCTGGATTCCTTTTTAGACCAGCTGCGCCAGCAGATGGCCGAGCTCGACTCACTGCTGGAATCAGCGTCGCCGGAAATGCGCGAGCAGCTTCAGGAGATCATGCGCGCCGCCCTCAGCGACGAAGAACTCCAAGACCAGCTGGCCCGGCTCTCACGCCTGCTCGGCCAGATGTCCCCTCAGGCATCTTCCGGTTCGCGTTTTCCCTTCTTCGGCGGCGAGGAACTCGATCTCCCAGGCGCCCTCGACGTGATGGGCGAACTGCAACAGCTCGATTCTCTGGAGAGGGGCCTCCGCCAGGCGTACACCGGCGCCGATGTACCCCCGGAGCTGCTGGAGCAGATGGCGGAGAGTCTGGGACCGGACTCGGCCGCCAATCTGCTCAAGATCCAGGCCCTGGTCAGAGAACTGGAGGCGAAAGGACAGCTCCGGCGCAATGGCGAGGGGCTGGAGCTGACCCCGCAGGGAGTGCGCAAGATCGGCCAGAAGGCGCTGGCGGACATCTTCCAGCACCTCTCTGCGGATGGCTTCGGCAGTCATCCCCAGGGCAGCCTGGGGACCGGCCCCGAGGTCGGTGATGACAGCAAGCCCTACCAGTTCGGGGATCCCTTCAACCTGGACGTAGAAAAGACCCTCATGAACGCAGTCCGCCACAGCGACGGAAGCCGGCCGCTTCGCCTACACGTCGACGACTTCGAGGTGCGGGAATCCGAGCGCAGCGTGCAGACCAACACCGTGCTGATGCTCGACATGAGCCGCAGCATGCCGCTTCGGGGATACTTCTACGCCGCCAAGAAAATGGCATTGGCGCTGAATTCATTGATCCGCACCCAGTATCCCCGGGACACTCTGTACGTCGTCGGATTTTCCGACTACGCCCGGGAAATCAGTCCGGCCATGCTGGCCCAACTCTCCTACAGCGAGTACGTCTACGGCACCAACATGCAGCACGGACTGATGCTGGCGCGCCGTCTGCTGCATCGCCATCGGGCCGGGAATCGCCAGATAATCATCGTCAGCGATGGCGAGCCCACAGCCCACATGGAAGGCACCCATGCCGTCTTCATGTATCCGCCCTTACCCGAGACATTCCGCAAGACCCTTCAGGAGGTGCGTCACTGCACCAGGGAGGGAATTGTAATTAACACCTTCATGCTCGAGACCAACCAATACCTGGTCCAGTTCATCCAGCAACTCACTCGCCAGAACCGAGGTCGCGTCTTCTTCGTCAGCCCCGACCGGCTCGGCGACTACGTGCTAGTGGACTACGTAGCCTCGCGCTCGCGGTCAAACTAGACCGATGCCGACAATACGCTTGGACAGCGAGCGCCGACTGTTCCAGGAGCGACTCCTAACCCAGTTTCGGGCTCGCTACCGAGGGTGGGATTTCAGTGCCCGCGACGACGATTTTGGGGTCCTGGCCCACAAGGATCGAGCCCAGGTAGCGCTCTCTTTGGAGTCGCTCTTCGCGGAAGCGAGCCGGCCTGAGGTGTCAATGCCGGAGCGCATCTCGCATTTCGTCAGCGCGGCCGCGCCCCGGCTGAGCGCTGCCGAGGACCGTCCTGAGCTCTCCACTCCGACTCCGGATCCGGGCGCCTTGGTCTGGTGCGTCCGCGCTGGGCGCAGCATTCGCCGATTCAGTCGCTATGCCGAGCTCGCCACCCGAGAGCTCCCCGGAGGCCTGCTGGCGTTTGTCGCCGAGGCGCTGCCCGGAGATGCCATGCGCGGAGTTTCCCGCGCCGAGGCGGAGATGGGCGGTCTCGCGGAGGAGAACCTGGTGGAACTCGCCGATCGCAACACCGCCCTCCGCTTGACCCGCTGGAGCACGGTCCTGAAGAAGGAACCGGAGCAGAGAACCTGGCTCTTCACCGACGACATCCTCTTTGCAAGCAGCCTTCTGCTGGTGCCCGCCTTCTTGGAGAGGCTCGCCGAGCTGGGCGACGGCCGTGCCGCCCTGGCGGCACCGGACCGGGCCATGGTGGTGGCTGGCATTGGCGACGCCGCCAGCCACGACAAGATGACCGAGTTGGTACGCCGACTTTACCGGCTGGCGAGCTTCCCTTTGAGCCCAATTTTGCTCAGCACTGATGGCCAATCTCTACAACTCCATCCAGCTCAGCTCAAAGGTGAGGTGCACCGTACCGGGTGGTGGCGACTCTTTGGGCAGGCCGAACGTTGAACTCTGCCCCGGGCGCGCTCTCGGTGGCGCTGGAAGACGCCCTTGATGGTCTTCGCCGCCAGGCAACGGCTCGCTATGGCGAGGCCCTGATTGAAGTCCGGTTGACCGTTGATGGGATCCGGGGCACGGTGGCACTGCCGGCCCAGGCACTGGAGTTGCGCCGACGGGTGACCGAACTCTGGCCGGGAGCCAACTGCCGACTCCTGGTACTGGCCACCCGGCGCACCCGTGTCGCCCTCTATCCCGCAGGGGGAACGCTGGACATCTGGCGGCGCCATCCCGATGAGACCTCGGAGAGACAGGAGCTCACCACCCAGCTGCTCCCGGGAGACCCCGCCGCCGGGCTGCTCGCCGTCCGGCAGGGCCATTACCTGGTCAGGGCCCCCGGGGAGGCGGTAGGCTGGGTGCGCCCCGGCTCGCCCTACCGCTGGGGACCAGCTATTGCGGAGGGAGTGGCCGGGGCGGCCAACGTGCCCGCCTCCGGTTGGGACCCGCAGGTGGTGCGGCAGGCAGCGCTCGACCTGCTTGGGCGCCCCTACGTCTTCGGCGGCACCGGGGGCCAGGGGATCGACTGCTCCGGCCTCAGCTGGCGCGCCTACCTCAAGGCCGGGGTGCTCCTGCCCCGCAACAGCCGGGCCCAGCGAAAGATCGGGGAGCGGGTGCAGATCGCCGGGTTGCGTGAGGCAGATCTGATCTGCGCCGTCCACCGCGGTCCGAAACGGACCAGCCACGTCGCCCTCTATCTAGCCGATGACGATGTGGTTCATGCCTGCAGCGAGTGCAACGAGGTGCGTCGCGAACCCCTCAACGACTTCCGCCAGCGCTATCAGGTGCTCACCGTTCGCCGGGTGCCGGGAGCAATCGCTCCCCCCCGCTAACCTAGCTCGGATGGAGATCCCGGCCCCTGCCGCGGCGGCTACCTCCCCTGGGCCGTCTGGTCATGCCGCACTTCGGGTGCCCGCCCGACTAGCCGAGCTTGGCCAAAGCCGCATCGACCTGGTGGGGGTCGCCAGCGTCGAGGGCGGTGAGATGGCCCGGTATCTCCTGGCATCCGGCTTCACCAATCTGGTCGGCCACGACCAGCAGCCGGACCTGGAGAGCCTGCGCCGCTCCCACCACCTGGCCCACGCTGGGATGGACCGTGATGCGCGCCACCAGCGTCTTGAGGAACTGCTCACCGGACTGCGCTCACTGCAGCTGGGGGGCGACTACCTCAAGGGAATAGAGACCTCGGCCCTGATCATCCCCACCCAGGCCTGGTTCCTGGCTGCGGCCAATGCCCCACTGCAGCAGTTGAAGGAGCGGGGCCACCCGTTTTACTCCTTGATCCAGGCGTACCTTGACCTCGCCCGGGGCGAGGTGGTGGGGGTGACCGGAACCCATGGCAAGTCGACGACCAGCTCCCTGGTCGCGGCGCTGGTGGCTCAGAGCGGTCTCTACCCCAAGGTTTGGCTGGCCGGCAACGACCGGCACGACCGCCAGGCCCTGGTCGAGGTGGCCGGCGACGATGGCACGGGCTGTCTGGTCCTGGAGATCAGCAACCGCCAGCTGCTCCAGATGGAGCGAGCTCCCCGGGTAGGCTGCCTGACCAACATCACCCCCAATCACCTCGACGAGCACCAGGGTCTGGCCGGCTACGTCGCTGCCAAGCGGCGAATCTTTGAACTCCCTGGTTGCGAGGTGGCGATCCGCAACGGCGACGATCCTCAAAGTCTGGCCGGTGGCGATCTCCGTCCAGAGGTTCGTCAGTTGCGCTTCGCCCGGGGACTGGAACAGCTTGCAGGTCTGGATGGCGCCTTCGAGGAGGAGGGCCTGCTCCGACTGCGCTGGCAGGGAACCTCGCACGCAGTCATGGCCGCCGCGAGCGTCCCCTTGGTGGGTCGGCACAATCTGAGTAATGTGCGGGCGGCGCTCACGGTGCTGGCCGTGCTCGCCCCTCTGGAGCCGGACCAGCTGGCCAAGGCGGCCCAGGCCGTCGAGAGCTTTCGGCCGCTTCGCCATCGCACTGAGCTGGTGCGTCAGCACCGAGGTGTCGACTACGTCGACGACCTCTCCAGCACCACACCTCAGTCCACGGTGGCGGCAGTTATGGGGCTGGGGCGACCTTGCATCCTGATCGCCGGCGGCGAGGACAAGGGCATTGACTTCAGTGAGCTCTCAAAGATGGTCGGCGCGAGTGTGGGGCGGCTGCTGCTGCTTCCCGGGAAAGGCTCTGACCGGCTGGCTCAGGAGGTGAGCACTGCCGGCCACGAGGACCTGGTGAGTCGGCTGGGAACGCTGCAAGAGGCGGTCAGCCTTGCCACCGAGCTGGCCCAGCCGGGAGACACGATCCTTCTCTCTCCCGCCTGCCCTGGCTTCTTCACCGCCCATTACCGCCAGGGTGGTTTCCGGCAGGCGGTAAGGGCTGCTACTTCTCCTCGTCCTCGAATGGGGCCAGAGTGAGGGGGTTGAGTCCGACCAGTTCGAAGGTGGCTCCGCAATTGGGACAGTCGACGAGGTCGCCGATCTCCGCCACGTCGGCGAGGTCGAGGGCCGTCCCGCAGTCGGGGCAGTTCTTGGCGACGGCGCCGATCGTGCTCACGCGAGACCTCCATTAATGCCTGGCGCTGAAGGGGCTGACGGCCCCCAGGGGCAGTGGATCCACGCCCGACTCTTCGGCGTCAGTCTACCGGCCGCATCTCAGCTCTCACTCGGAGAGGGCATGACGCCGTTGGCGGCAGCTGCCGAGCTGGGATCCGAGCTCGGCATTCCCAACCTGATGCTCAAGCGCGAAGACCTCTCCCCAACGGGCTCGCACAAGGCGCGTTCTCTGAGCTTGCTCTGCTCCGTCCTGCTCGCTTCAGGTGGCCGTCAGGCGGTCATCTCCTCTTCCGGCAACGCCGCCATCGCGGCGGCGGCATACGCCTCCTTGGCTGGCCTCCGGATGTTGAGCCTGGTCTCACCACGGACGCCTCGGCTCAAGCTGCAACGGCTTGAGATCTATCAGCAACTGACCGTACTCAGCGACCGTCCGGTCGGTCTTCTGCACCATGGCGTACGCGACTGGGGCCTCTCCGACCTGCGTGGCTCCGTCAACCTGCTCGCCCCCAACGCCTACCGGGGGATAGCGGCGGAGCTGGTCCAGGAAGAGCCTCTGGCGGCAGTCTTCGTCTTCTCCAGCAGTGGGGCCTGCGCCCTGGGTATCGCCCAGGGCATGGAGCAGCTGCTGGCCCCGGGGCAGCGCCCGGCGCTGCACGTGGTGGAGGGCGCGCCCGGCGGAGAGCTGACCCGGCCCTGGTACCCCTCGAGTCACCAGCAACTGCGGGAGGAGTCGCTCCCGGGTGAGCTCGGCACCCACCGCTCGCGGCGGGCGCCGGCTCTGCGACGGGAGGTTCGCCGCAGCGGCGGGCGGGGTTGGCGTGTCGGCGCCAGAGAAGCTGAAGAAGTTCGGGAGGTAGCCGCCCGCCACGGCGTGCGGACATCCTGGGAAGGTCTGGCCACCCTGGCGGCGATGAGGCAAGCGGCCGCCTCGGCCCCGCCAGTGGCGGAGGGCCGGTGGGTGGCGGTGCTGACTGGAGACGAGTCGCAACTCGATCAAGAACCGAGGCAGCACTCCGGCGATCCTCCACTCCCGACGGCCAACACGGAGGAGGAGCTTGATCGCCTTCTCGAAGGGGCCGCCTTCACCAAACCGGGCTCGCCATGAAGTCCAGCAATGCAGGCGTCACCTTTATAGGTCCCGATCCCCTGCCCGTTCTAGCAGCCGGGCTCAGAGCCATCTGTGCCGAGGATTGCGGGCTTGCCCGCGATGGGAGGCCTGGTTGGGCCCGGGTTCAAGTACCCGGTCCTGCCTCGGCAGCGGCACTCCTCGCCGATCCCAGAGTTCAGGGCCTTCTGCGCCAGCAACCGGACCCCATCGTGGTGTGGAAGAGCTCGGCTCAAGTGGAGCAAGTGGCCCAAGAAGTCGGTGTCATCGTGGCCAACTCGCCCGCCTTGATCGCGCGTCGGATCGAGAACAAGAGCTACTTCAGCCGCAGTGCCCCCGCCGCGGAGCTACCCATCCCAGCCACCAAGACAGGTGTCGCGGGTGCCGACCTACAGTCCGCTGCCGGTGATCTGAAGCTGCCCGTCATCTTTCAACTGGCGCGAGGCTTCTCCGGCGAACAGACCTATCTGGCCGAGACTGAAGACCAGCTCGCCCTTCTCCTCCGGCAGTTTGCCGGGCGAACCTGCCGGATCGCCGAGCGAGTCCTGGGGGTTCCGGTGACCGTGACCGGGGTTGTTAAAGAGGACAGCCTGGTGGTCGGTCCGGCGTGCCTGCAACTGACTGGCATCGATACCCTGACTCCTCATCCGCTGGGTTCCTGCGGCAACGACTACGGCCAGCCGGTGCCTCAAACCTCACGTGTGCAGGAACTGGCTTTCAAGGCCGCGCACTGGCTCCAGAGGCTGGGCCACCGAGGGATCTTTGGCTTGGACCTGGTGGTGGGCACCGAGGGAAGGATCTGGTGCATCGAGATCAACCCCAGGCTGGTGGCATCGGTGCCTCTCTTCAGCCTCACCGCCCGCGACAGCGGCGGCCCGGGCCTTCTAGATGAGCACCTGGCCAGCTTCGGAATCGGAGAGATCAGCAGCCAGACCTTGGAGTGCCGCTGGTCCCAGGTCATCCTCTATCAACTGGGCGAACGGCGCTCCGACCCAGCTCCGGCGACCTCTCGGGGAACTCTGACCCAGGACGGGCATTTCCACGCCACTGGGGAGATGGGTTTGGGGGGACCATCCCCGGGTGAGGTTGGACTAGTCATCCAGTCCACGTCCCGACCGGGGAAGGAGTTGGCCCGCCTTCTATTCGAGGGAACGTGTTGCGCTCCCGATAGCTCCCTCCTGCCCCATCTCGCGGCCGCCATCGTCGAGCTCCGATCCCAGCTAGAGGAGCCTGGCCCGGAAACAAGCGTTTCGTGAGCGGGGCCGAGACGGTACCTTGAAGCTGTGGAGTTCCGCGACTACTACGCAACGCTAGGCGTTCCCCGGACGGCCACGGACAAGGAAGTCCGTGCCCGCTATCGCAAGCTGGCCCGGGAGCTTCATCCCGACGTCAACAAGGATCCCAAGGCAACGGAGCGATTCAAGCGCGTCAACGAGGCCTACGAGGTTCTCAAGGACCCCGAGAAACGCTCCAAATACGATCGCTTGGGGTCGGACTGGGAGCAGATCGAAAGGGCCGAGGCCTTCCGTCGCGAGCACGGTCAGCCCTTCGCCGACGCCGGAACTCGTGCTCGGGAGACCGCCCAGCGGGCGGCGGATCGAGCCGGGGCCCGATTCGGCGGGTTCAGCGACTTCTTCGAGACCTTCTTTAGCGGCCGCGGTAGCGACCCCAACGATCCCTGGATTGAAGCCCAGATGGAGCAACTCCGGCGGGAGAACCTCGCCGCCAAGAAGGGGGCCGACAGCGAAGACCAACTCGAGGTGAGCCTCGCCGAGGCCATGCAGGGCGGGGACCGGACCATGCAGGTCTCCATCGTCGAGAGCTGCCCCGCCTGTGGCGGCAGCGGCCGGGTGACTGAAGCCAGCGGTGGCGGCGGAACCGCGACCAAGGTCGGGGTCAAGGCCTGTCCGGCTTGCTCCGGCTCCGGCCGTCAGTACCGACGACGGAATCTCAAGGTGACGATCCCCAAGGGGGTGACCGAGGGCTCGAGGATCCGCGTGGCCGGCGAGGGCGCCAGCGGAGTGGGCGACGGCAAGCGCGGCGATCTCTACCTCAAGGTCCGGCTCAAGCTGCCGACCGGTACTGAGGTCAAGGGCCGCAATGTTTATCAGGACTTACCGGTGCGTGATTACCGCGCCGCCCTGGGGGGCAAAGTCGTGACCACCGGGCCGGCGGGAAAACTGGAGTTGACGATTCCCGAGAACTGTCCACCGGGAAGAACGCTGCGCGTGGCGGGCAAGGGCATCCCCGCCCTCAAGGCGGCAGCAGCAGGGGGAGACCTCTTCCTGCGCGTCAGGGTTCTCGCCGCCGGAAGCTCCCCGTTGAGTGAGCAAGAACGGGCAGCCTACTTGGAGCTCGCTACCGCAGACGGCGCCGGTAGCTGAGGCCAGGGTCGACAATGCTGACCGCGAGTACTTCTCGCCGCACATGCCAACGCTGCTAAATACATGGGGTGGGGATACTCTGGTTGGTCACCTTGCCAGTCCGGATGAGGACTGCCACCCAAGACACAATGTTCGACCTTGCGTAGTGGGCCACGAGCACATATCGCCCTGGTTTCAAGGTAAAACGGTACTTCTGGAGCTTGGCTACGTGAGCCGATGCTACCTGATCCGTGGGCAGCACCGTGGTATCGCCGTTGGCCTGTGTCGGCGTCTCAGAGACAGTACCTCGCAACACGCGCACCGTGCCTGCGACGAACCCCGGGCGATGCAGTTCCCGGGCACCAGTGCAGGCGGCGATTCCGCCCACCACTTGGCCATCCCGTCCGGGTAGCGGAGAGGCAGCGGAACAGCCCGTCAGCACCATCATCAGCCCTGCAAGCACTGCCAAGCCCCAGCCGGGGTGGTTCGTTACTTTGTCCCTAGCCGTCATGCCAAACAGGGTGACGACCGTCGTGAGCCCTTGCGCGTTTCTTGAAGGCTCAGCGGGTAGGCACACTCTGACGAAGGCTGGAGCCCCATTTTCAGCCCACTTTCCCAATTTTTTCAATTTCCAATCTCGGATGCCCTTGCGCTTGGATCAGACGCTAGAGCCTGTGCTCAACCTGGAGGCCAGCTCAGTCGACGCAGCAAGAGCCTGGGTCGCAGCGACCGTGTCAATGGAGTGATGTGAGTAGCGCGCCAGTGCGTACAAGCGCGCCAGTGTGTGAGCAGCGCGACTGGAGTGTCCGCTGTCCGGTATCGCCCTACCCGGGTAGCTCTCCGGTGCCTCCCAAGTCTCGCTAGCAATCCCGCGGCTCGTGAGGCGTTCTTCGATATCGGCAAAGGCCGCCAGCACGATCTCCCTGGGGTTAGCCGGCGTTCGGCGAGCCTTGGGCGATGACTCAGGACTGGTGCCGGCGTCGCTGGCGTCACTCAGCTGTGTGCGGCGCGTCTTCCAGAGGACGCCGACCGCGCCTGCAGCAAGCAAGCCGGCGAGCGCGAGTTCCCACTGCGGCACCGGAGTGCTCCTGCCCCGGGATGGAGTGACAGCACGACGGCATTGGGCACCGACCGCGTCACAAGGTAGGTGGCCGTCGCCTGGGGACCTCTTGCGGATGTGGACGACGGTATGTCTATGCTCGGGCAACCTGATCGTCCCGATTCGGGAAGTGCTCATGATCACAACAAGGGTAACTAGAGAAGTCGCGACCAGACTTAGCACGATGAGCCAGGGCATCGACTGCCCGAGACGTGTGCGAGGATTACTCATCCTGGATCCGCTCGACGGCGTCCAGCAGAGGCGCTAGGTCGACGCTGGGTTCCTCGGCCTCAGTAAGTCGGCGCACCTTTTATGTAACCTCGGAGGGCGGATCGAAGTGGTCGCTCAACTCCGCCGCTGCCTCCTCGGCCTGTGTGGCCGAAGACCTGTCGATCGGATGCCGGGAATAACGCGCCAGGGCATAAAGTCGGGCCAATTTGCCAGCTGGGGATCCGGCGCGGGTGTTGCCCGGTACAGCCCGCGCCAGGTAGTTTTCCGGAGCCTCCCATGTCTCTCTAGCAATCCCGCGGCTCGTGAGGCGTTCCTCGACATCGGCGAAGGCCGCCAGCACCATCTCCCTCGGGTTGCCCGGCGTTCGCCGAGTCCTGGGCGATGATTCAAGACTGGAGCTGACTTGGCTGGGGTCACTCAGCTGTGTGCGCCGCGTCTTCAAGAGGACGCCGGCCGCGCCAGCAGCAAGCAAGCCGGCGATCGCGAGTTCCCACGATGGTACCGAGGTGCCCGACGCCCGGGCGGAGCCGATATCTCGCCGGCATCGCGCATTCGCCGCGTGACACGCTGGGGTCAAGAAACCCCCTGGATGCCCTGGGCCGATGCCGACGGAGCGGGCGAGGCTATTCTCCGGCAACTTGATTGTCCCGACTCGCGAAGTGCTCATGGTCACCACAAGGGCAACTAGAGAACCCGCAACCAGACTCAGTACGATGACCGAGAATATCGATCGCGCTGCCCACCGGGGTGAGTCAAGCATCGGCCGCGCGCTCCAAGTCTGCTAGCAGAGCCCCGATGTCGGCTACTGATCGTGGGACCGTCTCCATCTCATGTTCGCCTGCCAGTCGGTCGCCAAGCGATACCAGGTACGTGCCGAATTCGGCGTCGCACCGTCCCGTCCTCCAAGCGCGCCGAGTCAGTGATCTAATCACACCCAGGCTGCCAAGATCGGCGGGCGGCGGTGGCTTGTGGGTGAGTGGGCGCTCCTCTAAATCGGCAACAGGTCGCACGAGTGCTCCCAGACTCAGTCCCAGCCAAGCCAAAACTATTGCTCCGGCCACGATGAGCCCAAGGGCGATGCCGGGAGCGGCATTCTTCGCTCCCGAGTAGTGAAGGTCCACCGCGGTGACTGCGGCATCCGTCAGGAGCAGAATCGCTGCAATCATTGTCCGTAAGGCGACTCGATTGTGCGCGACTCGTGATGATGTGGCGTCGGCTGGAGCAACGAGCCTGCCGAATCGCTTCGGGGTTGAAACGAGGCCGGAATGCCCATCAGCAGAACGCGGTTGAAGGGCGGGTTGGTCACTCAGGAGCTGATTCCTCGCATAGCGCCGACGAGTGACTACACCCAAAAATAGAGCTACAAGTCCGATGGCCGCCAAGAGACCGAGGAGCATGAACTGCAGACCCTGACCTAAATGAATACGCCCGGCCTGCCAGATGACTTCAGCGATAACTCCGATGGCTACCGCGCTGGCTCCGAGCTGAGCCCCCCGGCGGGTGAGGTCCACCGCGGATTCTCGAGCTGTTGTACGTAGCTCTGTCGCCCACCAGCCCAACTGAGTGCTGAGGAAGATTCCGCCCGCAATGACAGGTGCTGAGGCGGCTGCGACGGAAGAGTCCGGCCTTTGCACGACAGCAAGCGCATACGCGAGCACAAGCCCAACTCCAGCCACGGAAACCAGTCGTGGTCTCCTTAGGCCCACGGCTAGGGCCGCCGCGACGAGAGCGCCCACTCCGCCGGTCAGAGCGATCTGTGGAAGGAGCGGACCAAGGTTGAGGATCTGCACGGCGACGAGACCGGTGACGGCCACGGCCAGACTGCCGACGGTCAGTTGCGGGATCAGGCCCGGACGCGCCATCGCCCATGCCTCATTTGATTGATTTGAACAAGCGCGGCATCGAGCGGGTCGGAGGTGTCCCAGCGAACCAGTGGCACCCCAGAGCGCCAAATGTCGCGGCGCGCGGCTGAACGGACCAGCCGCCAAATCCGTCGGCTGGCATCTTCGCCGGTGCCCGTACCCCAAGAGGTAAATCGCTCCGGGTCGATCTCGACTACGGCCAGATCGCATCCCCGGCCATGCAGCTCCAGAAGCACCTTGATCATCCGCGGATCCACCAGGGGTGTGAACGCGATCACCAGAGCTTGGGGCGGCAATGACCGCGGTGGTAGCCGATTCAGGGTAGGACGCTCGAAGCTCGATACCACCTCGGTCTCGATCAGAGAGTCCAGGAACCGATAGAGATGAGTGGTTCCTGAGCCCGGTGGCAGCGACCGCAGTACTCCTCCATATGAGAGCAGACCGACCCGATCTCGGCGCGCGAGATGAAGCTCAGCCAGTGCCGCTGCAGCCCTCCCAGCCCATGCCAGCGTGCTGTTGCTCCCCAGCTGCAGGTCGGTGAAGGCGTCGACAAGGAGGACGATGTCCACATTGCGCTCTGGGTGCTGCAAGTTGACGTACGGCTCAGACCTCCGCGCTGTCACCGTCCAGTTGATGCGCCGCGTCTGGTCCCCGGGCTGGTACTGGCGTATGTCGGCGAATTCAAACCCCTGGCCTCGCTCTCGAGCCCTCTCTTCGCCCACATACACTTGGGTTGCCCAAGGTCTTACGCCGCCACTAAGGCGTGGCGCGGCTGGATAGACATTAACTTCGACCGAGTTGAGGCTCCTTCCCCACGCTTGAGAGATGCCGAATGCATTGCGGGCGACCACCAAGCAGGGATCGATCCGGTGGATTCCCCATTGGCCGCAGCGGATTGAGAGGGTGGAGGAAGCTGTCCCACTCCGGTTCGGCGCCATTGCCAGACGAGCAGGAGGTGGATCGGCGGTGAGGCCCGGTGGTAGGGATACGCTGCAGAGCACGCGCTGGAACGATCGCGCGCGTTGGACAACCACGGTGAGCTCTACGACTTCTCCTTCCACCGCCCGATCGCGGTCCAGAACCAGGCTTACCTGGCAGCTCGTCTGGCCCGCGGCCATCAGGCCCCAGAGCAGCCACAGCCCCATCGGCGCCACGACCGCTGCCAAGGCAGGCAGCCCAAGAGCCAAGGCGCCTAGACAACCCGAGGCGACCAGGAAGAGCAAGCCGCCCAATTGAGCGGTAGGCTGGCTGACGAAGGCCACGCGGCCATCTGGTGCTGGCCAACCCACCTGCGAAAAGTCACCGCTCGAAGATCGGCCTCGTGCTGACGAGGCGGGCCGGCTCATTCCTGCCTCGGGGACTCTCCGCCCTCTGCCGCTATTGCCAGCGACCTCATCATCTCTGGGGGCAGGGTGGGTGGCACAGGAACGGTCTTGAGGCACTCCAGGACGACGTCGGCCGCTCGTATGCGCTGCGCCCACAGCTCCGGGCGGAGAGTGAGTCTATGCGCCAATGCTGGTACCGCCACCGCCTGAATGTCGTCCGGAACGACGAAGTCTCGGCCCATCAGAGCGGCGCGGGCACGGGAAAGACGAAGCAGCGCAAGCGTCCCCCGCGGGCTGGCCCCGACCAGCACGCGTGGGCTCTGCCGTGTCGCCCCCACAAGCTGAACGATGTAATGGAAGAGGTCGTCCGTGACCAGTACTCCCTCGACGGCCGCTTGGCAGGCGAGCAGCGTTGGCCCGTCAAGAACTGGGGTGAGGCGCACCTCATCGTGCTGACGGAGGTGGCGCTCGCGCACCATGCGCTCCTCGTCGGCTGGATCGGGATACCCGACGCTGGCCCGCAGCAGAAAACGGTCGAGCTGAGCCTCAGGCAGAGGGTAGGTCCCTTCATACTCGATCGGGTTCTGCGTGGCCATGACCAAGAATGGCCGAGGCAAGACCATGGTGTGGCCTTCGATAGTGACCTGCCGCTCCTGCATCCCCTCGAGCAAAGCGGCTTGAGTTTTCGGAGGGGATCGGTTGATCTCATCGCCCAAAAGGAGATTGGTAAAGATCGGTCCACGCCGCATCTGAAATTCACCGGTCTTTTGGTTGTATATGGAAGAGCCGGTGATGTCGGAGGGCATCAGGTCGGGAGTGAACTGAACGCGAGCAAAGACGAGCTTCATCGACTGGGCGAACGAGCGGGCGATGAGGGTCTTTGCCAAACCGGGATAGTCCTCCAAGAGGACGTGCCCGTCAGCCAGGATGCCGCTGAGGATCAACTCCAGAACGGCACGTTTGCCGACGACTGCTCGCTCTACCTCCTGGATTACCCGCTCGCCGTGAACTCGGACATCCCGGACCTCCATGGCGTCAGCATCCCACTGACCTTCGAATCGCGCAACTCTCCTCTGATCGCGTACGCGTCGTGGAGGCAGGCAGACAGGCAGCCTTTGGTGCGCGCCAGACGGCTCCGGCAAGTACTGGCGGCCCCACACAAAAACGCCCGCGGACTGCTTCCCGGGCGCGCTGATTCTGAGAGGCTCTGCTAAATCGCCAACGTTTTAGGCGACGGCGCAAACACCTCGCACGAGCGGCCGCCGTTTCGACATAGCGTCGCCTTCCACGGTGAAAGTTCCCGGCGACCACTCTTAGCCCAGCTGAGGTTTCCGATCGACCCCAACGTTGGGATGATCCGCTCCCGCCCCACCAGGTCGCGATATGATGGCTGCGACGCGACCTTGAAACCGGTCCAGCGAGGCCGGTAAGGAGCTCAGCGGCCTGGCCGCTGCGGCCGCCTGCCGGCCACAAGGACTCCTGGAGGAGGACTTCATGGCGGTAAGCAAGCCCTCGAGCGCAACGCTGACTCCACTTCGTCATGTCATCGCGGCCCAGCAGTTCGACCGCGAACGCCTCAGTCAGCTTTTCCAGCTCAGCACCGAAATGGAGCGACTCAGGGAGAGCGGCGGTGCCCAGCTCTTGCCGGGCCGGATCCTGGCCACCCTCTTTTACGAGCCCAGCACCAGAACACGGCTGAGTTTTGAAGCGGCCATGCTCCGCCTGGGCGGCCAGGTCATCTCCACCGAGAATGCCCGCGACTTTTCCTCGGCGATCAAAGGAGAGACGCTGGAGGACACGGTGCGAATCGTGGCCGGTTACTCGGACTGCATCGTTCTCCGCCACTCCGAGGAAGGCGCCGCCGCCCGGGCCGCCGAGATCTCCCCTGTTCCCGTCATCAACGCCGGCGACGGTCCCGGCCAGCATCCGACTCAGGCGCTGCTCGATCTCTTCACCATTCAGGTTGAGTTGGGAAGGCTGGATGACCTCCATGTGGTCATGGTTGGCGACCTGAGTCACGGCCGCACAGTGCACTCGCTGGCCTACCTGTTGGCGCTCTACCACGGAGTCCGGGTCACCCTGGTCGCCCCCGACCGCATCCGCATGAGCGCGGGTGTCGTCGAGCACCTCCTCAAGCACGGAGTCGAAGTGCGAGAGACCGAGGACCTTCTGGAGGCCGTCGCCGACGCTGACGTCGTCTACCAGACCAGAATCCAGGTGGAGCGCTTCAGTGAGCCCTGGGAGGAGTCAGAGGACAATCGCCGTCACTTCCGAATCACCGAGACGGTAATGGACCGTCTACCTCAGGGTGCGATCGTGATGCATCCGCTGCCCCGGGTTGGTGAGATTGACCCAACCATCGACCAGGACCCGCGGGCTGCCTATTTCCGCCAGGCGCGCAACGGCGTCTCCGTCCGCATGGCCTTGATGAAGACGCTGCTGGCCGCATGAGTACGAGCCAAATGACGACGCCGGGGATGCCGGTGCTGCTCGGCCCAGAGGACCTACAGCGGACTCTCTGGCGCTTGGCTTGCGAGCTCCGCGAGCACCATCCGAGTGGCGATGCGGTGCTGTGCGGCATCGTCACCAGGGGAGCCTTCTTGGCCGCTCGTCTCATCGATCTGATTCGTGAGCAGGGTGGCGGTGACTGGCGCGGCGTCACCCTCGACGTCGGCGCCTACCGCGACGATCGACCGCGGGTCAACGAAGCGGACACGACCCAGTACCCACTGCCACCGGCCGCCATCGATTCGGTAAGTGACCGGGTGGTGGTGCTAGTGGACGATGTCCTCTTCCATGGCCGGACCGGACGTGCCGCCCTGGCCGCGCTGGCTGACATCGCCCGGCCGCGAGCCGTCGAGCTCTTGGTGGTCGTGGATCGGGGCCACCGGGAGCTCCCCCTGCGTGCTACCTACGTGGGCCGGAACCTGCCCACTTCCGAGCACGAGCGAGTCCTGGTGCGGCTGGCAGAGTGCGATGAGGGCGACGCGGTCCTGCTGCGTCCATCGGAGGAAGAACCGACTTGAGCCGGATTCTTCTCCAGGGGGTTCGTCTGATCGACCCCTTTAACGGGGTCGACCTCGAGGACAGTGACCTTCTCCTCGAGGATGGCGTACTCAAGCAGGTAGGGGCCGAGATCAAGCTTCCCCGAGGTGGCACGGCGGTGCGCCGCGCCGGCTCGGTGGTCGCGCCATCATTCCTCGACCTCCACTGCCACCTCCGTGAGCCGGGCCAGCCCTGGAAGGAGCGCATCGCTCGCGCCACCGCTGCCGCATCGGCGGGTGGCTTTGGGGCGGTGTGCGCCATGGCCAACCTGACGCCTCCGGTGGACACGGTGGAGCGCCTGCGGCGCTGCCAACGGCACAACAAGGCCTGGGGGAAAGTCCCCGTCCTCCAGTTCGCAGCCTGCACCAAGGACATCGCTGGAGTGGATCTGGCCGACCTCGAGGCGCTCGCTCGCGGCGGTGCGGTCGGCTTCTCCGACGACGGCCGCCACGGGATGGCCGCAGAGCGGCTCCAAGAGGTGCTGACCCGGGCGGCGGCACTGGACCTGGTGGTGGCCATCCATCCCGAGGACGAGGAACTCCTAAAGCGGGCCAACCGGGGCAGCGAAGACCCCAGCCAGTGGCACATTCGCCCCCCCGGCGCCGAACTCTCGGCCATTCAAACGGCAATCTCGGTGCTCCGCGACACACCCGGCGCCCGACTCCACCTCCAGCACGTGAGTACGGCGGGCGGTGTCGACCTCCTTCGCCAGGCCAAGAAGGAAGGTCTCTCGGTGACGGCAGAGGTAACGCCACACCATCTGATGCTCACCGGCGCCGCTGGCGATGCCGGACCCGCCGACCCCGCCCGCTGCAACCCCCCGCTGCGCACGGAAGCTGACCGGATGGCTCTCTGGGGAGCTCTGCTCGAGGGCACCATCGACGCGATTGCCAGCGACCATGCGCCCCACGAGGCGGCCCCGCCCTCGGAGAGATTGCCCGGCTTCAGTGGAATCCAACTGGTCCTCTCCGCTGTCCTCGGTCAGGGAGGGGCGCTCTCCCACCTGGGTCGCGTCGTCGAGACACTGACCGCAGGGCCTCGTCGCGTTCTGGGACAGGCAGGTGCGGCTGCGCCGGGGGATGGGATCCGGTCCGGCGAAGCCGCCTCCCTCACCTGGTTCGACCCCAACCAGAGCTGGACTCCGAGCCCTCAGTCCTGGCTCTCGCTGGGAACCAACACACCATTCTGGGGCGAGCCTTTGAAAGGGACCGTGCTGGCCACCTTTGCCGGCGGCCGCATGGTCCACCTCAACCGGGAACTGGTCCCGGAGTTGGACGGAGACTGATTGACCACGATGCACCGCACCGAGGGGGAGCCCGGGGTACTGGTCCTGGAGTCGGGAGCCTACTTCTCCGGTACCTGGATCGGGGCACCGGCGGCCAAGACCTTCGGTGAGGTCGTCTTCAACACCTGCATGACTGGCTACCAGGAGGTCTGCAGCGACCCCTCCTATGCCGGCCAGTTCCTGGTCTTCACCCAACCCCTGATCGGCAACGTCGGCAGCGCCGTGGCCGACATGGAGTCGGGGCGAGCCTGGTGCCGGGGAGTCCTGGTAGCGGAGTGCAGTCCCAGCGCCCCGCACTGGCAGGCGGAGCAGACTTTCTCAGACTGGCTGCGCGACCAAGGAGTACCCGGGCTGGAGCGCGTGGATACTCGGGCCCTGACCCGCTACCTGCGCCAGCATGGCACCCTGCGCGGGGTCATGGCGCCGGTCACCGCGGGCACCGTGGCCGAGCTGACCGAGGCCGCTCGGCAGTCCGCCTCCCTCTCCGAACAAGACCTGGTGGCGGAGGTCTCCTGCGCTGCAGTCCAAACGTGGGAGGAGGCTCTGCATCCGGCGCTGCGCCGGGGCGCCGGACTTGGGCCAACCGGGCGCGGCAGCGGCGAGAGTCTCCGAATCGCCGTGCTCGACCTGGGAGTGAAGCGAAACACGCTGCGCTCACTGGCGAGCCGCGGCGCCGAGGTACTGGTCCTACCCCAATCGACCTCGTTGGCTGAGATCCAGCAACTGCATCCCCATGGCGTGGTGCTGACCAACGGGCCCGGGGACCCGGCCACCCTAACCTCCCAGGTGGAGTTGACCAAAGCGCTCCTGGGACGCTACCCGGTGCTGGCCATCTGCCTGGGCCATCAGCTGGTGGGACGGGCCGTCGGCGGCAGCACCAGCCGGCTCCCCTTCGGACACCACGGCGGCAACCATCCGGTCCGCGACCTGGTCTCTGGCGAGGTCTTCGTGACCCCGCAGAACCACGAGTTCCAGGTCGACGCCGACAGCATCGACCCCGCCAGTGGGTGGTTCGTCTCCGAGCGCAACCTCAACGACGACTCGGTCGAGGGCTTGCGCCACCAGCAGCTGCCGGTGATCTCAGTCCAGTACCACCCCGAGGGCAGCCCCGGTCCTCAGGACCGCCAGCACCTCTTCGACGACTTCCTCCATCTCTGCCGAAACCGAGAGGCCGCAGCCCCACTGGCGGTCGCTCCGTCGCCGGAGCCGCCGGCTGAGATTCGCCGGGTTCTGGTACTCGGCAGCGGTCCCATCGTGATCGGGCAGGCGGCCGAGTTCGACTATGCCGGGACGCAGGCCTGCCGCTCGCTGCGCGAGGAGGGGATCGAGGTGGTGCTGGTGAACAGCAACCCGGCCACCATCATGACCGACGAGGAGGTCGCCGACAGGGTCTACCTGGAACCGCTGACGGTTGAGGTGGTGGCCAAGGTCATCGAGCGCGAGCGCCCCGACGGCCTGCTGGCCGGATTGGGCGGCCAGACCGCCCTCAACTTGGCCGTTGCCCTGGAGGACGCCGGCGTCCTGGAGCAGTTCCAGGTGGCGGTCCTGGGGACCCCGCTGGAGGCGGTCCGGGACGCTGAGGATCGGGAACGCTTCAAGCGCCGGATGATGGCCATCGGCGAACCAGTACCGCCGTCCCGGACGGCGAACACCGTCCTCGAGGCCAAGGCCTTTGCCCAGGAGGTCGGGCTGCCCCTGGTCGTCCGCCCCGCCTTCACCCTGGGCGGCACCGGTGGCGGCCTGGTCCACACCCAGGATCAGCTCGAGCAGGTGGTCGAAAGGGGCCTCCAGGCGAGCCCCATCACCCAGGTCCTGATCGAGCAGGCGCTGGTCGGATGGCGGGAGCTGGAGTACGAGGTGATGCGGGATGGAGAGGACACCTGCATCTGCGTCTGCAACATGGAGAACCTCGATCCCATGGGAGTCCACACCGGCGACTCGGTGGTCGTCGCTCCCAGCCAGACCCTCACCGACAAGGAGCACCAGCAGCTGCGGTCGGCAGCGCTGCGGATCATCCGGGCCCTCAAGATCGAAGGCGGCTGCAACGTCCAGTTCGCCCTCGCCCCGGACTCCTTCACCTACTTCGTCATCGAGGTCAACCCTCGGGTCAGCCGCTCCTCCGCCCTCGCCTCCAAGGCCACCGGCTACCCCATCGCCCGGGTGGCGGCCAAGATCGCGGTCGGCCGGCGGCTGCGCGAGATTCGCAACCAGGTGACCGGGCGCACTTGCGCCGCCTTCGAGCCGAGCCTCGACTACTGCGTGGCCAAGTCGCCCCGCTGGCCCTTCGATAAGTTCCCCCATGGTGACCGGCGGCTGGGCACCCAGATGAAGTCGACCGGCGAAGCCATGGCGATCGGGCGCACCTTCGAAGCTGCGATCAGCAAGGTGCTGCGCTCCATGGAGCAGGTGGCCCCGGACCCGTCGGCGCTCCGACTAGCCGTCGAGCGACTGGAGGAGGCGACCGACCTCCGGCTCCAGGCGGTGCTCGAGGCGCTCCGGGAAGGGCAGAGCCCGGCCACGGTTGCGGGCCGGACCGGCTACCCGGAGTGGTTCTGCCACCGCTTGGCGGATCTGACCGGGGCTGAGGACGACCTCAAGCAAGTCGAGGAAGGCGCGATCCCCCCACGCCTGCTGCAGTTGGCCAAGCGGTCGGGGCTCTCGGACCGGCGGATCGCCGCCCTCACGGGACGCTCCTCATCCGAGGTACAAAGGGAACGTGACGCGGCGGGGATCGCCGCCACCTTCAAATGCGTGGACACCTGCGCCGCCGAGTTCGACGCTGCTACCCCGTACTTCTACTCCAGCTTCGAGGTGGAGGACGAACAGCGGGGTGTCCCCGGCTCAGCGGTTGTCTTGGGCTCGGGTCCGATCAGGATCGGTCAGGGCATCGAGTTCGACTACTGCTCGGTTCAGGCGGCCGCCGCCCTGCGCCGCCGGGGCCTGGAGGCGGTGATGATCAACAGCAACCCGGAGACCGTCTCGACCGACTTCGACTGCAGTTCGCGACTGTACTTCGAACCGATGGACCTGGAGTCAGTCCTCCAGGTCTGCCGGGTTGAGAGCCCCCTCGGGGTCATGGTCCAGTTCGGCGGTCAGACGGCGGTGAATCTCGCCGGTCAACTGCACCAATTGAATGTCCCCTTGCTCGGATCGGCCGCGGCATCGATCGAGATGGCCGAAGATCGTGGCCGATTCGAAGTGCTGCTCCAGCAGCTCGGGATCGCCCGTCCTCCGGGGGCCGCCACCCGCGATCCCGACGAGGCCGAGCGGATCGCCGCCAGGGTCGGCTACCCCGTGCTGGTGCGACCCTCTTATGTGCTCGGAGGCCGGGCCATGGACGTGGTGCACTCGGTCGAGGAGCTCCGCCTCTACCTGGGCGACGCCCTACTGGCCTCGGGCGAGGCCGGCGGTGAGGTCCTCATCGACAAGTACATCCTGGGCATGGAAGTGGAGGTCGACGCCATCTGCGATGGCGAGCAGGTCCTCGTCCCCGGGGTGATGGAGCACATCGAGCGCGCCGGGGTCCACTCCGGGGACTCGATGGCGGTTTTCCCGCCCCAGCGTCTGGACCAGTCAGTGATCGCCGACCTGGTTGCCATAACCACTCAGTTGGCCCTGGGCACCAACACCCTGGGGTTGATCAACGTCCAGTACGTGGTCCACCGGGGATTGGTGCTGGTGATCGAGGTCAACCCGCGCGCCAGCCGGACCGTCCCCTTTCTCAGCAAGGTGACCGGTGTGGCCTTGGTCGACACCGCGGTGGGAGCGATGCTGGGAGAGACGTTGCGAGGTCGTGGTCTGGAGGTTGGACTGCGGCCTTATCCACCCCTGGTGGCCGTCAAAGCACCGGTCTTCTCGGCTCGCAAGTTGGACCAGGTGGACACCGTTCTCGGCCCCGAGATGACCTCGACCGGCGAGGTCATCGGCGTCGCGCGCGCGTTGCCGGCCGCCCTTGAGAAGGCCTTCCTGGCGGCCTTGGGCTCACTGCCTCGGCGGGGCGGAGCCCTGGTCAGCATCGCCGACCAGGACAAGCCCGATGGGCTCCCCATCGCGGCCCGCCTGGCTGAACTCGGGTTCACCATCTACGCCACTCCAGGCACAGCCGCCGCCCTGCGCCAGGCGGGCATCAGCGTCGTCGAGGTAAGCAAGCTGCACGCTGGCCGGCCCAACGTCCTCGACGTGACCGTGGCGGGCCAGGTGGCCCTGGTGATCAACACCATCTCGGGTCAGCCCAGCTCCGAGATGGAAGAAACGTCGGGCACCATCGGCACGCGGCGCCCAGTTCGAGACGGCTACCGCATCCGCCAGGCGGCGGTACAGCGGGGCATACCTTGCCTGACCTCGCTGGAGACAGCAGCCGCGCTGGTCGCCGCCTTGGGAAGTGGCGAGGAGGCGGTG
>Ga0307374_10000527_pt1 | contig 72745 bp, 62 predicted proteins | sample OX3MG_FD_202532 | JGI IMG/M metagenome (GOLD analysis project Ga0307374, IMG submission 202532) | Soil microbial communities from Risofladan, Vaasa, Finland - OX-3 | ecosystem: Environmental > Terrestrial > Soil > Coastal area > Acid sulfate soil | place: Finland: Risofladan, Vaasa | collected... | reverse complement strand
GAATTGACGAACAATCCCGCCGGGCGCCAAGCCGAGCTGATTCGAGAGCTGCACCCCGCCTGCAATCCCGTCTCACACTCCATCTTCGCCCGCCATTAGCCAGTTCAACGCGTAAGCGGGTCCGGCTGTGTCCGCAGGTAATGTTCGACGCCTCGACGAACCGCGTAACGAACATCGGCAGCACGAGCGCCAGCTACGACGCGGCGGGTGACATTCTGAGCGACGGGACGCGGGGCTGGCGCAGACCTTCCAGGGCTGCGCCATGAGCGTGTTTTGCAGAGAAAAACCGCGGACCTCAGAACCGGAGGTCCGCGCTACATTTCTGTTTGCGGGGCAAGAAAAAGCGTTCGATTCGGGGCCTGGAAACCGACCGGAGCTTTATATTACAAAGTACTTGACATTGCATAGCTCGCGGTGTAAGAAGTGATCATGGCTTCGATTCGGCCCATCCGTCCTCGCACCAAAGGTCCCGTGGATCTCGAAGCTCACGCCATGGACAACCTGCGCTTTATTCGCGAGACCATGGAGGGAGCATCGTCGTTTACAGCGGTCCCGGGGTGGGGCGGAATGCTGATGGGCGTAACGGCGCTGGTGGCGGCCTTCGTTGCTTCGCTTCAGCCGAGCGCCGCTCTGTGGCTGGGCGTGTGGATGGTTGAAGCGGCTGTCTCCTGCCTGATTGGAGCGGTGGCGATGCTGCAGAAAGCGCGCAAAGCGGACACGCCTTTGTTTTCGCAACCGGGCCGGAAGTTTGCGCTGAGCCTGGCTCCTCCTCTTGCGGCGGGAGCTCTGTTGACGCTGGTCCTTTTCCGTGCCGGGTCGGTTGCGGTTTTGCCGGGGCTCTGGCTGTTGCTTTACGGAGCGGGCGTGATGACGGGCGGAGCGTTTTCCGTCCGAGTGGTACCGGCGATGGGTGTAGCCTTCATGGTTCTCGGCGCCGCCGCGCTCGTTTCGCCTGCGGCCTGGGGTGGCATCTTTATGGCGGCCGGCTTTGGAGGCCTGCATCTCATCTTTGGAGCAATTATTGCCTGGAGGTATGGTGGCTAAGACAAGTGTGTTAGTCCGCGAACGGCATGAAGCCGGTTTGGAAGGCCCCATCCGGAATTCTGACGGCAGGAGCGCGAGCGGCGCATCGGCGCTTGACCGGCTGATCCATGAGCGCATCCGGCTGGGCATTGTCAGCGCGCTGGCGGTGAACGACTCGCTGAGTTTCCGGGAGCTCAAGCAACTGCTGAAAACGACCGATGGCAATCTGAGCGTCCACGCAAGGAAGCTCGAGGAAGCTCAGTATATCGACTGCAAGAAGTCTTTCGACGGGCGCCTTCCCAAGACCATGTATCGCTTGACCGCGCCGGGCCGGAAGGCGCTGATGAATTACCTCGCGCACATGGAAGCTTTGATCCGCGCGACGCGCGCCCGCTAAACGCCGGGAGGGATTTTTTTTGGACAGGAGCTTTATGATTCAAAGCCCTTTGCATCAACTCAATTCGCCTGGAATTCATGTGGCCATCATCATGGATGGCAACGGACGATGGGCCCGGCGCCGCGGCCTGCTGCGTTCCCAAGGCCATCGCGCGGGCGTCCAAGCGGTGCGGCGGGTGATTGCCGGAGCCATCCGTCTTGGGGTGGGAACTCTCACTCTTCACGCTTTTTCTTCCGACAACTGGCAGCGCTGCCCCGAGGAAGTGGCATCACTGTTCGGGATTTTTGAAGAATTTCTTTTCGCGGAACCTACCCTGTGGATCGAACGCGGTGTCCGGGCCACGGTGATCGGACGGCGCGACCGCATGCCCGGCACGCTGCTGCAAACGATCGAATACGCCGAGAGCGCAACCTCCGGCTGCCAGCGCTTCCACCTGCGTCTGGCGATCGACTACTCCTCCCGCCAGGCCATCCTGCGCGCCGCCCGTCATCTGAATTCGGAGAACCTGGTGAACGCGGCGAGCTCGAACGCTGAAACTGAAGAGGCACGGTTCGGGCGGCTGCTTTCGCAGCCGGATGGAGAAGCTGTCCCTGAAGTCGATCTGCTGATTCGCACCGGAGGCGAGCAGCGGCTCAGTGATTTCATGCTGTGGGAATGCGCTTACGCGGAGTTGTTCTTCACGCCGCGCCTATGGCCCGACTTCACGGCGGAGGACTTCGAATCCGCCGTCAAAGATTTCCATTCGCGCGACCGCCGCTTCGGGCGCATCCCGGAGAGCGTCGCCGTATAAGCAGGGGCGAGCTGTGCCCTCCCGAACTGTTTCCCGGGAAAACTGGGTGGCAGCCCGGAGGGCTCCGCTACCAACTCTCGAAGCTGAAAAATCCGGCGTGAACTCAAAGGGCTTCGCTGCCCGCTGCCGCTGGAGGACTTCCGATGGAGAACGCACCTGCGAAAAGCCTTGAAGTTGTTGTGGCGGCGATTGCAGCGGGAATTTCGGGTGACGCCCTCTTGCGCGCCGGGTCGCCCGGCATAAACGTCTTCCTTTGGGCGGCGCTGCTGGTAGGGCTGGTGGTTTTCCTGGCGCGGGGCCGGCCGATTGTTTCCGTGCGGGACGACGCTGCGGCCGCTGGCGCGCTCCTGCTCTTTGCAGCGGGCTTTGCCTGGCGCGCTGCGCCCCTTCTCCTTTTGCTTGACCTCTTCGCGCTCGGGGTGGTGGTTTCGCTCGCGGCCTTGCGGGTGCCGGTGGTGCGGCTTCGAGCCTCCAGCCTGGGCGAGTATGTGCGGGGAGCATTTCTCGCCGCTGTCCACATCGCTTTCGGGCCGCTGTTGCTGGTTTTCAAAGACTTGGATTGGAAAGGAGACCTTCGCACCACACGGTTCCGGCGCGCCGTGGCCGTGGCAGGCGGCCTGATGCTGGGCGTTCCGCTCTTGCTGCTGTTTGGAAGCCTGTTGATGGGAGCCGACGCCGTCTTCGCGAGCCTCGTTCGGAGAACCTTCCATCTGGACTTTCTGCAACTCTTCTCGCACCTCTTCCTGATCCTGTTCTTTGCCTGGATCGTGGGAGGTTTCCTGCGTGGCATCTTCTTTTTTGACCCCGGATCGGTTTCTCTGCCGCCGGCTCCGAAGAGGTTCGGACTTGGCATCACGGAGATTGCGGTGGCTCTGGGTGCAGTGGACGCGCTCTTTCTGGCTTTTGTATCGGTGCAATTTCGCTACTTTTTTGGGGGAGCAGGGCTTGTGGACGTTATGCCCGGCATGACCTACGCCGAATACGCGCGACACGGATTTTTTGAGTTGGTCGCCGTCTCCGCCTTGGTTCTGCCCTTGCTGCTCGGGACGCATTGGCTGCTGCGGAACCAGACGCCTCGTGCGAAAGGTATTTTCCGGATGGTTGCGGGAATCCAGGTGGCGCTGGTTTTCGTCATCATGGGATCGGCGGTCGAGCGGATGAGGCTGTACCAGCAGGCGTATGGCCTGACGGAGTTGCGGATTTACACCACGGCTTTCATGGCGTGGCTGGCGGTGGTTTTCGTCTGGCTGGTCTTGACGGTGTTTCGCGGCCGACGCGAGCGCTTCACGTTTGGCGCCATGGTGGCGGGGTTTTGCGCGGTTCTTGCCCTGAACGTGATTAATCCCGATGCGCTCATCGCACGAGTCAACGCCCGGCGGGCTGCAGAAGGGCATTCGTTTGACGCTGATTACGTTCATTTCCTCAGCGCGGACGCGGTGCCGGCCCTGATTGATGCACTTCCTGAACTTGCAGCCCCAGACCGCTGCGCGGTTGCCCGGACTCTTCTCGACCGCTGGTCCGGCCCGCGATCTTCCGGCTGGCGTTCCTGGAACTATTCGCGCTTCCGTGCACGTGCCGCCGTGACCGAACACAAAGCAGATCTCGAACGCCTGGGAAATCTATCCGCTGCCTGCCCGTAGCAAGCCCGGAGTTATTCTTTGAACCCTGTGGTACGATGCCACGGCATTGAATTACCGAGCGTGCTGTGTTGAAATTCCAGTTCGAGAAAGAGGAATCTGCCGTCGGCGGGCGCCTGGCCTGCGCCGCGGCTGAGTCGCCATAGGGCGGAAATTACCCGTTAACCATAACAAAGGACCGATCATGAAACCTCGTTCCATATTCTTTATGCTGCTGGCGTCAGTGGTGCTGGCGCTTTCGCCGGCGGTTTCGACCGCTCAGACGGTTATTGCTCCCGCAGGGCGGCACGTCGCTCGTGAATCCATCGAGTGGATTCGGCTCTGGCTGCCAAATGTGAATAAGGAAGGACTGCCGCAAGTATTGCTGATCGGTGATTCGATCACCGTGGCCTATTACGACGACGTGGCGCGGGATTTGAAAGGCAAGGCGTACGTGGGGTATTTCGCTTCGTCGCTCTCGGTTGGCGATCCGATGCTTCCCAAACAGATTGCGCTGATTCTCCGGAACTACAAGTTCGATGTCATTCACTTTAACAACGGGCTGCACGGTAAGGATTATAGTAAGGAAGAATATGCCCGCTGCTTTCCGCAATACGTGAAAACCATCGAGGCCAACGCCCACGGCGGCCGGCTGATCTGGGCGAGCAGCACGCCGGTCCGCACGGGTAAAGAGATGTCCGAATTTGCTCCCTGGACAAAGCGCGTGGCTGCTCGCAACAAGATTGCCGATGCGTACGTCCGCAAGCGAGGTATTCCGATCGATGATCTCTATGGGGCGGTTCTGCATCACCCGGAGTACTACCTCGGTGTCGATGGCACGCATCCGAATGCGGAAGGGCGGGCAGCGGAAGCCCGCGACGTGGCGGCTTCGATCCTTAAAGCTCTGGGGAAATAGGAGCGGGGCAGCGTGGAGTTGTTCTGTAACTCCTTGTGGTGGTGCGCCGATGAAAACCCACATTATTGAGAGTTACAAAATATAGTGACGCCGTTCTTTGTAGCGCCGCTTGCCGGCAAGCACTGCTTGCCTGAGCGGCGAAAGACGCGGGTCATAGACCCGCGCTACAGTAATAGTTGTCACTATATTTTGTAAACATCAGTAACACACCATCTTTGTGCTACCCTGCTCCGACTGGAACCTGAACAACAATGGAATACGGAGAAATTCAGAGCGCCGTCGCTCCTTGGCTAAAAGTGTATTGACATTGTCATGACAATTGTCGATAGTAGGACAAGGAAGGAAAGTTTTTTATGACAACCCATGCAGCATCAACAAAACGACGCTCGGAGAAGCTGGACGTGCGGGTCTCTCCCGAGGCGAAAGCTAAATTGCAGACTGCTGCAGCGGCCTTGCATCGCTCCATGAGCGACTTTGTCATGGAGAGTGCCCTTTCCCGCGCGGAGGAAGCGCTCGCGGACCGGCGCACCTTTGGCCTGGATGCAGCCGCGTGGAAGGCCTTCCAGGCTGCTCTCGATGCCCCGGCTCGTCCGCTGCCTCGGATGCAGGCACTGCTGGAGGAACCTGGATTCTTCGATAGCGGTTCTTCCCGGTGACCGAATCCAAGAGCATCGAAAAGCTCCGGCGCGACCATGCCATCGATGCCTTCGATTGTGGGCAAACAGACCTTAATAGCTGGCTGCTGAAGCACGCTCTGCCAAACCAGGGGGCGAATGCCGCCCAAACCTATGTCGGCCTCATCGACGGGGTCGTCGTTGGCTACTATAGCCTGGCCGTGGGCCACGCCGAGTATGCGGACGCACCTGAGCGCCTGCAAAAGGGGCTTGCCCGGCATCCAATTCCCATCATGCTGCTGGCGCGTTTAGCTGTTCACAAAGACTGGCAGAAGAAAGGTGTGGGCCGCGGTCTGCTGAAAGACGCCGTGCTGCGCACTTTGCAGGCTGCCGACATCGCCGGCATTCGCGCGCTTGCGGTTCACGCAAAAGACGACAATGCACGCCGCTATTACGAACAATTCGATTTTCTTGCCTCTCCCACCGACCCTCTCCACCTCTTTGTCCTACTGAAGGACATTCGTAAATGCGTTGGGGTTTAACGCGTAGGAAGGCAGCGTGGAGTTGTTCTGTAACGCCGTGGCTTGTAACCCTACATGCAGCGGCTTATGTTTTGGTTGACGCGCGCCAAGCCGGATTACCGGGTATATCCTCCCCTTTGCGGCTGGCTTTGGGTTGCGGGCAGGAGTAGAATAAACCTAGAACCTCTGGACGGAGCCGGAGCCGTCGAAGACGGACATTCCGGCAGGAACTGAAAGGAGGGCACCATGGGCATTCCGCAAAGAATCCATGAATACCTGCGATCGCAGGGCATTCCTTTCGAATGGTTACACCACCCGCAAGCCTTTACCGCGCAAGAGCTCGCACACTCCATGCATCTTTCCGGCAAGAGGCTTGCCAAGACCATCGTGGTTGCCGCGGACGGGCAACCCATCATGGCCGTGTTGCCGGCTTCCCACCGGCTGAATCTCAACGATCTCCGGGGTCTCGCTGAGGCAAGAAACATCGAGATGCTTCCGGAAGCGGAGCTTGCCAAGGTCTTTCCCGACTGTGAGCTTGGCGCGATTCCTCCGCTCGGCAACTTGTACGGCATCGATATGTGGGTTGATAAAGCCGTCAGCGAATCCGAGGAGATTGTCTTTTCCGCCGGCACCCACGTGGACAGCATTCGCATGAAGTACACCGACTTTGCCCGGTTGGTAAACCCGCACGAAGGCCGCTTCTCAGATATCTGGGTGGCGAAGGCGGCTTGATTCGGCTGGGTGGAGTTATCGGATCATATCGCGTTTTTTTGCGCGAGGTGCGGCACTTGGACGGAGGGGCGGGTCGGAGACCCGCCCCTCCGTCTCCGCCAAAATGTCATTCTGAGCCCGCGAAGCGGGCGAAGAATCCCCGTATTGCCTTTTGTTCCTACGCGTGTGCGAACCTATGCATCTTTTTGCCCGGCGGAAGGTTGCCGCGCATCCCATCGGTGTGTACTCTATAAGTTCAACATCCGGCGAAAGGAGAATGAGCATGGCGGCGGAACTCGCAAACAAGGTTGCCGTGGTGACGGGCGGCACGCGCGGCATCGGCTTGAGCATTGCCCAGAGGCTCCTTGCGGAAGGGGCGAAGGTTTATATCTGCGGTCGCGACGCAGGCCACTTGAAATCGGCGCTGGAATTGTTACGCAAGGACGCCAAAGACGCCGCAGACGGCATGGCCGCGGACGTTCGCCGCTACGAAGACTGCCGCAAAGTCGTGCAGGGCGCGGCAGAGAAATTCGGCGGGCTCGACATTCTGGTCAACAACGCGGGGCTTGGCTTCTTCAAACCTGTGGACCAGTTGACGCCGGAAGAGTGGGACACAACGATCGAAACGAACCTCTCCGGAGTCTTCTATTGCTGCCGGGAAGCCATTCCGCTGATGCGCAAGCGCGGCGGCGGCTACATCTTCAACATCTCCAGCCTGGCCGGCGTGAACCCCTTTGCGGGTGGCAGCGCTTATAACGCTTCCAAGTTCGGTTTGAACGGCTTCAGCGAAGCCATGATGCAGGATGTCCGCTACGACGGCATCCGGGTCAGCTACATTATGCCGGGCAGCGTGGATACGGACTTCGGCGCCGCGCCGGGAAGCAGATCTCGCGAGGCGTGGAAGTTGGCGGGAGAAGATATCGCCAAGGCGGTGATGGACTTGTACAAGTTTCCCAAGACCGCCCTCGCCAGCCGCATCGAGATGCGGCCTTCCCAGCCGCCCAAAAAGAAATAGACGCCCAGCGGCATCGCGCAATTTTAGGCCACAGACGGGCACGAATCCCCCAACCCATGCTGATCCTCGACGTTGGATGCGGAAAGAAGAAGCAGGACCCTCGGGCGATTGGGCTGGATCGCGAGAAAGGTTCCCATGCCGACGTTCGTTGCGAGCTTGGCCATTTTCCATGGCCCCTTCAATCTGATTGTGCCGACAAGATTTACCTCTCGCACTTTCTTGAGCATCAGCGGGATATTTTGCAGGCCATGCGGGAAGTCCATCGCATCGCCAAGCCCGGTGCGGAGGTTGTGGTTGTAACGCCTCACTACAGCTCTCCGGATTCGTACACGGACCCGACGCACCTTTACCACCTGGGCCTTCGTAGCTTCGATTACTTTGTGCGCGACACCTTTGAAGACTTTACGTATGCCTCGGGCGGGTTTCAGATTCTCGAGCGGCGCCTGACTTTTGGCGGAAACTTCCTGCTCGACAACCTTGGGCGTCTATGCGCGGCGTTCTCCCCGGAGTTTTATGAGAATCACCTGGCTTGGATTTTCCCGGCACGGAATATTGTTTGCAGGCTTCGGGCGATCAAGTAGCGTCTCAGAGCCCTTCCGCAAAAGTTCGGCGTTTGCCAAAACGATTGCTTTTCGGCAATCCCCGAAAAGAAGGTTGCCCCTCGCGAGTTTTTTGTCCTCGAGCGGAACCAATTTGACGGACGAGTCCACGATGTACTTCAAGGTATCCACTTGCTATAGTGTAGCTTTCCTGGAAAGCTTGCAATGCCACTCGGCAAGTTGAACCTTTACGATCCCATGTCCCAAGCAGAGCAATCCGCATTTGAAACTCTATGATGGAGGGTCATCCGTGAGCTTTCGCAAAGCCTCAGCCGCTTGCTTGACTTTTCTCGCCCCGCTTCTCTTTTTATGGGTCCTTTCGTTTTCAGGGTGTGCAAAGCGCCCGGCGCGCACCCTCGGTCTCGCGGCGCCGGCGGGAGTCCGGCCGACGGAAATCGTTCCCAGCGGAGAAACGGTTCTGCCCAACGGGCGCCTGATCACGCCGCAGGGTGTCCAGGTGAAAGTTGCTCCCCACCCGTACGGCCTGGCGCTTAGCCGTGACGGGAAGATGCTGGTGACCTCCAACAGCGGAACCTGGCCGTTTTCCGTGTCGATCATTTCCGACCTTTCGAGCAGCAAGCCGCAGGTTGGGCAGATTCCGCCGGGATATCCGCCGAAACGTTCAGAGACCGATCCTGAAAGCGTTTACCTGGGCGTGGCCATCGGCCCGAACAAGCGCACGCTTTATGTTTCCGAAGGCAACAACGGCCGCATCGGCATCTTCGACCTGAAGACGCGGCGCGATTTGGGCGCCTTCAGCCTGGACGGCCGCTACGGAGGGAAAACTTACCGCCACAGCCTGGCAGGTGAAATTAAACTATCACCCGACGGCCGGAACCTCTATGTCCTGGATCTAGCCTATTTTCGGATGGTGGTTTTTGATACGCACTCCCGCCGGATGATCGCAAGCGCGCCCGTGGGGCGGCTGCCGTTTGGCCTGGCGCTTTCCCCCGACGGCAAGACCGCTTACGTCTCAAACGCCGGAATGTTTCGGTATTCGCTTGTGCCTGGCTATAACCCCAAGGACGCACTGCATACCGGCGTCGATTTCCCGCCTTTTGGTTTTCCCTCCAAGCAAGCCGAGAAAGGAACGGTCGTCGAAGGCAAAAAGATCGCCGGGCTCGGAAGCCCGAACGTTCCGCAATCGAACTCCGTTTACCTGCTCGATGTTGCCAATCCCGCCCATCCTGACGTGAAGGCCCGCGTTCGGACCGGCATCCCGGTTGGACCTAAGTCGGTTGGGGGGTCGAGTCCCGGAGCGGTGGTGGCGGGCCGGGACAAAGTGTATGTGAGCAACTCCGCCCAGGACAGCATCAGCATTTTAGACGCGCACACCGGAGTGGTGGAAAAGACCCTGGTTCTTCAGCCTGCTGAGAGCGTCGGCGGCCTCCGGGGCGTACTGCCTTTCGGGCTCGCGCTCAGCCCGGATGAAAGCCGCCTCTACGTCGCTTGCGCGGGAATCAACGCGCTGGCGGTGATCGATACCGAGCAGGAGAAAGTCCTCGGCTACATTCCCGCCGGATGGTTTCCAGCGCGGGTGAAGGTGAGCCCGGACGGCAAGACTCTTTATGTGGACAATGCCAAAGGTTTTGGCGCAGGTCCGAACGGCGGGCCGAACTTTCACGAAGGTCCTGCGGGAGACTATATCGGCGACATCACGCAAGGCGTGATTTCCATCATGCCGGTTCCGAGCGCCACTGAACTTGGAGAACTGACCGAGCAGGTGCTGCATAACAACGGCTTCGTTCGCGTGAAGCGCCCGGCCCGGGATCTTGCTTTTCCTGTTCCGCCGCCCGTCCGCCCGAGTTCGAAGATTCGTTACGTCGTCTTTATCGTCAAAGAAAACCGTACCTTTGACCAGGTTTTTGGCGACCTCAGGTCAGTGGGCGGCGAGCGGGTGAACGGCGATCCGGCGCTCGCCGAGTATGGCGACGACGCGACCGCGAGCGAGAAGGGTGAATCCACTTATGAGCATGTTCACGTCACGCCCAACGAGCACGCGCTTGCCGAGCGCTTTGGCCTGAGCGACAACTACTACATGGATTCCGACGTCTCGGTGGACGGGCACCACTGGCTGGTGGGAAATTATCCGAATGCCGTATTCGAATCAGCTTGGCCCGCCGGCTATGGCGGCCAGTTCAATTTTGAGCCTGACCAGAACGCGCCCGGGCGGCTTGAGATTGGGAGCACCTCCCCTGCGCCCGAAGATTACCTGGAAGCCGGTTCGCTGTGGGAACACCTGGCCCGCCACGGCATTACTTTCCGCAATTACGGCGAAAGCCTGGAGCTGGCGGGGTACACGGAAGGAGGAGGAACGGAACCGACCGGGGTGCGCGAATCGGTCAACGTGCCTATGCCGGAAGTCTTGTTCAAGAATACTTCGCGGAGCTATCCTACTTTTAACACTTCGATTCCGGACCAGTACCGCTTTGAACAATTCAAGCATGAGTTCGACACGCGATACCTGAGCGGCAAGAAGCCGCTGCCGCAATTTATTTACATTTGGCTTCCCAATGACCATACGGCTACGCCGCGGCCGAAAGACGGATATCCTTACCACGCTTCCTACGTGGCCGACAACGACCTGGCGCTGGGCAAGCTGGTCCAGCTCTTTTCTCACAGCCGGTATTGGGCTCACATGGCCATCTTTGTGACGGAAGACGACGCGCAAGGCGGCCGTGACCACGTTGACGCCCACCGCAGCCTTATGCTGGTGATCAGCCCCTATTCACGGCCCGGCGTTTCGCACGTCCATACCAGCATCGTGAGCATCTTGAAGACGATCGATCTTATTTTCGGCTTGCCGCCTATCAACCAGTACGATGCCGCGGCCACCAGCCTTGCGGATAGCTTTACCGACCACCCGGACTTCAGCCCCTACAACCCGCTCCCTGAGGATCCCCGCATCTTTGATCCCGCCAAAGCCCGCGATCCGGATTTTGCGATTCGCGCCGGACGCGCGTTGCCGCCTTCAGCTCCACTTGATGACCCGGCGGTGATCCGAAAGGAGATCAACCGGCAATAAAGATCATCACCCGTGATCGACGGCCGCGCCGCAGACGGCGTGGATTCCCGCCGCCGGGCAGCTCGATGTGAGGGAGTTCATTTGGCCGCCTCACCTCCATCGTGTACAATTAGGTATTCAGATGTCACCAAGGACGGCATTCATAAAGCACAGACTCACTCACTTAACAGACGGGGCATGACTTCTTTACACGATCAGCTCAATTCCCAGCAACGCGCCGCCGTGGAGCACACGGAAGGTCCGTTGCTGATCCTGGCGGGAGCCGGAAGCGGCAAGACCCGCGTGATCGCCTACCGCATTGCTTACTTGATTGAAGCTTGCGGCGTTCCGCCGCAAAGCATTCTGGCGGTCACTTTCACCAATAAAGCCGCCGGCCAAATGAAGGAACGCGTGACAGGCTTGCTCAAGAAAAGCCTGGATGCTCTGCCCCATATCTCGACCTTCCATTCCTTTTGTGTCAGCGTGTTAAGGCGCGACATCGACCGCCTGGGCTACGGCCGCGATTTCACCATTTACGATGAAGACGACCAGCAGCGGGTGGTCAAAATCGCCATTCAGGAACTGGGGTTGAGTGACCTTATTGGCTCGCCGCGCGGGGCGCTGGGGCGGATTAGCGCCTGGAAGAACCGCGGAATTTCTCCTGATAAGCTTCGCAGCGAGGCCTTTGAGGCCAACGCGGAGAAACTTGCTTCCCTCTACGAGCGATACGAAGCCAAGCTGCGGCAATCGAACGCTCTGGACTTTGACGACCTCTTGCTCAAGACCGTGGCGCTGTTCGACGATGCGCCTGACGTAGCGGAGCATTACAACCACCGCTTCCGCTTCGTCCTGGTGGACGAATATCAGGATACGAACCGAATTCAGTACCAGTTGATCCGCCAGCTTACCCGGGCCCACCAGAACCTGTGCGTGGTTGGAGACGAGGACCAGTCGATCTACCGCTGGCGGGGCGCGGACATCGAGAACATTCTGAACTTCGACCGGGATTATCCCCGCACGCAATTGGTTCGGCTGGAGCAAAACTATCGCTCCACGCAAATGATTCTGGATGCGGCCACCGCCGTGGTGAGCCATAACGTAGCCCGCAAGGGCAAGACGCTGCGAACGGACCGTGGCGCAGGATTGCTCGTGGGCCTTTACGAAGGGCAGGATGCCGACGAAGAAGGATGGTTTGTGGCCGCGGAAATTGCCCGGGCTCTCCGCACGAGTCCTGCGGCGAGCGTGGGCGTGCTTTTCCGCACCAATGCCCAGTCGCGCGTTCTGGAAGAGGCGTTGCGAAGGAACAGAATCGAGTATCGCGTCGTGGGCGGAACGAGCTTTTACGATCGCACAGAAATCAAAGACGCAATGGCGTATGCCCGCTTGGCAAATAACCCTTGTGATTCCGTTGCGATGTTGAGGATTCTGAACACTCCTCCGCGAGGAATTGGCCAGCCGACCGTCGACCAATTACAGGTTCTTGCCGCAAAGAAGGAATTGGTGCTCTGGGAAGCGCTGGAGCAGGCGCTTTCCGGTAGTCCCGAGCTGCTTTCAAGCCGTTCGCGGAAAGCTCTCGAAGGTTTCCGCACGCTGATGGCGGGGCTTAACAGGGATCGGGGACAGCTTGCCCTGAGCGATTTCTTCCGCGCCATTCTCGATCGGACGCATTACCTGGAGGTTCTTCAAAACGAGAATTCGCATGAAGCCGAGAGCCGCATTGAAAACTTGCGCGAACTGGTGAACGCCGCCGCAGAAGCCGAGGAACGGGGTGAGACGCTGGCGGAATTCCTGGACCATGCTGCGCTGGTTTCAGACGCCGACAGTTACGACGAGCGCGCCCGGGTCACCCTGATGACGCTCCATAGCGCCAAGGGGCTGGAGTTTTCGGTGGTTTTCCTGGTGGGCCTCGAAGAGGGCCTCTTCCCGCACAAGCTTTCCATCGGCGACGATGCCGGCATCGAAGAAGAGCGAAGATTGTGCTACGTGGGCATGACGCGCGCGAAGGACCGGTTGATCCTGACATGGGTGCACCACCGCCGGTTTTATGGCAGGGAGACCGGGGAAGAAACCCGGCCTTCGCGGTTTTTGAGCGAAATCCCGCATGAGCTTCTTGAGCCGCTCAATGCTACAATGTTCGCGGCCAAGCCACGCACCACTTGGGAGAACGCCGTAAATTCCGTGGAAGGGGTTGAACGGTTTTTCTCCGCGCGGCGTCGCGTAGGCGAGCATCCGCAAACGCGGCGGGACTCGGCGCCGTCCGAAGGCCGCAGCTCCAGTAGCTGGCGGCGCGGCTCGAAAGTGCGCCACTCCAAATACGGGATCGGAACCATCCTGGATTGTGAAGGTGACGGCGAGGCTACAAAATTGACGGTCAGCTTTCCCGGCTTTGGAAAGAAGAAACTGATGGAGCGATATGCATCTTTAGAAAGGCTGTAACTCCGGATTCCCTCAAGCCAAATTATGAATACGAAAAGCGTCAAAGACGGAATAGAACGAAAGAAGCTGAAACGCGAAGCGCGCAAAAAGCGTCCACCCAAACCTAAGCAAACCGAACCCCGGGGTTCCCACAGGCCGAAGATCAAGAAGCGTGGACCCGGCACGGCAGCTCGCCGGTAAAAAACATATTCCCGGCAAGCTCAGGTCCAACACCGTGCAACCGCGCGAGGTGTTGTGTGACGGGCAGGAACCAGGAAATCGGCTCTTGCCTGGGGGTATGACGGCTCAGCCAAAGGAGCGGCTTGGCTTCTCAATTTCTGCGCACCAAGAGCATTGACAAGCTGCTGGCGCAAGCTGAGGAACCGGGGCATCGCCTGCGCAAAACGCTAGGGCCCTGGTCGCTGACGGCTTTGGGCGTTGGGGCCATTATTGGCGCCGGCATCTTTGTCCTCACCGGGACCGCAGCGGCGGGTGAAGTGCTGCAGGTTCACTCGCTCCTGAAGGCCCCGCTGCTGAGCGTCATCCTCCACGGTCGGCACGCCCTTGGAACGGCGGGGCGGCCCGGTGCGGGTCCGGCGATTGCGCTCTCTTTTTTCCTGGTGGCCGTTGCCTGCGGCCTGGCAGGGCTGTGCTACGCGGAGCTGGCGTCGATGATTCCGATTGCCGGCAGCGCTTACACTTATACCTACGCCACGCTGGGCGAACTGGTGGCCTGGATCATCGGCTGGGACCTGATTCTGGAGTACGCGGTCAGCAACATGGCCGTGGCCGTGGGTTATTCGGCTTACTTCGACAGCCTTCTCCAGAGTTTCGGGTTAAGTTTGCCGCCCAAGCTTTCCGAACCCATCCTCAATTCCTCGCTTCACCTCACCGGAGCTTATTTCAACTTGCCGGGCTTCGTGGTGGTGATGATTCTCACCGTCGTCCTGGTGGTGGGAATCCGGGAGAGCGCCGGAGCCAACAATTTCATGGTTGGCGTCAAGATCGTGGCCATCCTCATCTTTGTCATTTGGGCCTCCGGACACGTCCATCCCTCCAACTGGAAGCCGTTCATGCCGAACGGGTGGCAAGGGGTGCTGACCGGCGGAGCGATTGTCTTTTTCACTTACATCGGTTTCGATTCGGTTTCCACCGCCGCCGAAGAGTGCCGGAACCCGCAGAAGGATGTTCCGTTTGGGATCATCGCTTCCCTGATTGTGTGCACGATCCTGTACTGCACTGTGGCTGTGGTTTTGACGGGGATCGAGAACTGGCAGTCACTGCGCAACGCCGCTCCGGTCGCGAACGCCCTTGCGGCCATCGGATTGCGGAACGTTGAGCGCTGGGTGACGATCGGCGCGTTGACCGGCATGCTGAGTTCGCTGCTGGTCTTTCAACTGGGCCAGGCCCGGGTCTGGTTCGCCATGTCGCGGGACGGCTTGTTGCCCCGGGCGTTTTCAAAAGTGCACGCCAGGTTTCGCACCCCTTACGTCAGCACCTGGACCGCCGGTCTGTTTGTGGCCATTCCCGCCGGGGTCTTCAACATTGGAACGCTCGCTGACCTTTCAAACATTGGAACGCTGTTTGCCTTCCTGCTCGTTTCATTGGGCGTTCTGATCCTGCGCCGGAAGCAGCCGGAGCGCCCGCGCGCCTTTCGGGTTCCGTGGGTTCCCTTCATCCCCTTTGCTTCTGTGCTCTGTTGCCTTATCCTGATGGCGAGCCTGCCGGTGGAAACGTGGCTCCGGTTTCTGGTTTGGCTGGTGATTGGGTTGGTGATTTATTTATTGTACAGCCGCCACCACAGCGAGTTTGGGCGGGATCATGCAACGGAGGCGAGCCCGGGAGCGGTGGCGGAGGCGGGCTGGTCGGAACGCTGAGAAAGGCCAAACGCGTTTAGGGATGGAGTAGAATTAAGGGCGATGGTCCATTTGATGTCTCAAGAGCTTCAGGGGATGAAACACACCTGGGCGTACTCCCGGCGTCGCGATCGACGGAGGGGAAGTTTTGCCCTTGTCGCGGTCATGGTGCTCGTGGGCGCTTCGCTTTCCGCAAGCCGCCCGGCTTATGCGTGGGGGCCGAAGGCCCATCGTCTGTCGAATGACTGGGCCATTGGCACGCTGCCCGCGGGGGTCCGCGCCTTCTTCCAGGCAAACCGTAGCTTTATTCTTGAGCACTCGAACGATCCCGAAAAGTGGACGAAAAAAGACCGTTACGAGCGGATGCGGCATTACATCTTTTTAGACAAGTACGGCATCTTCCCCTATCTGGATCTGCCTCATTCTTACAAGATGGCCATCAATAAATACGGCTCCGGTCACATTGCGCACAATGGCGTGCTGCCCTGGCAAATCGGGGAATACAGCCTGAAGCTGACCGAGGCCATGAAAGCGGGCAAATGGGAAGAAGCCAAGCTGGACGCGGCGGCGCTTGGTTTTTACGTATCCGATGCTCATGATCCCTTGCACACCACCCAAAACTACGACGGGCAACTGACCAACCAATCGGGGCTCGCGGTGCGTTTTGGGACGGGACTGGTCGACCGCTATTCCCATTTTTTCATGTATCGGCCGGATGACGCGGCCAAGATCGACGATCCCACCGAGCACGCCTTCCAGATGATCTTGGAAGCGAACACCTGGGTGGACCAGATCGTTTTGGCTGACCGGCGGGCAGCCGAGGATCTTCCGAGTTACACCGACGAATACTATGACCGCTTTTACTCCCGGATTGGGGCGACCGCGATGCGAGAGATCAGTGAAGCCGCGCACGATGTGGGATCCTATTGGTATACGGCGTGGCTCAATGCCGGGCGCCCTGAATTGCCAAAGTAACAGTTGCCGCGGCGGCCCTTGCTTTCCGCGGCCGGGGACGCCTGGGCGGAAACATTCTCTTTAACTTCGAATGACTCCCAACGCTCCGATTACCGAAGGATTTGTTTCCCGCCTGCCCAAGGTTGAACTCCATTTGCATCTGGAAGGGAGCGTCCAGCCGGCGACGATGCGGGAGCTTTTCCGCTCCAAAGCCCGTGACGGAAGAGAAGCGGACCGCTGGATTCGTGAGCAGCAGCAGCGCGGCTACCGTTATGCCACCTTCATGGAATTTGTGGAGGCCTTCAAGTTTGTCGCGATCCTGCTTGAAACGCCCCAGGATTATGCCGTGGCGGCGGTGCGGCTGATGGAAGGGCTGGCCGAGCAGAACGTGAAGTACGCGGAGGTCACCCTTTCCGCCGGAGTGGTTCTTTGGAAGCAGCAGCCGCTCGACGCCGTTTATGAAGCCGTCCGCGCGGCAACGCTCGAAGCGGAAGCGCGTTTGGGTTTGCGCGTGAATTGGATTTTCGACGCGGTGCGCCAGTTCGGTGCTGATTCCGCGCGCCAGGTGCTCGAGTGGGCAAGCCGCTATCGTTCCCAGGGGGTGGTTGCTTTCGGGCTTGGGGGCGACGAAGCGCGCGGCCCGGCGGAACTCTTTCGCGACGTCTACCGCGAGGCTCGGGATCTCGGTCTCCACACGGTCGCCCATGCGGGAGAGACGGTGGACGCTGAAAGCGTGCGTCAGACGGTTGAAGTGCTCGGAGCGGAGCGCATCGGCCACGGTCTTGCCGCCGCCCACAGCGCGGAAGTGTGCGTGATTCTGCGCGACCGCCAAATACCTTTGGAGGCTTGCCCCACGAGCAACGCGGCGATGGGCTTGATCCCCCGGTTTGAAGATTATCCCCTCCCGGCTTTTCTCGAGGCGGGCGTGATCTTAACCCTCAACTCCGATGATCCCGCTTTGTTCGGCAGCTCGCTCGAGCGAGAATTCCTCCAGGCGGCCCGGAGCTTCGCGCTTTCGCGGCAGCAGGTGGTCCAGCTTTGTGAGAACGCCGTCCGGGCGGCGTTCCTGCCCGCGGAAGAAAAGCAGCGGCTGCTGGCGGACCTTCATGAAGCGACTCCTGTTTAGCTGCCCCTACAAATGGCTGTTGCTCGGGAGGAAGAAGCCACACGAGGTGCTACAAAGTTCGCGCGGTCTTTCTGGATGCCGGTTACACTTTGCTCTTCCCTCGGCTCGATGGTCTGATCCGGGACTTAACGAATCTGGGATTTGCGGCTTCGGCAGAAGATTTCGAGCAAGCCGAACGAGCCGGGAAGAGGAAACTCGATGAGTTGCTCTGGCCCCGCATTCGAGAGGGTCAAATTCCTCAGACCAGCAGCCGCCTTTATTGGGAGCCCTACTTTGAGGTCCTGATGGATCGCCTGGGAGCCTCCGTGGAGGTGCGGCCGGCGCTGATCCAAAAAGTTGCCGGGACTTTTCGAGACACCCGCACCTGGTCTAAAGTCCTGCCGGAGACACTTCCCGTTCTCGAAAGATTGCGCTCCGCGGGGTACTTTCTGGCGGCCATCTCGAATTCCGACGGAACCGTGGAAGGCGAGCTCCGCCGAGCGGGATTCGGTGAATACCTGGGGTTTGTGATCGACTCGGCGATCGTGGGCGTTGAGAAACCGCATCCCGAGATCTCTCGCATTGCGCTCGATCGCGCGAACGTCGCTCCGGAAGAAGCCCTCTACGTGGGAGACCTTTACGGGGTCATGTGGGTGGAGCGCAACGGGCCGACCGTCGCGGCATTTTGTACGACCGCGTAGGAGCTTATCCTGATGCGGGTTGTCTGCGTATTACGTCATCGCCGGGACTCAGCAACCTGGTAGCCTGGAGTGGTACTTAAGTGCCATATCTCTACGAAACTAGTTCTTAGTACAATTCACGAAGTAACGTTGGCGTTTTTTCTTGACTCGCCAAATGGTGATGCTACAATTACTGTTGGTAGTTTAGTAATATGCTATTGACTTAGGAGGTATGGTCGGATAGGCTCTCCTCTAGCTCGGGTATCTTCTAGCCCGAGAAATTGAACTGGAGGAAAGTCTGATGAAAAACTACACCTTAACCTTTTTGCTGGCCGTGCTGGTTGTGCTGACGAGCGTGATGCTCCGGAAGAGTTTTGCGGGAGCAACGCCGATGTCGAATCAAGGGAGCACGCTGGTAGCGATTGGTCCGGCACCAGTCCCGCTTCCGCCGAGCGTTGCAGCGATTGGTCCAGCGCCAGTTCCGCTTCCACCGAGCGTTACCGCGATCGGACCGGCACCAGTACCGCTTCCACCGAGCGCGAACGTTCGTTAGACGATTTTCGTTCGCCAAGGCAACCTGGAAGGGGCCACAGCAAAAGGTTAGACTTCCGGGTTGCTCATGGGCGAAAAGGTTCTTCTCAGTTCGCTCGGTTACGTTGGCTACGTTCTAGAGGCGAGCCTTTTGGTGTACCTTCTTCGCAAAGGGTATGCTAGGCGTCTCTGGGAGGTGGTGTTTTACCTCGTTGCATCACTGGGCTTGAACGGCGCCCGTTATTACACGCTGCATCGTTACGGCTTGGCTTCACCCCAATACGGCTATTGCTATTGGACAACGGACCTGCTTCTTGTGCTGGCGGCGTTCGTCGTCGTAAGCGCCTTTTTCCGGCGAGCTTGCTCGGAAAATGAAAATATGTGGCGGCACGTCCGGCTGCTGCTTGTTACCGTACTGTTTCTTGTATTGGGTATTTCGATCATCTCGCTTTCCCATCACACGGGCGGGATTTTTACCTTCTTTATTATCGAGTTCCAGCAGAACCTGTACTTCGCGTGTCTGGTTCTGAACACGCTTTTGTACCTGCTGGTTGTGAAGATGGAAGTCGCGGACGACCGCCTAGGCATGCTCAGTTGCGGCCTCGGAATCCAATTTGCGGGTCCGGCTGCCTGCCTGGCGTTCTATTATCTGACTGGAGGGGATCCGTTTGCGAGGATCCTTACTGTTTTCCTCTTGCCATTATGTGACGCAGGGATGACGCTGACTTGGTTTTACGCTGTTGCGCGGGTTCCCCTTGTGGCAACGGTGTCCCGCGGAGCGCGCACAGACAAGATTGTTACCGAGGGAGCGGTTCTCCACACCTAACCGAGGCTTGCTATGGTTCTTGCCGTGTTGATCCTGATTCTTTCGACCGCGATGTTCTTTTTCTATTTCCAGACCATCTGCCAGAGGATTCTCGCCAAGGAATTTGAGCGGGATTATTTCCTGGCCATTGTGAACGCCAACCGGCTGGAATTCCCCTCGGTGCGGAGAGCGGTGGAAGAATTTGACAGCCCCGTCGATTATGCCCGGTTCTGTATGATGTTGAAGTGCGATTTCCTTGCCTTGACTTATCTGCTGAAGAACGCGGCCAACGCGGATCACCGGTATACGCTGCAGGATCGGCTGCTCATGCTTTACTTTCAGGGCATTTACTTTTGGCTCCACATTGGGCACTTTCTGAAACTGGACGAGAAATCTCCCATCCTGCGGCTCACCAGCATCTTGCAGTATTTCGGCAACGTCGTGGGGCTTCGAGTGAATTCGTCGGGATTCAAAGACCTTAGCGCCTCTGATTATCTTCTTACGTTGTAGCAAAGCCCGCGCAAAGCTTAAACCTTTCGACAGACTGCCCCGGCCGGACTATCGATTCAGGGCTTGGGTGAGGCCGATCTTGGCGGCAGAAGAATGCGATCGAAACGGCTCCTGGCACACTGCTGAATGACCTTCCAATTCTAGAACTCCCGGGCAAGTTCGGGTTTGTAGGCAGAAACCCAAAGGGTGCTTTCGCCAACACGGAGGTGAAGACCTCTCTCTTGGTTTTCCGGGTATACTTGAACGATGGCGATGATTCCTCCAGATGGCAGCGATGTGCCCAGATTGCGTCGAGCCAAGATTGTGTGTACGCTCGGGCCAGCAACGGATGATCCGAAGGTCCTGGCGGCCTTACTCACCGCTGGGATGGACGTCGCGCGTCTCAATTTCTCCCACGGAACACACCTGGAACACGCCCGGCGACTGCGCAAGCTTCGTCAAGCCGCGGCGGCCTGCGGGAAGGTTGTCGCCGTCATGCAGGACCTCCAGGGGCCCAAGATCCGGACGGGCAAGCTCGAGGGCGGAAAGCGTGTCGATCTCCGGGTCGGCGCCCCGATCACCATTACGGCGCGGCCCGTGACGGGCAATGCCCGCCAGGTTTCCACCACTTATCAAGACCTTCCTAAGGAAGTTCGGGTAGGCAGTTGCGTCTTGCTTTCGGACGGCTTGATCGAGTTGCGCGTGGAAAGGGTGAAAGGGTCAGAGATCCATTGCCGCGTAGTTAACGGCGGAGAATTGGCTGAGCACCAAGGGATCAATCTTCCGGGCGTTCCCCTCAGGATTTCAGCTCTCTCGAAAAAAGACCGGGAAGATCTCCGATTTGGCATTGAACACCGGGTGGATTACATCGCCCTTTCCTTTGTGCGCCGCGCCGAAGATATCCTGGCATTAAAGCGGATCCTGGCGCGAGCAGGACGACCCATCCCCGTGGTGGCCAAACTCGAGAAGCCCGAGGCGATTGAGCGCCTGGACGAAATTCTGGGCGCCACCGATGCAGTGATGGTAGCGCGCGGCGATTTGGGGGTGGAACTGCCCCCTGAAATGGTTCCAGTGATCCAAAAACGCATCATTGCACGAGCCGGGGCGATGAGGATTCCGGTGATCACCGCGACACAAATGCTGGAATCCATGACGATCCGTCCCCGGCCCACCCGCGCGGAGGCTTCCGACGTGGCTAATGCCATCTTCGACGGCTCAGACGCCCTGATGCTTTCGGCTGAAACCGCTGCAGGCCGGTATCCCCGCGAGGCCGTCGAGATGATGGCCCGAATTATCTGCGCCGCCGAAAGCAACCGCCGTCTGTCCGCCTCCGAAGAGAGGGCGGAGAGTTTGAACGTTTCCGAGGCGATTTGTGAAAGCGTGGCTCACATGGCGGCGGAACTCAACTTGAAGGCAATTGCGGTGTTCACGCAGTCAGGTTCGAGCGCGCGCCTCATCTCCAAGTATCGGCCCCGTGTTCCCGTCTTTGCCTTTTCTCCGCTGCAGGGCGTGCTGCGCCGAACGGCCCTCTACTGGGGGGTTACGCCGGTTTATATGTCGAGAGTGCAGTCCACGGACCGGATGGTGGAGGGAGCCTCCCGACGCTTGCAAGAGCTCGGAGTTGTGGCTCCTGGCGACGTGATTGCCGTTATTGCCGGCACCCCGATCGCCCGCCGGGGAACCACGAACCTTCTGAAGGTCCATCGGATTGAAGGATGATCCGGGATTGTACCGCTTGGCCTCCTCTCGTTTCTGTTGCATTGATCATCACCCTCAAAAAAGAATAAACTGGGCACTATGAGAATATGTTCTTTTCTCCCCTCGGCTACCGAGATCCTTTATGCGCTCGGTCTCGGTGACTCCGTTGTTGGGGTGACTTTTGAATGTGATTTCCCCTCCGAAGCGCGCACGAAGCGAGTTGTGGTTCGCTCGCGCCTCACCGGATCACAAGATGCCGCAGAAATTGACCGGGAAGTAGGTGAGTTTGTGGCACGGGGAGAAAGCCTATACGAAGTGGATCAAGCGGTACTAGGAGAAGTCAACCCGGACTTGATTGTTACGCAGGAATTATGCCACGTCTGCGCGGCGACGCCGGGTGATCTGGCTTCCTCGCTGGCGCTGTTGCCACGCCCGCCGCAGGTCCTCTCGCTGAGCGCGCAGACGCTCTCTGGCGTTTGGAATGATATTCGGAATCTCGGCGCCACCACGTCTCGGGGGAATCAAGCCGAACTACTCATTCGAGAACTGGAGGGTCGTCTTGTTGCAGTGGAACAAGCTGTCACGGGTTCAGCCAATCGGCCTCGCGTGGTGTGCCTGGAATGGCTGGATCCGCCCTTCGTTGCCGGGCACTGGGTGCCGGAAATGGTTGCGCGAGCCGGCGGTATCGATGCTCTGGGTGAGCCGGGAGAGCCTGGCTTCCGCACGACCTGGGAAAACGTCTTGAGCGTTGAACCAGAAGTAATCCTGATGATGCCCTGCGGCTACCATCTTGATGCGGTCGTTGAGAAGTTGGAAAAGATGCCGTTGCCGGAAGGCTGGACCCAGCTACTGTCGGTGCGCGATGGCCGCGTCTTTGCGGTTGACGCCTCGAGCTATTTCTCCCGCCCCGGTCCGCGCTTAGCGACCGGCGTGGAAATTCTGGCGAGCGTGTTCCATCCCCATCACGCGCCTGTCAAACCACCTGCCGCGAGCGTTAGGCGATGGAAATCAAGCAGCCTTCCCCGCCCCCGAGGATTCTGAAGGTTCGTTCCGTTGGGGCCCCGATCTACCGGGTGGCCAGTTGGTGATCGTGAATCCTTTTCAGATAGAGCTCATAAGCCCCAAACAAAATACCGCTGAAAAGGACGCCGCTCGCGAGCGAATTACCGTAAAACGGCACGGCGGCGACAAAGCAAGCGCCCAGCCCGCCCAGGGTGGGTGGATACATCCCGCTCCCGAGCCACACCCCGAAATTGCTGATCACGAAAAACACCGTGGGCCCGGCGACGGAGGCCGCCAGGACGTTTCTTACGGAGACGCGCTTTTGCAGCCACCAACCGATCATGGCGATGGCGGCAAAGCCCACCCAGTTGAGCGACTGCGCCCACTGGAACGGCGTGTTGTAGACGAGCGTGTTCAGCAGGATATCGCTCGCTGCCAGCAGGACGACTGGAAACCAGATCGAATCACGCTTCTTGAGATAAACGCCGCCAAACAAGAGCGCCGCGTATACGGGGCTGAAGTTTGCCGCGCCAGGGATAAAGCGCGCAGCGACGGCCAGAGCAACAACTAGATAGATCATTGTCATCTCCTTCTTTCAGAATTCTACACGAATTCCAGCGCGATAGGTAAGTTTCAACGCCGGATATCCCAGGACTTCCATATACTTTTGATTGAAGAGATTTTCGACCAATCCATAATACGTAAGATGATAAGACGAACGGTAACTCCACGCCAAGTCCGAGTTGGTATATCCGCTGTTCCAAATCAGAGGCGGCTGCAGTCCCAGGAAATCGCTGTCCTGCCGGCGGCCGACAAACACCGTGGTGGACGTGAGGTTCATCCGGCGCCAGTTCCAGTCGATCTGCACAGAACCGGAGTGCCGAGGTCTCCTCAGCAGCCATCGCCCGGCTTGCAAGGCAGGGTCTGAAGGGCTGCCGCTCTCGAGGACTTTAGAATCAAGGTAGGTGTAACTGCCGATGGCGCGCAAGCTCTTCAGCGGCGCAAGCTCCAAAGTGACTTCTGCGCCTTTGGCGCTGGCGCGGCCAATATTGAAATAAGTGCCGCTGTACGTCTGGAAATTGGTCGTCTCAAACGCAATTTGATCATGGAACAGGTTATCGAAGCCGTCCAATTCCAGCTTGCCCCGGCCCTGCCAGAAGCGTTGCTCCACGCCATAATCCAGCGTCCGGGAGCGCTCCGGGGCCAGGTTCGGATTCCCCACAAAGTATGGACTGTTGGCGTAGGATTCCAGAAAGCTCGGCTCCTTGACACCCAGGCCGAAATTGAATTTAAGCCTCGTGGCGCCCAAGAAGCCTCCTCCATTTCTCAATAAATAAGCGAGGGAGCTGCGGGGCACCACCACCGTGCCGAAGCTGCCGTTGTCATCGATGCGGACTCCGTTGCCCAGCGAAAACCGTCCCCACAGGGTCTGGTCCTGAAAAGTATACCCAAAGTTGTCTCGCAAGGCACGCGTCGCCGGGTCCTGGGCAAAGCGATCGACCAGAAAACCGTGTTCACGATCCAAGTCGAACGCGAAAGTGTCGACGTGCTGGCCCAAACTGCCCCCGAAGGGTTCGCCTTCCCAATTGCTCTGATAGCTCACGTGGTCACGCCAGGCATCGTTGAGGAAGTTAAAAGGATAATCATAGTACGCGTATCCCGCCGTGTGGCCTTCAAACGACGGCGTAAAGGGAGGATCATTGCCAAGTTCGACCGAAACTTGACGCGATCTCGAATAGGTGTACGTCAGTTGCTGGTCCCAGGAGGAGGTCGTCTGGTTATGAATTGAAAAAGCGCCGTAGCCGTCCCGCCGCCGGAACTGGCCGTCCCGGTCCGCAGGTCCGAAAGCGACCTGGCCCGGAGTTCCCGCTAGGCTGAACTCGCCCATCATAATCAGGCGCAGGGTTGTCGCATCTCCCAGCTTATAACCAAGATTTGCGGAAAGCGTCGTGACATGGAAAAAATCGTTCGGTACCTGGTTGTCGGTGCTGAACCGTCCGCCTTCCAGGCTGTAATCCAAGGGGCCGTACCCGCCCGTGACCGATCCATGTCCCTGCCAGGTTGAGTTTTTGCCGCCCTCGCCGCTCATAGAAAAATGCGGGCGTTTCGTTTCCGGATTTCCTTGCCGCGTGAAGAGCTGAATGACGCTTGTCATGGCGTCGGAACCAAAAAGGGCCGACTCCGCGCCGCGAACAACCTCAACCCGTTCCAGGTTATTGGTGGTGAGCGTGCTGAAATCGAAATCGCCGCCCGGTTCGTTCAGAGGGATGCCGTCCAGAAGCACTTTGTTGTAATCACTGTTCCCGCCGCGGGCGAACACGGAAGTTACCGCTCCCGGCGCGCCGCTGCGCACCACGGTGATGCCGGGCAGCGATTGAAGCAAATCGCTTACAAAAGGCGTATCCCTGTCCACAATCTGTTTTCGGGTAATGACGCTGGTGCTGGCCCCGATCTCGCCCGTGGTTGCTGCGGTGCGCGTGGCCGTGACAATAACGTTTTCATGGATAGGAGCCAACGGCAAAACAATCTGAAGCTTTTGCCCGGGCCTCCCCTTGGCCGCGGTAGTTCCAAAACCGGTTAGGGAAACTTCAACCGTATAGGTGTCGCCCGCCAGGTCCCGAAAGCGAAACTGGCCCCGGTCGTCTGTCAGCGTGCGCGCAACCTCCGCCCCCTGCGGGCCGAGCAGGCGCACTTGCGCGCCGGGAACGTTGGCCCCTTTAGGGTCCAAAACAGTTCCTCGAAGGGTCGCGGCCTTTGCCACGGCCGTGCTGATTAGAAACAACAACAAGAAGGGTAAAAACAAGTATCGGTAACCACTAGACTTCATGGTTCCATCCTTTCTGCCCGTCTGCGTGACGGGCGTTCCGGACGGAAGGATGCGCGAAGAACCAGCCTGAAAAGCAAAAAGCCTCCCAATTCCTCGAAGTGGAACTGGAAGGCCAAGCGAGTCTTCCCTCTTTCCGTCGAAGAGTCAGGCTGAGTGATCGTTCCTGGGCAGGCTTCCTGGCTTTCGGGTCATCGCCGAACCTTCTGCCTTCCCATCCCGGTCTCGGGACAGTGGCTTTCTTGCTTGAAGATCCAGCTTGCCGATTACAGTGGCGGGACCGCGGCCGATTCTCACGGCCTTTCCTTTTGCCCCCGCTTTCGCGGGGCACCACAGGAACTTAAGTTTTCAAAGAACAACCAACGTGTTGAATCTATCACCGCGGCTAGTGGGTCGTCAAGATTGAACTCGTCCAGCAGATTAAGGTTAAACCATCTGGGCGGCGACAGGCCTGAATCCCATTCTGCCGCTCATGGCTCAATGCCGATCCGGTTGTCCACGGCGCCGCGAAGGCGGTGTTTGCTTGCAAGGTCCTTTTCTGTCGACTGCCCCGTGGCGTCCTCGCGCCAAAGTCTTGGCGGAGGAGCGTCCCTTCGAGAGATGGCGGACGCTAAAAATCTACTGTCTGCGGCAGCCCGCCGCTAACGGGTCTTCCATTTCGAAGAAAGCAGCGCGATTTTCTCGTCGAGCGCGGGTTCTGGTTTTGGTTGCGGCTTGGGCGGGCGCTTGGGCGGGGGCGCTTGCAGGGCCTTGATGGAGAGTGCGACGCGCTTCGTCTTGGGATCAGTGTTTAAGACCTTCACCTTGACGATCTGGCCGGCCTTCACAACGTCCGATGCGTCCTTCACGTAGCGGTTGGAAAGCTCGCTGATATGGACCAGGCCATCCTGATGAACGCCGATATCCACGAAGGCTCCGAACTTGGTCACGTTGGTAACCACGCCCTCCAGCACCATTCCGGGCTGGACATCTGATAGTTCGCGAACCTGCTCGTTGAAGCTGGGCGCCACGAAGTGGTCGCGCGGGTCGCGCCCCGGCCTGCGCAACTCCTCCAGGATATCGTTCAGCGTGTACGTCCCGGCCGATAGCCGGTTGCGGTCTACCTTTTCCAAAAGCGCCGGGTTCTTAATCAGCTCTTCGATGGGAACACTGAGGGATTGAGCGATTTGTTCCACGATCTGATAGGACTCGGGGTGGACGGCCGTCATGTCCAGCAGGTTGTCGCCGTTGCGGATACGCAGGAACCCGGCCGCCTGTTCGAACGTCTTGGGCCCGATCCCGGGAACCTTCCGCAATTGCGCGCGCGAACGGAAGCTCCCATTCTCATTCCGGAACGTGACGATGTTGAGGGCGGTGCGCTCCGTGACGCCTGCAACATAACGCAACAGCGTCCACGACGAAGTGTTCAGATCGACGCCCACCCGGTTGACGCAACTTTCGATCACGCTTTCGAGCGACGCCTGAAGCTGGCGCTGATCAACATCGTGCTGATATTGGCCGACTCCGATCGACTTGGGATCGACCTTGACCAGCTCGGAGAGCGGGTCCTGCAACCGGCGCGCAATGGAGATGGCGCCGCGTACGGTGAGATCGAGGTCCGGAAACTCCTGCCGCGCAATCTCCGAGGCAGAGTAGATGCTGGCCCCGGATTCGCTGACGGTCACGGAAAAGATGGGGTCAAGCCGCCTCGCGCGCAGGAAATCGCGCACAAAAGCATCCGTCTCGCGGGAAGCCGTGCCATTGCCGATGGCGATGGCGCGGACGTTGTGCCGCTGCAACAACGTTTCGAGCGTCTTGGCGGCTGCCTCTCGCTCGCCCTGGGAGCGATGCAGGTAGATGACGTCGTGGGCAAGGAATTTTCCGGTTTCGTCAATGACCGCAAGCTTGCAACCCGTGCGGATGCCGGGGTCGATTCCCAATACGGAAAGGGGCCCCGCCGGCGGCGCGAGAAGCAGGTTGTGCAGATTGTCACGAAACACCTGAATCGCTTCCCCATCCGAGCGCTGCTTCACTTCCATGCGGATTTCAGCCTGAATGGAGGAGTTCAGCAGGCGCTGCCACGAGTCTTCAATGGCAAGTTCAAGCTGCGGCGTCCAATCACCTTGCAAACGCAAAATGCGCGCTTTCAGCATGGAGACAGCATGGAAGGGCTCAAGTTCGATGAGGAAGTAGAGGACGCCTTCGCTTTCGCCGCGGCGAATGGCCAGCATGCGGTGCGACGGAATTGCCTTCACCGGCTCACGGTACTCGTAGTACATCTTGTATTTCTCTTGCTCGTCCGCGGCGTCGGCCACCTTGCTGCTCACCACCACGCCCTCTTCAAACATCATCTGCCGCAAAGCTCTGCGCAAATCGGCGTCCTCGCTGATCATCTCGGCCAAAATGTGGCGCGCGCCTTCGAGCGCCTCTTCCAGGCTGTTGACGCCTTTTTCGGCATTCACAAAACCACGGGCCAAGGTTTCCAGCGATTCGGCCGCCGGCTGCTGCGCCCACAGATACAGTGCGAGCGGTTCCAGCCCCTTCTCGCGCGCCATGGTCGCCTTCGTACGGCGCTTCGGCCGGTAAGGTAAGTACAAGTCCTCCAACTCGCTTTTGTCGAGGGTCGCTTCAATGCGATTCCTGAGTTCATCAGTCAGCTTGCCCTGCTCGGCGATGGAAGCAAGAATCGTCTCCCGCCGCGCCACAATTTCGCGGAAGTAGCCCAGTTTTTCCTCGATGCCACGGACCTTGACCTCATCGAGATTCCCGGTCGCCTCCTTGCGGTAGCGCGCGATGAACGGGACAGTGCCGCCCTCATCCAGCAGCTCGATGACAGCCGCCAGACCGCGCATGGGAATGTCGATTACCTGGGCGATGTGAAGCAGTAAGTCAGGGGAGAGAGTTTTTCGGTCCGTCATAATGGAAACAAGGGGTTCCTGGATCAGCGGGGTGCTCTCGGCCGATCGTTCACGTAGCCAATATCCAAGGTCAAGAATAAACCATAACCTTACCGAACGCCAAAGCCATGGTTTATATAGGACGCCATAAGTCGGCGACGGTCATTTATTGTAGCGCCGCTCTATGAGCGGCGAAATCCGCCGGTCGCAGACCGGCGCTACAGTTTTGGAGCGTCGCCGACTTATGGCGTTACGTATAACAGTCTGGCGGGGACAAGAGGGTCCTCACCGAAATCACCTGGTTGATTTCACGATCGACGAGAGTTGTGATCTCAGGCAACTTCACGTGTGCATAAACTCTCTTACCACAAAACATTGGTCGTCAAGAGGCTAGTTGAGACAACGGAAGTCGGGGTCCGCACGTTTTCCCGGTATGCGCCCTTATGTCTTTTCACTCGGCTGGTTAGTCGGCTTACCGGCGAAGTAGTTGATCCCCCGGGAGTCCGGTCGCAGAGGCAAATCTCCGGATTACTCAACGAAGGTCGCCAAGGGTTTACCGACCCGCCAAGCGCGTCAGCCAAGATTCCTCCTGGATGACGGCGTACTCGGAAACCATTAGCAAATTCCGGTTCGAACAAGGGCGCATTCTTGACAGCGGCAAGGGTGAGGTGATAGGTTACGCTGCTTGTCCGCAGAGGGGTAACTTACTGATGTTTACAAAATATAGTGACGTCGTTCTTTGTAGCGCCGCTCGGCGGCAAGCACTGCTTGCCTGAGCGGCGAAAGACGCAGGTCATAGACCCGCGCTACAGTAATAGTTGTCACTATATTTTGTAACTCTCAATAGATTAGACTTTAGACCGTTGGGTGTACGAGGTGACGATGAAGCGCCGTACCGCTATTCGCTCAATACTCACACTGCCTGCTGCAATGGCGCTGCCGGTCCGAATGCCGGCGCAGGCCTCCGCCCCGGCTCCCGCCGTCAGCAATGAAACGCCTGATACGCCGACCGTAGGCGCGGATACGCATGCGGCTACGGTGGTTCGAACGTTCAATCCCGATCAATTCGCCGCGCTCGGCAAGTTGAGCTCGATCCTGATTCCTTCGCTGCCCGATACCCCGGGCGCCCCTGACGCAAAGGCGGCGGAATTTTTGGATTTTCTGATCGGCCAGTCGCCTACCGACCGCGCCACGCTTTATAAGGAGGGCCTCGACCGGCTGAACCAGGAAGCCCGCAAACGGACGGGCAAACCCTTTGCGGAGCTTACAGCGGAGCAGGCCGCGCCCATCCTTTCGCCGCTGCGCGATCCGTGGACTTATGAGCCGCCGAAAGACCCTTTCGCGCGCTTCTTGCTGGCTGCGAAGGAGGATATCCTGAAGGCAATCCAAAATTCGCGGGAATATATCAGGGTGGTGTCCCGCCGGCGCCGCAGCGCCGGCGGCATGGGCATCTATTGGTATCCGATCAATGACTAACATGAACACTGACTACGACGTATTGATCATCGGTTCCGGCGCCTCAGGCGGCACGGTCGCCAGCGTGCTGGCCAAGAAAGGCATCCGCTGCCTGATGCTGGACGCCGGTCCGGCCGTGGACTTCCAGCGGGACCGCGGTTTTAAGCGGGTTTGCGATCTTCCCTACCGCGGCTTTGGCAAGCCGGGCCGTTTTCCGAATGTCACGCAGGCCAACGAGTTCAACGGCAATGTGTGGGCGGACGAGAAGAAAAATCCCTACACCTATGATCCATCGGATCCGTACAATTGGGTCCGCGTTCGCCTGGTCGGCGGAAAGAGTTTGTTTTGGGGGCGCGCGAGCCTGCGTCTCAGCAACTACGAGTTTCGGTGCAAGGACCACGACGGTTACGGCGAAAACTGGCCCATCCGGTATGAGGATCTGGCCCCCTACTACGACCGGGCGGAGCGCATTTTTCGCGTGTCCGGCCAAAAGGCCGGCCTGCCGCAGCTTCCCGACGGAGTATTTATCGAAGACGACTCACCGGACAGCGAATCCGTAAGGCGCTTTAACGCCGCCGCAAGGCGAAGGGGCATTCCCACAACAAAAGAACGGCGCGCCACCGGAGAACTGGCTAGCTCCGTGAATCTGCTTCTGCCGGACGCTCTGGCTACAGGAAACCTGCAAATCGTCTCCGACGCCGTGGTGCGCGAGATCAGCACGGACCCCAATACGGGCCTCGCCAACGGCGCCTACTTTATTGACCGCCGGAGCAGGCACGATTATCACGTGAAGGCCCGCGTGGTGGTGCTGGGCGCTTCCTGCCTTGAAAGCACGCGCATCCTGCTCAACTCCGGCCTGGCGAACTCGAGCGGGGTTCTCGGGCACTACTTATTTGACGAGTTTTACGTCAAGGATGTGGTTGTTGCCGTCGTGCCGGAAGCCCGGGGCGGCAATCCGCCGCGGGGGCTGATGGGCGGCGGCGGATATGTTCCCAGGTTCCGCAATCTCAAGACACGCGAGAAGAATTTCATTCGCGGTTACGCGCTGGGTTTCGGCGGCGGAGGCACCCCGGATGCCCGATACTTTCCAGTTTATGGCGAGGCCCTGGAGAAGCAACTGGCGGACGTGGAAGGCGCCGGATTCACCTTCACGACAATGGGTGAGGTCTTGCCCCGCTATGAAAACCATGTCCGGATCGACAAGAATGTTTCGGACGCCTGGGGCATTCCAGCGCTGCACGTGCAAGCGAAATACACCGACAATGAATTTGAGATGGCGAAGGACTCGATGCACGTGTGTGAAGAATTGTGCCGAGAGGCGGGATTCGAGGTTGTAGGGAAACATTGGCAGATGGTCCCGCCGGGTGAAAGCATTCATGAGCTGGGGACTTGCCGCATGGGGAATGACCCGAAAACTTCGGTACTCAACGCTTACAATCAATCGCATGATATCAAGAATTTATTCGTCGTGGACGGGAGCGCGTTCGTCTCGGGAGGCTCGCAGAATCCCACTCTGACCATCAGCGCTTTGGCCATGCGAGCGGCGGAGTATATGGCTGAAAAGATGCGCACGAGGGAGATTTGAACCTCTGTCTTTTTCTTTTGCTCTCTGCCACAGGCGCGTCCACCCCCGGCAAACCGCAGGCGCCCATCCAGCCCATTCCTTACAGCCATAAACTGCACCTGGCTTTGGGTCTGAAATGCAAAGATTGCCACGAACTGCCGGCCCCCGGTGAAGCGATGACCCTGCCGCAAGCTTCAAGGTGTATGGCCTGCCACAGCACCATCGATGCAGACCGTCCGGCAATCCAGAAACTGAGCGACTACGCGCGGCAGAAAAGGCCGATTCCCTGGGTCCGGGTGTATGAAATTCCGAGTTTCGTTTTCTTCAGCCACAAAACGCATCTTGACGCCGGTGTAAAATGCGAATCCTGCCACGGACCTGTGGCCCAGCGCGACCGCTTGTGGCGTGAGACACCGCTTTCCATGGCCTGGTGCATGAATTGCCACCGCGCATCAAAAGCCACCACGAACTGCGGGAGTTGCCACCAGTTGCAAGATTAGGCCGCTCGCCGGAAAGGCGGAAAATACCCGCCCCCGTTTGCCGAGCGCGTCACGCTGTTCGAAAAATCCTCCCAACAACCGCTCTTCTTGGTTGCAAGCTAAACAAAAATTAATTCAGAATTCAGGTATCGTTCCAACAGGGTCGGATATTGTGAGGAAGGGCTGAAAGATGCGGGCGGTCAAGACGCCAGGCGAACGCAAGCCAGCGAGGGTTATCCGCACCGGGGCGCGCCTCGAAGTGTAAGATTGCCTTTCGAACTTTTCCCCCGGTTGTTTCGATGCCGATCGGCACGCCTGGTTTTCGCGCGACCGCCGACTGCTTTCCCGGATCGGTATTGAACGGACAGGAGGACGAGAAACCAACATCCGGAGGTGACCGTGCCAAGCGACCGAAATAGGTTTGACCGATTGAAACTGGGAGTCCAATTGATCGTGATGGTTTGTTTAACGGGCCTCGCGGCTGCGGGACAGTCCGGCGGGTTGGCTGGTTCAGCCGGGGCTTCGATGGCCCGTCTTGCCCAGTCGTCGAAGTCCGCCGCATCCAACCTTAACGAGGATGCGCCGCTGACTCTCACGCTTCAGGATGCGCTCCAGCGCGCGCGAAAGTATAGCCCTCAATTCCAGGCCGCGGTAACAGCCGCGAAAATGGCGCGGGAGAACGTGGTGCAATCCAGAGCCTCGCTCCTGCCTTCAGCGGACTACACCATGCAGGATCTGACAACTCAGGGCAACGGTGTACTTCCCTCCGGCCGATACGTCACGAATGACGGTGTTCACGTCTATCGTGCCTGGGGCGTTTTCCGGGAGAGTCTTTCCGCAAACACCTTTACGCTTGCCCCCTACCACGCTGCAAGTGCGGCAGAAGACATGGCGCGAGCGCAAGAGGAGATTGCCAGCCGCGGGCTGAACGTAACCGTCACGCAAGGCTATTATGGGCTTGTGGTGGCTGAGCGGCAGTACGCCACGGCGCAGCAAAGCCTCGACCAGGCCGCGCGCGCTCTCAAGGTGAGCCAGGAATTGGAGAAGGGCGGCGAGGCGGCCCACAGCGACGTGATCACCTTTCAAATCCAATACAACCAGCAGCAGCAGGCATTTCAGGAGGCGCAATTGGCCATGGAGAATGCACGTCTCAACTTGGCCGTGCTGCTGTTCCCAAATTTTAATCAGAACTTCAATGTGGTGGATGATCTGGATTCTCCTCCGCCGTTACCCACACTCGTGGAAGCCGGGGAAATGGCGCGGCAGAACAATCCGGAGCTCCGTGCCGCGATGGCCGCTCTGCGCCAGGCGAAATTTGGAGTCTCCATCGCACGAGCAGCTTTCTTGCCGACGCTCTCCTTTGATGCCGATTACGGCATCGAAGCAAATGCCCTGGCGCTTCAGAGCCGAACCAGCGCGTTCCCGGAGGCTGGAAGGCTTCCCAACCTCGGCTTCTTTGTGACGGCGACGCTCAACGTGCCAGTGTGGGATTGGGGCGCCATGAGGAGCAGGCTGCGCCAGGCTAAATACCAGAGGCAGGAAGCACACGTCGAACTCAGCTATGCCCAACGCCAACTGTTGGGGAGTCTTTATTCCTATTATAATGAGGCTCGAACGGCTCGATCCGAAGTGAGCACGTTGCGCAATTCCGCCGATCTTGCGGCGGAGAGCTTAAGGTTGAATATGCTCCGTTACAAGGCCGGCGAGGCAACCGTGCTGGACGTCCTTAACGCTCAGAATACTCTGACTCAGTCCCGCGACACTTACGCGAACGGCCTGGCACGCTATCGGGTGGCCATCGCCAACCTTGAGACGCTCACAGGGAGCTTCTAATCCATGCCCAAGGAACCAACGGGTTTGCCCCGGAGGACGCCCATCACCAGCAATGAAAAGTCCTCCGGAGCCTCCGGACATTTGAGTCGGCGCAATACCACCCTTGCGTCAAGGAAGCCTCTTCGCACTTTCGATAAATGCGAGATACCGATGCTCTTTGTACTGAGCATCGTGCTGGTCATGGCAGGCTGCTCCAGCAAGGGATCGCCGGAAACCGAGCCCCTGGTCAGCGTCCAGGCGATTCATGTCAGCCGGTCGGAAATCGAACAGGAGGTCACCGCAGAAGCCGTACTTTACCCCCTTCATCAGGCGACGATTGTGCCCAAGATCAGCGCCCCGGTCCGGAAGTTTTATGTTAACCGCGGAGACCATGTGCGGGCTGGACAACTGCTTGCTGTGCTGGAAAACCGTGACTTGGCCGCAGCGGTTGCTGAAAATAAAGGCGCCTATGAACAAGCCGAAGCAAATTACGAGAGCACTTCTGCCTCGAACCTTCCCGAGCAGGTTCAGAAGGCCCAGGCTGCCGTGAAGAGCGCGAAAGCATCGTTCAACGCTGCCCAGCAGTTGTACGAAAGCAGCAAGAAGCTCTATCAACAAGGCGCGCTCGCAGGGAAGCAACTGAATCAGGCGGAGGTTGGACTGACCCAGGCACAGACGCAATTGCAGACCGCCGAACAACAGCTCGATAAGTTGCATTCCGTGGGATTGAAAGCGCAGTTGAAAGCGGCCCATGGACAACTGGCGGCGGCAAAAGGAAGGGACGAGAATGCGCAGGCGCAGCTTGCCTATTCCGAGATTCGAAGTCCGATCGACGGTGTTGTCACCGACCGGCCGCTCTACCAGGGCGAGATGGCTGCTTCCGGCACGCCGCTGATGACGGTGATGAATCTGTCCCAGGTTGTTGCGCGCGCCCATATTCCCGCATCCGAGGCCGCGCTGCTGAAGGTGGGCGACCCTGCGGAGATTTCCGTGCCGGGTGAAAGCAAGCCGGTTCCGGGAAAAGTTACGGTGGTGAGTCCGGCGCTCGATCCGAACAGCACGACGGTCCAGGTGTGGGTCCAGGCCCCGAACCCAGGGGATCAACTTAAGCCGGGCGCCACTGTGAATGTGACCGTCATCGCGAAGAAAGTGCCGAACGTGCTGGTCATTCCCCAGTCCGCCCTCCTGTCAGAGTCCGATCACGGTCCATTCGTGATGGTCATTGACTCCGACAGTCATGCTCATCAGACAAAAGTTCAAACCGGCATCGAGCAAGGGGACCGGGTGCAGATCACCCAAGGCCTCAAGGAGGGAGAACTTGTCGTGGGCCAGGGAGCTTACGGGCTGCCGGATGGCACCAAGGTGAAGTATTAGGCTCTAGATGGATAATCGCACAAAGGCAAATTCCGATCTTCCGGCCTCTTTCGGCCCGCGCGATAAGGATGCTTCCGCCTACTGGTTCGCGCGGGATTCCAAGCCGATCATTTTCCTGATCGTTGCCCTGGCGCTGGTGGGCGGCTATCTCGGTTTCACTATCCCCATTGCAGTTTTCCCGACCACGAATTTCCCCCGCGTCATCATTGCCGTCGACAACGGCGTGATGCCCATCGACCAGATGATGGTCACCATCACGCGGCCGATTGAAGAAGCCGTGGGCGGCGTGCTGGGCATCGAGGACGTGAAATCGATCACCAGCCGCGGGTCTGCGGAAGTCGACCTGTTTTTCAACTGGAATGTGGATATGTTCCGGACGCTCGAACGCGTGAATGCTGCGGTCGCCCGGGTGCGGCCCGACCTGCCGGCGACGGCCCGGATTGAAACAAACCGCCTGGAATTTTCCAGCTTTCCCATCATGGGCTACAGCCTGACCTCAAAGACGGTGCCGCAGACCGAGCTGTGGGAACTGGCGACGTACGGCATCAAACCCCGGCTGAACAGCCTGTTGGGCGTCGGAAACATTGTTATCCAGGGCATGCAGGTGCCGGAATTCCACATCACTCCCGATCCGGCCAAGCTGCTGGTGACCCACGTGACCGTCTCCGATCTTTTGAGCGCGGTTGACCGCTCCAACCTGATCCAGTCACCGGGCCTGCTGACGCGCGATCACAAGCTGTACCTCGACCTGATCAGCGGCCAGGTCCAGAATCTGCCGGAAATCGCCAATATCTACGTCAAGAAGGATGCCGGCGGCAATCCTATTTACGTCCGCGACGTGGCAAACGTCTCTTCAGGGATTGCGCCCAACTACACCATCGTGACGGCGAACCGGCAGCCCGCCGTGCTGATCAATGTGAACCGGCAGCGCTCCAGCAACACGATGCGCGTGGCTACCGAAGTGAAGGCGGAAATGCAGCGGATTGAGAAGACGCTGCCGCCGGGAGTGAAGGTCAGCAATTTTTACGACCAGTCGTGGATTGTGGGGGAATCGATCAAGAGCGTGCGGGATGCCATCCTGATCGGAATCATTCTGGCGTCTGCGGTGCTGGTGCTCTTCCTGCGGGACTGGGGATCGTCGTTCATCGCCGGCATGGTGATCCCGATCAGCATTCTGATGACCTTCATTGCGCTGAAAGTGCTGGGCGAGAGCTTCAACCTGATGTCGCTGGGAGGCCTGGCGGCCGCGGTGGGGTTGATTATCGATGACGCCATCGTGGTGGTGGAGAATGTGGTTCTGCGCCGTGAAGCAGGCGAAGGCAGGTTTGAGGCGGTCGCGCACACGCTGAATGAACTCACCGTGCCGTTGATCGGCTCGACGCTGACGCCCATCGTCGTCTTTGTGCCTTTGATTGCCATCACCGGAGTGACGGGCGTTTTCTTTCGCGCCCTTGCCGTCACTGTGGGCGTGGCGCTCTTTGCGTCACTCACGCTGGCGCTTACCTGGACTCCCAATCTGTGCCTTTACCTGCTGCGCCCAAAACCCAAACCCGAGGCGGACTTGACGGGCGGGAACGAGAGCGACGCGAGTTCTCCGGGTGTCTCATCCGAGCCGGAGGAAGATGATCTTCGAGAAGCCTCCGCTGAACTTACGCCCGAGCAAATCGACATGCGGCGGATGATGGCGCATGAAGAGCGCTCGATGGGAAGAACGATCAGCCGGATCATTGGTTTTTACGACCGCTGGTTTCGCCGCGCTCTGGAGCGCCCGTGGCTGCTGGCGATTCTCGCCGCGGTTCTCATTGTGGTCTCGTTTTTCTGCTACCGCCATATCGGTTCCGACCTGCTGCCGCCGATGGACGAAGGAAGTTTTATCCTGGATTATGTGACGCCGCCCGGCAGCTCACTCGATGAATCGAACCGCATGCTGGACCATATTCTACAGATCGTGCATTCGATTCCCGAAGTTGCGAATACCTCCCGCCGCACCGGGCTCCAGTTGGGCCTGGCCGCTGTGACGGAAGCGAATACCGGCGATATTGCCGTGAAGCTCAAGACGGACCGCAGCCGCGACGTCTGGGCGATCATGAACGAAATCCGCGCCAAGGTTGCACAGCAAGAACCGGCTGTGAGTGTGGATTTCGTCCAAAAACTTCAGGACATGATCGGCGACCTGACCAGCGCTCCGCAGCCGGTCTTTATCGAACTGTTTTCTCCCGACGCCCAACTGCTGACTTCCTGGGCGCCCAAGGTGGCGGACGCCATCGGCAACATCCGGGTGGGAGGCAGGCATCCCGTTGTGGATATCGACAACGGCATTGATTCGACCACCAGCGGCCCGGCCATCGTTTACCAGGTGAACATGGCCAAGGCGGCCCACGCAGGCTTCACGCCTCAGGATGTGGTGACGGAGGCCGATGCCATGCTGGACGGCGTCCCGGCGGCGCAGCCGGCGGTGGTGAACGACCGGCCTTACACGCTTCGCATTCGCTTTCCCCAAACGGCCCGCTCGTCGCTTAGCTCGATGAACAATACGCTGCTGATCAGCCCCACCGGGCAACTGGCCAGCCTGGGAACGCTGGCCTCGATGACCGAACTGCCCGGCCAGACGGAAATCCTGCAGGACCACGAGCAGCGATACGTCGCCGTCACGGCGCGCCTGGAGGGATTGGATCTGGGCCATGGAATCGCCGCCGTCAAGCAGGCGATGGCGGGCCTGCACCTTCCCTCGTCGATCCGGGTGGAATACGGCGGCCTCTACCAGACTCAACAGAAATCATTCCGCGACCTGGTGATGGTTCTGTTTCTGGCGGTGCTCTTTGTCTTCCTGGTCCTGCTTTTTGAGTTCAAAAACTTTTCCGCGCCCATTGCCATTCTCGCCTCCGCTGCCCTGTCCACCGCAGGCGTGCTGTTCGCCCTGTTCGTTACCGGCTCGACCTTCAATCTGGCTTCATTCATGGGGCTGATCATGGTGATCGGAATTGTGGCGAAGAACGGCATCCTGATTCTGGATGCTGAGGGCAAGTTTCGCGCGGCGGGCTTCAGCGCCAGAGAGGCGATTATCCAGGCGGGGCGGCGGCGGTTGCGCCCCATCGTGATGACGGCCCTGGCAGCGGCGCTCGGATTCCTTCCCCTGGCGCTGGCGATCGGCGCGGGATCGCAGATGCTTCAGCCGCTGGCCATCGCGGTTATCGGCGGCATCCTGATCGCCATCGTGCTTTCACTGCTGGTGACGCCTGTCCTTTACTATTACCTGAGCAGAAGGTCGGCGTAAGGCAGACTAACGCAAGCAAGTCCTAGCCGCAGGAAGGAGAACCCTTGCGAACGAACTCGCGCTAGAATAAGTTGCCTTCTTCAAGACGTTGGTATTGCAACATTTTACAGAAAGGTGCGCCCACGTTAATTTGGGGCTATTAAAAAAGAGGTGCTGAATGAAACATTCGCCTTCATTCTTAAAGCTTGTTGATGAGGCCAAGAGTCGAATCCGGCAGGTTGATATCCATCAGGTGAAGCAGTGGCTGGACTCGGACAAGAAGTTCTACCTCATCGATGTCCGTGAAGAAAGTGAGTGGGCTTCCGGACGCTTGCCCTGCTCGATCCATATCGGAAAGGGAATAATCGAGCGCGATATTGAGCGGACGATCCCTGACAGGAACGCTACTCTGGTCCTGTATTGTGGCGGCGGTTTTCGCTCGGCATTAGCTGCCGAGAGCCTGCAAAAGATGGGTTACACCAGCGTCATCTCCATGGATGGCGGCTGGCGAAACTGGCTTGCAGCCGGTTTCCCCGTGGCGGACGATTGAGACAGGGAGGAAGGCTTGGAAGAAGAAATTTTCTTCACTTCGGTTCTGCAGCGCACGGCGCTATAATGAACCCAGTGGCGCGAAGAGAATTCGGCGCTGGGAGGTATTGTAATGGAAGGACTTTTAGAACCAACCCACCTTTTTTTCATTCTGGTCATCGTACTGATCATTTTTGGACCTGGTAAATTGCCGGAACTCGGCCGAGGCCTGGGAAAAGGGATTCGTGAATTCAAGGGAGCAATGCGCGGAGTTACGGAAGAGCCCAAGGACTCCGACAAGAAAGTGACTTAGCGTAGGGCAGGGTTTTTAGGGAAATTTCCTCAGGCGGGTTATCTCTCCAGCACTGCAACGTGGCTTCTCGGATCTTCGTTGGTCAAACGTCGCGCCCGATGGTTGATCTCTTAGACTCAATACTGTTCAGTTAACGTGAAAACATCGCGTGTGGACTCCGATTTTCTGTAGCGGCACTGTCCTCAGCGCCGAAAGACACCGGTGAGAACGCTGGCGCTACAGCCGAGTTGTTCTCCAGTTCTCGCGAAGTGAACAGCATTGGGGTTAGACGACCGAAAGCGTTTCGAGTTTGTGCTTCCACCGGAAGGAGACCGACTCTTCGTTTACCTCCCGCAAGTACCTTTCGATGCGGGTCTTAAGTTTTTCTTTCGCCTTGCCCAACGAAGGTTTCTTTCGAATCGTTCTCGGCGCTGTTATACATGGGTTGCATGGGTTGGGAGAACCTTCACGAATGCTTTAAGTGCCCGCCTCGCATCCTATTTCGCCGTCGCCGCCGTCTTGATCAGCAAAAACAGCGTGTAGGGGTCTACAAACTCCACGTCTTTGCCTTTTGGCGAACTCTTAACAGCGTCGAATAACTTCTTGTGCTCGCTGGGGGTCATGAGAATTGTCCGAAAATAAAGGAAATCCGGCCGTTTGGTTTTCACCAGACGCAGCAGGCGCGCGGCCGATTCCTCCGGAGTATGGTATTGAATGCCCTCTTCAACATAAATGTGTGACATTCCTTTGTGGACGCCCCAGCCTTTCACGTACTGGAGACCGACTCCATTCTGCGAAAAGTTTGTATAAGCATCCAGCACCTTGCCCGAGGTAGGCGGCGCCTCTCCTTCAATGATGAAGCCTGTAATGGAAAGATCCCACAGTTTGAAATACTTCTGGCAATGCCTGGTCCATACATCAAGGCCGGAAGGAAGGTTCGACCACTTTCTCGGCTTCACCAAATACATCGGATTCAGGTATCCTGCGCCCGAATCCCCCGCGACAAAGAAATCGTTCGCCGATTTATTCTTTCTCACATAAGCCATTCCCGGTCCGAAACGATCAGAAAGGTTGGGATTGAAGGCCCACCCCAGAGGGATCGAGCCTCTTGCAGGATCACTCCACATATCCGGAATCCGTTGATAGATCCAGGCCGTCGAGTCATAGTCACCGACATAAGGAGCGGCGTAAAACTTTGGCGCCACCTTCCCCTCAGCCGTGATATACCCTTTCGCCTTCAGGTCGTCGATCGTGGGTAATTGTTGCGGGTAGGAATCTTGCAGCGGGTAGTGTTGGTAAACCGAAGCGTTGGCCATATCCCCTATGTTACCCGGAGTATCAGCCACCATATAACCGTCAAAACAGGAAATGATGGCCGCATAGCGCCACTCGGTCGCTACGGGCTCGTGCTTCCCGCCCGCCATCATGGAATATTTCCTGTTAAACGGAGGGAATCCCCCAATGTAAACCATTGCGCTCCCTTTCGATTGGTTCCACGCGGAGCGCAAAATTACTTGAAGAGTCTTCTGATCGGTGCCGACCGGTTGGTGGGGATCGTCATTCGGCGCTTCATCTCCCCATGGGGAAAGGTCAAAAAAGAATCCCTTTCGCGCAATGAAGTAATCGTGATTTGACAACATGTGATCCGGGACATAGCCTTGCGGCTTCTGCAGCCAAAAAGCGTCCACATAATAAGCCATCTCACGCGGGTTACATTTGCTGGTATCGAGGTATTTCTCTTTTGCCCAAATGTAGGCGTCGCATTTCGCGCTCCCCGTGGAGGGCGTGCTGGAATCGGGGATCGTTCCCCGGCCCGTAAATAAACTGCTTCCATCCCGGTTAACCAGCCAGACCTTTACCGGCAGTTTGGGACCGCTGGAATCGCTTGTTAACCATTGGTACAGCGAGTCCGGGCTGCTGTCATAACGAACGCACAACAGATTTTCAACGCCCGCCACCGTTGATGCGACGCACGAGGTCGAAGGAACTTTCTCGTCATAAACGACAAGTCCGCTCACCTCATTTTGAAATATCCTCATCAAAGATCCCAGGTCTGCCACTTTTTGCACCCGGGTATTCGCCAGCCACCCGTCTTCCTCGGCCAAGTAACGAAGCCAATACTGGTCAAGCGTCGGTGTGCTGGCCGGCAAACGCTGCAACCAAAAAGCATCCTTCCCCGCCGACTCGGCGCCCATCAGAAAAATGTAAAGGCGAGGGTCCTCGCGGTTCACGAGGCCCTGCAAGGAAGAGAGGAGGTAAGTGTGGTCATAGACATGCCGGCACTGTTTTTCATTGCTGGGATCCAGCTTCAGGGTATAGGTCAGGTCATAGGTATAGAGCTTGTTTCCTTCTTCTCTTTCGGGTTTCTTAGCATAACCGTCCATCAATAGCACGCTGGCGCCCAGACCTCCAACACCCAGTGCCACCTCGGATAAAAATTCTCGCCGGTTCTGCTTGTCTTTCCGCATATCGAACACCTCCTTAACCTCAATACTGTTCACTTAGATGGATTTGCGGTATGCATCTCTCATGAATAGGAGATGAGGACCGCAGATGGCCCGTACAAGTGCTGAACTTCCAAAGGGTACCCGAGTTACCGATTACATGAGTCTCGGCGTTTTGACCAAGACGTTTCCCCTGCGTCAGGTGAACGCAGTGCTGGCGGCCCAAGGCCGGGCGAGCCACCGGCAGCGCGAGCTGCCTGCGCACGTGATGGTCTACTATGTCATCGCCCTCGCTGTTCATGCAAGTGTCCTGTCGCGAGGTGCTGCGCTGTTTGTTGGAAGGTTTGGTCTGGCTGCTGGGACCGGCGCTGGTGTTTGGTGACCCTGGATGGCAGCACCCTGGACGCGGCCGACGAAAAAGAAAACGAGCAGGCCTTCGGCCGCCCCGGGGCCAGCCGTGGCGCGAGCGCCTACCCACAGATGCGCTTCGTCTCGCTGGTGGAGAACGGTACCCACGTGCTGTTTGGGACACGGATGGCCGGCTATGCCACGGGGGAAGTCACCTCGCGCAGAAGGTGATCTCGGCCCTGCGGCCGGGGATGCTGTGCCTGGCGGAGATCTTGCAGGAACGGGTCGTCTCAAGTCGAGGGCGCCGCAACCCGCGCGGGGTGAAGCGCAAGATGAGCGGCTTGTTTGAATGTTCGCATCGAAATCTCAGGAAACATCGAAATTGTAAAGTGAACAATATTGCTCTTAGACTGCATTCCCCGGTGGCCCAATGCCTGCGAGCAAAAGTGCTACTCTCTCGCAAGATGTTCTGTGATTCCCGCCCCGGGTGCTAAAGGAGTGACGTCAGGACGCCCCACACGAGTCCCCCGAGCCAGGTCAGAAATATAACTGCTCCCAGCGCGGGCCCTGCGGTCAGAAACAGAACGACCACAAACTCGTTTAAGATATCCGCGGTGCTTCGTGGATCCTTGGCCGGTAGCCCAGAAGTTCGTCCACCGGCTGTAGAGAGAACTGGGGTCATAAGAAAACTCGCCATAATTGCCTCCTCTCACAGCTTCTCAACGGTTCTTAACTTCCTCTCATTCAAATCTCGTCAAGCACCCTCATAAGGGCTTGCCTTCTGTGCCAGCGTCTATCCCGCAATATTATTGAGACCTCGCGGCAGATCAAACCTTCCCACCTTTAAATATCGAGGGGTTCGACCGGTTCGGCAATGCTCCAGATCACACACCCTTGTGATCTGCAAGAAGCCCCACGTGACAATTGTCACCCGCTGCAAATCGCTAAGAGGCTTTACAAGGCAAACCTGGCTGGATAAGAAAAAGAGCCCGGAGCTAATTAATGCGCTGCTTACGTCCGTCGAGGGGCAATGTCCGTCTGCCAAGCGGACTAAGGAGATATTGGTTCGACAAGACCTCAGCCACGATAAGAATCGGGGACAAGAGAGGCATAACGATAACGAGGCACGATCACGACAATCACGATGGCGGAGCAGATAATCATACCGGTACTTACCACAAACACCGCCCCATAGGAAACATTCTGGGCCAGCCACCCTGTCGCCAAGGTAAAGAGCATTCCTCCAAAAGCTGCCGTCGTGCCGCCAATCCCGGTAACTTGAGCCACTTCTTCGCTCGGGAACAGATCCGCCGGCAGGCTCAGGATATTGCTTGCCCAGCTCGTATAGCCAAAAAGAACCACGCTGATCCACACGATTGCCCACACGCTGCTCTGAACCTCGAACGCCGGAATGCCCGAAAACATCAAAATGGCGCTTACGACCATCACAATTTTCCGCGCGGTTACGGGCGGTCTTCCGTGCCGCACCAGAACGTCCGAGGCATGTCCACCCAGCCAGCCGCCGATCCCGGCAAACAAAAAAGGAATCCAGGCAGTGGTCCCAATCTGCATGAGACTGAAGCCCCGGCGTTGAGCCAGATACTCGGGCAACCAGAAGGCATAGAACCACCAGATCGGGTCCGCAAAGAAGCGCCCGATCATTAACCCCCATACGGCCCTCTCGGAGAAAAGCTGACGGAAGGGACGCCGCGGGGCGGGATCAGCGGCAACGGCAGCCTGGAAGGGTATAACGTGCGGAGGTCTATAAAGCATGTGCCAGGCAACCACCCAAACAACTCCCGTAAGGCCAATGGCGACAAACATGAGCTGCCAGCTCCACATCCCCGCCACCGCCGCCACAATAGGAGGCGCGATGATGGCTCCGAACGTCGATCCGCTGTTGAACACCCCCACCGCAAAAGCGCGCCGCTCGGGAGGGAAGTTTTCGCTGACGGCCTTCACCCCTCCCGGCCAGTTGCCCGCTTCCGCCAGACCCAGCAAGAGCCGCAGCACAGCCAGGCTGATGACCCCCACAATAAGTCCGTGAAGCATGCTCACCACTGACCACACCGCTACGCAGAGAAACAGGCCAAGCCGCGTGCCGATCACGTCAATGACCTTGCCTGCCAGAGACTGGCTGATCATGTAACCAAGTAAAAAGATGAAGACGACGCGCGAGTAATCGATGGTGGTAAGGCCGATTTGATGGTGGAGGATCGGCGCGATGATGGAAAGCGTTTGCCGATCCAGGTAATTGACGGCGGTAGCCGCAAACAGCAGCATCAACACAATCCGCTGGCTGCCCGCCGTGCGTTTTTTCAGTTCAGACAGTACCATACTCTAGCCGGCATTTTGAATGCTGAGGTAAATCGTGCGACCCGCATCGACCAATAAGTTGGCGCCCGTAATGCAACGGGCCATATCGGAGGCTAAGAACAGTGCTGCGTTGGCAATATCTTCCGGATAAATCTTGACCGGTAAAGGCTGAAGAGCAATAAGCTGATCGGCCGAAAGCTTATTGTTCTCTTCCAAATAATCCAGGGTGAGCGGTGAGAAAACCAGGCCGGGGCAGATGGAGTTGACGCGGACGCCTTTGCGGCCGAAATCCACTGCCAGGTTCTGGGAGAGAGAGAGCATTCCGCCTTTGGCGACTCCGTAAGGGAAAGCATTCCCCTGGGCGCGCACCGCGTGAGTGGAAGCGATATTGATGATCGAACCGCCGCCGGAAGCGATCATCAAGGGCAAAGCGTGTTTTGCACAGAGCCACGCGCCTTTCAAATCAATGCCCAAACACCTGTCCCAATCAGCTTCATCCGCCGTCGTCGCGTTCTTAAACACATAGATTCCGGCAGAGTTCACCAAGACATGGAGTTCGGAAATCTGCCGGCGAATCTCATCGAAAGCCGCTGACAACTGTTCTGAAGAGGCTACGTCGGCCGATACCGCGGCGGCTTTCCCCCCCGCCTGCTCAATTTCCTGGACGACCCTAGCGGCTGCTTCGGCATTTCGATCCAGGATGATTGAGAAGGCCCCGTGCCTGGCAAACTCGATCGCCGTGGCCCGGCCAATCCCGGAACCGCCTCCTGTAATCAGGGCTGTTTTGTTCGTCAGCATGGCAAATTACTCGACGTCACTTTCCTGAAACCCCCCAAGATCCGCTTCCGGCTCATCAAGAACCATGCCAAGCTGGCGCTTGTTAAAGATGAGGACGACGGTGTTCGGCACCAAAGCCTCCGGAGAGTGGCGCGTTCCTCGCGGGATGACAGTGAAATCACCACGCTCGAGTTCAATGGACCCAGCTTCGGTATCGATTCGCAATCGGCCCTCAAAAATAAACCAGCCCTCATCCCCGTGAGGATGAAAATGCCACGGGAAACGGCCGACGGTCTTGGCCACGCGAACCGTGTACTCCTGGTCAACCGCAATCACGTGAAAGTTGGTGCGCGGCGGATGAGGAGCAAGGAGCTCCAGAAGATTGGTTTTTTTGGGTTGCCACATTTTATTTCTTCCTCACTCCTTTCAAACCCGTGGCCAAATCCACTTTCCACTTTCGGTCGTGAATATCGGGCATGGAATGATCGATCCCGTAATCTCGCCAGCCGATTTCGTACCGCAAAGCTTCAACCTTCTCCCAGTCAATCTCGATGCCCAAACCCGGACCATCGGGAACGATCATGTAGCCCGCGGCGTACTGGATCTTGTTTCGCGCGGGGTCTTCCGTGTAGAGTATGGGGCCGATGGCCACCGTGGGATAGTGAACATTGACAACCGCCGCGCCCACGTGAGCCTCCGCCGCCGTGCCGAGCGAAGTCTCCTGGGTGGTGCTGAGGATCGTCCGGAGACCCAGCGTTTCCGCCACCGCGAACACCTTGAGCGATTCCCTCATGCCGCCATGCGCGCTGTTGGCCACGTTGATAATGTCGACGGCCCGCGCCTCCCACAGGGCAATCGCCTGCCGGGCATTACCCACATGTTCGCTGACCGGAAGATCCAGCTTGGCCCGCACTTCCGCCATGCCCTGCAGATCGTAGACGGGCGCGACGCTCTCCACGTATTGAGGTTCATAGTACTTCCTCATCCGATTGATCAGACGGACGGCCTCGCAAGGATGGACGTGGTTGCTGAGGTCGAAAGCCTGCATCGTGATCCGATCCCCGATTTGCTCCCGCAGCCGAGCGAGGAATCGCTCGTCAAAGTCGGGATTCCCGCCGATATAGATTCTGAAATTATCGAAGCCCTCCGCCAGCAACCGCTCCACCAAAGCGAGATTCTGCTCCATGTGTTGCTCATTAAGGTTCCGGAAGATGGGGAAACACACCTTGATTCGAGTGCGCACCGGGCCCCCGAACAATACGTAAACGGGAACGCCCAAGGCTTTTCCCGCAAGGTCGTGCAAGGCCATCTCGATACCGGCCCGGAGACTGCCGGTGTAGACTCCAACATCTCCGCGCCCGGTAAACAAGAGGCTGAGAAGATGGTCCAGCCGAGCCAGCTCCATGGCGTTCTGTCCGCAGAGCACATTGGACAGGCTCTTCTGGAGGTCCCCAAGATCGGGCATCGTCAGGGGCAGGTCCGTAATGTCAGCGTATTCCCCCACGCCGACCAGCCCGGAGTCCGTTGCCAGGCGGATCAAAACATGCTGAGAAGCGTCGCCCGAGAGCCGCGGCGTTCGAATGGGATGCAGGCTGACCGCCGTTACGATCACGGAATTCTTTTGATTCAAGTTTGCACTTTCTTCCGTCAATCAATTCCTCCCTCGGGCCTTTTCAACGCGCGTCCGGCCGCTGCCAGAAGGCGTCGCGGCGCAAGCCCATAATGATATAAATGAACCAGCAACTTGGTTTCGCTCAGGCGGTTCGCGATTCGAACCCTTTCGACCCGGGCGCCTACCGGAGCAAGCAGAGCCCCTCGCCGAAGGAAGTCGCGGCGATTAAAGGCAGAACGGGAATGGAGTTTTTCCATCATTACCACCTCATCGGCAGCATTACAAGAACAAGGCATTTTCGTTCCCCAGGGGATGGCATTTACAATGGACAATCGTAAAGTACTTCAAGCGGCATCGAAACACAAACAACTTGACGAATCGTCCGGACACGATCAACGCAAGGCGGATGAAACGTTAAACTCCTCGCCAGGGTAAAGCACAACCAAATCGTAGGTGTGGAGCTCGGGTACGACAATTTCAGTCTCATCCCCCGCGCCCCGGACGACAACTCCAACAACTTAAAACATAAACGCAGGAGGATACTTCCGCGCTCTTGAAAACACAAGCGGGGGTTGTCACTCTATTTTGCAACTCTCATTAAAGCAAGGTCCCGCCCGGAGGCTGCGGCAAATGTCAGAAAATTGGAATGAAAACAAAGCCATGGAAATTGAAAGGGTACAGCGAGTGCTCGAAGAAAGCGGTTACAGCCTAATTCACGATGATATGGTATACACTTTCTCTTTTCTTCCCGGAGAGAACCTTCGCTCCGCTGTACCTTGGCTATGGCGCGAAGCGTTAACGCCTTCGTGAAGAATCCGGGGGTAAGCAGGCGCCTCGCGTCCCGTTCGCAACCGAAAGGCCCGCGGGGGCTTGCGACAAAATTAAGGCTCAGGACTTCCTGAAGTTTTTGAGGTCGCGTGGAACACAAGATGGCCATGCTTTGGCGGCCATGGGTTTCGGCACAATGCAGAGCGAAGATTGAGAGGCGAAAGGAGCAAAAGATGAATCGCAGGGATTTTATGCGCGGGGTAGCTGCGGGTCTATCGGTTACCCAGATTCCGAGCGTGTTGGCTGCGGCTGAAACAGTTTCCGGTTCTCCTCGGGCCTGGCTTAAGAACTCGCCCTTCGTGGCTGTGGGTAGTTGGGACGATATGCCGATTTTCCAGCGGCGGACCGGCGGAGCACCTACCTGGCAGGAAGCCGACTATCGCAGGGAGCACAGCGAGGAAACGGTGAGCAAGCTCAAGAACCTCGGGGTCACCGTTGCGATTATTGATTTTTTCAAAGGGTTCGGGTTGCAGGCGGAAAAGGAACATATCGATCTTGCTCGAAAACTAACCGCCCTGTTCCACAAGTACGGCATGAGGGTGGGGCTGTACGTGGGTAGCACCATCGCCTACGAAACCTTCCTACTGGAAGAACCCGACGCAGAGCAATGGTTTGTTCCTGATTATTTTGGCAGGCCGGTGATTTACGGCGACCAGACTTTCCGCAAGCGCGTGTACTTTATGCATCCCGGCTATGTGGAATACATCAAGCGCGTGGTGCGCCTCGGAGTCGAAGACTTGAAAGCCGACCTGATTCACTTCGACAACACCAGCTTGCAGGCGCGGCCGGAGATTTTTCAGCACCCGCTGGCGATCCAGGACTTTCGGGAGTATCTGCAAAACAAGCACTCGGCGGAGGAACTGAAGAAACGGCTGGGCTTCTCGAATATGAAGTACGTGCTGCCGCCCAAGGTTGACTGGCCTCTCCGGGTGGTTGACGATCCCTTGTTCCAGTTGTGGACGCACTTTCGTTGTCATCAATTGAACCGGTATTACGCAGAAATGGCGCAGCTGATTCGAGGTCTAAACCCGGCGGTGGTTACGGACAACAATCCCAGTTCAGGCATGTCCGGCACCAACACCATCTGGGACCAGGGAGTGAACTACCCCGGGCTTTATCCTCATATTGACATCAGTTGGACCGAAGAAGGCGATGACGCTACCGTCACTCCGGAAGGGATCCTCGTTTCGAAAATCCGCACCTACAAGATGGGAAGCATCCTGGACACGCAAATCTTGACGTACACGGCGAGCAGTGGGCATTACGGTGCAGGCGAAGGCGGCAAGCTGGCGATGGCGGAGTCCATGGTCTTCAACCGCCAAAGCCTGGGAATGGTTGGAGGTTTATTGGACGCAGTGGATCTGCCTGCGGACGAACGCGATTGTATAAACTTCTACCATCAGAACTTTGAATACTTCCGGGATGTTGAGAACGTCCCCGACGTGGGGGTGCTGTACTCCTACGCGACGATGGGGTTCAACAACGACCGTCCGGCAGTAAGCTTCATGCTGGCGACGCAAGCGCTCATTCAGGCCCAAGTCCCGTTCGATATTATTTTTGACGAGAACCTGAAAAACCTCTCCAAGTACCGGGTGCTGGTGCTGGCTGACCAGGAGTGTCTGGATGACGAACAGATGGGACTGATCCGCAAATATATCGAGCAGGGCGGCGGGCTGGTGGCAACCGAGCAGACCTCGTTGTATACGACGTCGCGGTTGCGGCGGCCGGATTTCGGGTTGAAGGACCTCTTCCGGGTGAAGGCGCCGGCTTGGCGAGGTTCGGGAAGCCGGGAGGCGGATTTGATGATCGCTCCGGTACGGAACCGCATAGGGAAAGGCCGTGTGAGCTACCTTGCCGCGATCAAACCGGCGATTGAGAAGCCGCCCGCAGCGCGGATGAGCAGCCAGCACTGGAGGCTGCCTCTCAACTGGAAAGAGCTGATTGCCGCGGTGCGCTGGGCGGCGGCAGACAACCTCTCGCTGGAAGTTCAGGCGGCCCAGACGCTGACCGTGGTGGCAGAGCTGATGGAACAAAAACAGAAAGACAGGCGGCTGGTGCACCTGCTGAACTATGCGGCCCAGCAGGGATCAACCGTAAGTAACGTGGAAGTAGACGTGGAGTTGCCGAGCGGGAAACAAATCCGGCAGGCCGTGTTGCTAACGCCGGACGGAAACAAAAGGGAAACTGTAATGTGTAAAATGGAGAGCGGTCGAGCCCGCTTTACCGTTCCGCACCTCCAGACCTATACCCTCGCTGTCCTTGAATTAGAGTCGTGAAACCTCAGGTCACCTCGATTTGCCGGCACCATGGAAGAACTGAACATAAACCGATCGGAACGTTGCGATCACTCTAAACTTCCATTCCAGTGATCTTACGCTCTACGAGGAGTCTCCGCGGAGCAAAATTCTCCGCAACTAATTATGTTAGAATTGCATCCGATTCTTTATTGGATGTGGTCGAAGTCGGTTCCAAGCTGCACGGGCGCCTCGCGAGAAGCCAAACAGACGAGGCAGAAGCATAGCAGGAGCAATTTTCTAAACCTGGAGGCGGTCGCGTTTTCGAAGGGATGATATAGCTAAAGAGCCCCAAAGGCCTGATTCTTAAGGGCATATATTCTGAACTTGTGAAAAATTTAATATTCGCAGGCTTGGAAAACCCGCATGATTTGCTTACAATAGAGCACTAATGTTGCATTTTCGGAAGGTGCTTGCATGCAGGCGCCCACCGAACCAATTTTCTCTCACTTAACAGCAAACGTGAAAGGAGATTCGATGGGAGAAGCAGAAAAGTACGAGCAGGCCACGACAAACGCGCCTCATTACCGCGTGGATGTGCAACTGCATGACTTGCTGATGAAGCCGCCAAAGAGCGCGGCCGTTCCGCCCGGCATGGAGGCTCATTCCCCGCAATCCGGCGCGACTGGGGGCCTGACTTTGCCAGAGCCCGTCTATCCGCAATGCCCGCTTCCCGAGGGTGAGGATCTTACCGAAAAGCAGTATCACAAAATCAATACGATGCGGGCCTTCAAGTGCTGGGCGCTGCCCTTTGTTAAGTCCAGGTTCCGCACCTCCGAACTCCGGCCGATCATTGCTTATCTGTTTACCGAGTTTAAGTGCAACGTCGACTGCCATTACTGCTGGTCGTTCAACAACAATGTCAAAGGCATGGATGAAGACGTCGCCCGTCGCTCGATCGACTGGCTGCACTCGATTGGCTGCCGCGTCCTGGCGTTGATGGGGGGAGAGCCTCTGTTGCGTCCGGGATTCATCCATAAGGTCGTTGACTATGCCGCCAAGAAAGGCTTCTATGTTTACCTGCCGACCAACGGTCGGCTGATGCGGCCGGAGGTGATCGACCGCTTGGGGGATGCGGGTGTGGGGATTTTCAACCTGGCTATCGATTGCGTCGAGGAAAAGCCCGGACTCCCCAAAGCCCTCAACCGCATCCAGCCTTATTTCGATTACCTTGTGAAGAGGCAGCGGCATTACGGGTACACGGTGATGATGAACATCAACATCACCCACATCAACCAGGACGACGTCAAGGAACTGACGGAGATCGCGCGCGCCAACGGCCTGGCTACCGATTATCACATCAACGAAGCGCCGATGCTTGAGCAGAGCCACTTTAAGCATATGGATGAGAACACCACCTACCTGATGCCGGAAGACTTTCCCAAGGTTGACGCCCTGCTGGATTACCTGATCGAGAAGAGCCGCCACGGGTACAAGATGGCGAACCCCCAGCAACACATGATCGGCATGAAGAAATTAATGCGGGGAGACGTCAAGCCCTGGCCGTGCCGCGCCGGGCAGAATAACCTGATCATCCGCCCGGATGGCACCCTGGCGCCCTGCTTCCCCATGTACTCGGCCACTTATGATTGGGGCGCCGTAGGCGATCACAAGTTCGAGGTCAAGCAACTCGACGAGATGAAAAAAACCTGCTCCACGCACTGCCTGTCCACGTGTAATTACATTCTTTCCCACTGCTATAACGGCTCTCGCGTGATCCGCTGGGGCATCAAGCAGGCGTTTCGCGGCTTCCACGGAGTCAGCGGCCATTTCGAGGATTAGGGTTCGGGAGTTTCGGCGCTGGCCGAAACTCCCGCGGACTTTTAAGCCCATCCCGTTCACTTTAATCTACGGGTTGCCCACAACTTTCCTATATTCGATGAGTTTGCACACACGGGTCCGCATTTTTTCAAAGTGATGCAATTTGCGACCGTGTTTAGCGGAACTCCGAGCCGTACCCGCTCACCAAACGTTATGCCGGTAATAAGGACGGGGTAGACCTGCGGGGATCTAGAAATAGACATCAACTCGCGACCAGTCGTTAAAGCAAGGCCATGAATTCATCAACAGTTAAACCGGCGTGACGGATCAGCGCGCGAAGTGTTCCGACTGAAAGTTCTTTGTGCTGAGGGATAGAAAGATTGGCCCTCATGCCAGCCCGCTTTCTGGAAGGTCTTTACAGCTTCTTTGCCGGAAATGTTGGCGAGTTTGCCCATCCGGCTAAACGGCTACGACGATTTGCTGGCGACCTGGCTCTTTCCCGAGCTTTGAGGCGGCCTTCTGGTCTTCGGCCCATAGCCAGGCGGTAATGGCTTCCTTGATGTTTTCGAGAGCTTCTTTTTCGTCTTTCCCTTGGGAAACGCAGCCGGGAAGCGCTGGGCACTCGGCTACAATCCAGCCATCCTCCGCCTGATCGAGCGTGACGTGGAAAATCATAGGTTCCTCTTCCTGAGTGTCATAGTGCCCTAAATTACTGCGTTTCGCAAGATATCGAGAAGCTAAACCATGTGACCCAAGGGGTTACTTCTATCAGCGCTCGAAGGCCGCGTGTTCTTCGGGTTCGGGGTCAACACCCAGAGCCTAGCAATGCGATTGAAGAAGGGCATTCTCTCCGTGCGCTTCGATTGAATAGGCGCAGTGGCTTGTCAACGAAATCAGGCCGCCCGCGGTTCGGCCTGTTCACTTCTGGACGGTTGTGACCCCTGCCAATAGAAGAAAAGATATAATACGAAGCTTGTTTGTTTCTTGTTTCGCAGCACAGAAGCCGATGAGGATGTCCATGATGAAGCGACTCGGACTGGTCTTTAGCATATTCCTGCTAGCAGGCGCTATGGCGGCCGCCAGCGCGCAGGATTTCCACCAGCCTCCCCCGGTTTCTCCCCGGGAATTCGCTCTGATGGCCTGGGGCGGAACCCCCACTGATCCCAACCAGCTTTATTGGATGAAGCAGGCAGGACTCAATATCTCCGGCTTTTGCTCTCCCGACCAACTCGACAAGGTCAATGCCGCCGGGCTCACCTGCTTTGTGACCGATCCCCGCGCCAACCACTACCATTGGACGCACATGCCAGCCGAACAAGAGATCCGAAAGAACATCACGGCGCTGGTGCACGACGTCGGAAACAACCCCGCGGCCCTGGGCTTTTTCCTTATCGACGAGCCGAACGCCTCCCTGATGCCCGGCCTCGGCCAAGTGACGTCGCAGATGAGGCAGATCATGCCCAGTCGGTGGACCTACATCAATCTGCTGCCCGATTACGCGAACGCGGCACAGCTTGGCGCCCCCACCTACGAGGCCTACGTGCAAAAGCTGATCGATGAGGTTCACCCTTCCTTTCTCAGTTACGACAACTATTCGCTCTTCAACGGCAAGATGCTCGACCGCTTTTACACCAATCTGGGAACGATTCGGCGCTTGTCGCTTAAGGCGGGAATCCCGTTTTGGAATGTGATCCTTTCCAACAGCCATTTCACCTACATGGAGCCGACCGACGCAACTTTGCATCTTGAAGCGTACAGCACCATCGCTTACGGTGGACGCGGCATCGAGTATTTCACCTACTTTGCTCCTACAGGTGGAAACTACCGGCTCGCGCCGATTGACCAGTTTGGACACCGGACGCCCACCTGGTATAAACTGCGGCGCCTCAACAGCGAGATCGGGGAACTTGCCCCGTGGCTCGCTCGCCTCCACAGCACGGGCGTCTATCACTCCGCACCTGTCCCTGAAGGGGCAAAGCCCCTGGCCCAAAGCTCGCTCGTCAAGGAAGTGCTGGCCAGCACCTACCAGGATCCTCCTGTCCAACCCACCTACCTCATCGGTGAGTTCCAGGACTCCGACGGGCGCCCGTTCCTGATGATTGTCAATAAGGATCTTGCGCATTCCTTTCGGTACTTGATCCACTTAAAGCAACCCGGCAAGCATCTGTTTCAAATTTCTCCCTACACAGGGAAGGCGGAAGCGTTCCAGGGTGAGATGAATTGGCTTGCGCCGGGGGCTGGGGCGCTTTTCGAAATCAAATGAGATTTGGGCAATCTCCTTAGGGCGCATCCGCGCCTCAAGCGAAGGCTCCGGTTGCCCCAGCTTCGGGCTCAGGCTAAAATAAAGGTTTGAAGATGGCAGACTTGGTTCAAATTCGTGTGGGGACACGGCCTGAGCGGCGGCCGTCGTGGCTGAAAGTCCGGCTTCCTTCCGGCGACAATTATTTCGAGCTAAAGGGGCTGATGCGGGGTCTCGAACTTCACACGGTTTGCGAGAGCGCTCGGTGTCCCAATGTCGCGGAGTGCTGGGCGCATCGGACCGCCACGTTCATGATCCTGGGCGAACTTTGTACGCGGCGATGCGGCTTCTGTGCCGTGCCGAAGGGACGTCCTGCGGGCCAGGTGGACTGGGCGGAACCGGAACGGGTGGCTCGCGCCGCCGAAAGCATGGGACTCCAGTACATTGTGGTCACTTCAGTCGACCGGGACGACCTGAAGGATGGCGGGTCGATCATTTTCGCCAGCACCATCAAGGCCCTGCGCGAGCGGATCAAGCAATGCAAGGTGGAAGTCTTGATTCCGGACTTTCGCGGCTCTGAGGAAGCTCTCCGCAACGTTCTGGAAGCCCGGCCCGACATCCTGAACCACAATATCGAGACCGTCCCGCGGCTCTATTCCGTAGCCAGAAGAGGATCGCGCTATGAGCGATCGTTGCACCTTCTCGAGCGGTCGCGAGAACTGGAACCTGCGATTCCGACCAAGTCGGGGCTGATGGTGGGCCTGGGAGAATCCTGGGACGAACTTCTGGCAGTCCTCAGCGATCTTGGCGCCGCAGGCGTCGATATCGTAACTATCGGACAATACTTGCGGCCTTCCGGAGACCAGTTGCCGGTGGCACGCTTCTACACGCCAGAGGAATTCGCAGCTCTCAGACAAGAGGGGTTGCGCCGGGGAATCCGGCACGTTGAGGCAGGGCCGCTGGTCCGAAGTTCCTACCACGCGCACGAACAAACTTCTTCACTTGAACTGCAACTGAAGCAATAAACGGCCGCCCCGGACTGCTGGTGCAATCGCGGGCCATCATTCAAATTTCTCCTCAGGATGCCGCCGTTCCAGCGCCTTCTTGGCCGCTCGGTGAAAAGCCTGCTCAATCTCGGATTGCTTCCCATGCGTTTCGTCTAAGGCCTGCCGGTAAAGGGCTTCGCCTTCCTTTGAGTGTCCGGTACGGATTTCGAGGCTGCCGATCTGAAGCTTCCACAGTTCGTTGCGGGGATATTCATGCTCAAGCTCCCGAAAAAGCTCAAGGGATTTGGCATACTGCTTTTCGCTTGAGCGGGAATAGTCCTTCGCCAGGTAGAATTTGGCCTCGCCGCTGGTCAACTCTCCATATTTCGCGGCGTATTCCATCTCCTGGAGTCCCTTAACCCGGCTGCCACCGGGCAAGCCTAGGAACCATCGGAAAATCCTAGCGAACGTTGGGAGGGTATCCACGAAATAATCGTAGAGCCCCAACCCCAGGTAGGCGTCACGGAGATACTTGTCCTTTTCGAGTGCCGTGATCAAAAGTGAACGCATCTGGTTGCCGGCTCCAGCAGCGGCCAGGGCTTGGTCACGCATCCCCGCAAAGCGAGCACGAAGCCCGTAAGCCATCCCTTCATACAGGTAATTTCTGGCAACATTGCGCTTGGCATTGATATTCGCCCGCGCCTTGGAAATCGCCACGTTGACGAGATCTTCGAAGTGCGAATCGTTAGGCGAGGTGGTGCTGGAGCCAACATCAAAAACATCGGGATCAATCAAATTGCCCGTAGTCAGGTAAATTTTCCACCAAGTGGCGTCCGCATCCAATAGATAGCCGAGCGGCGAATTGGAATCTTCCGTCTGGATTTTTTGGAACACTCGCGTGGCGGCGTCAGGGTTCCCGTTCATGAGGAGGTTGAGACCCTGCCGGGCTGTCTGTAGTTCTTCACTCTCCGCGTTTTGAGGCTGCGCCGGGGCCGCCAACACAGTTCCCAGCATCGCTGCTGCCAAAAACCGCAGCGTATTCCTTCGCAGCAGGAGCCAAAGCGCGTTTGTCATTTTTCGCTCATCCTTCGAGTCTCGGCTTCAAACCTCTCCATCTCGGATGCTGTTGCGGGATGGGATTGTTCAGGTATTCCCTTTCCCTGCTGGAACCGAAGAAAGCCGGCTCGCGACGACTTTCAGGGATTCGTACATCACAAAACACTCCAAGGCAAAAGCAGGGAAACCAAAGTACCCCGGCAAGGGCATCTCGAAGATCTTCCACCCTTGCAGGATGGGAAATATATAGAGCCACCTGGCCGCAGCCCAGTAGTTCCAGAACTCCCAGAGAACACCGCAGATCAGCCCGGAAACGAAAAAGCTCCGGAACGTCGAAGCTCTCCCTTCTTCCCATTCGCGCAACAACGAACGCCCGCCCCCGCGATAATTCAGGGGATCGAGCAGCAACACAAAACCCACCCAAACCAGACAGAACAAGTACCGGCCGAGGTGGGAAGGAACCAGGACAGGAACGACAAGGAATAGAAGCCCCAGGAAAGCCAAGCTCCTTCGGCTGCCCAGGGTGAACGGCCGGTGGCGGGTAACGGGTTTATTAAAACAGCCAAGGGCTTCAACAAAGTCCGCGGTCTCGAAGATCGCCGGCCAGATGGTGGCAAATGACCAGGCGTATCCCACGTTGCGCAACACGGCGTTTGCGGGCAATCCCACGTAAGTCCAGTTTTGCATCCTCAGGTTGTAGGCTTCAAAAATCAGCCAGAGAGGAATTGAGGTGAGCGCCAGAATGAAGAATCCGCGGGGTGCATTCGCAAGCCGCGACCAACCTTTCAGGCTTGAGACCGCCGCATCGATAATCAACAGGTAAGCCGTCCAGCACATCGGCGTAAAATAAATGGAGACCCATTGGACTCCCAACAGGAGAGAAAGCTCGGCAAGAAATAAGATCCCAAGCCCGATCCAACCCCAGAAGCGGAATAAGCCGCCTTTCTGTCTGGTGAAGTACCTTAAACCGAAGAAACCAACCGTGACGCCGACGATAGCCATCCCAACCGGAACATGTGCACTATTCATAGCAATCCACGCCATTAGCCTTAAACTACCAGCAGGATAGCGAGCGCAAGCAGGGAATGCAAATCCTGGAGGGCAGAAGAACCCAGACCGATAGCTAGTCTAAGTAGACTGCAAATAGCCTTAAAATCCTCCGATGTTAGACATTCCCAAAGGGTTCTTGTTTTGTACTGATCGTCCGGTGTATCATGGACGGTCCGCTTAGACTACGGGGATGTCTGAGACATTAAGAGAGGGAGTACTTCCATGTCAGAAGTGAAAGTGGGCCTGCAAGATGTTGTTATTGCGACTTCGCGAATCTGTTCGATTGACGGACAGCAAGGCAAGTTGATCTATTGTGGTTATGACATCAAAGATCTTGCCGAGCACGCCACTTTTGAAGAGGTCGTTTACCTGCTTTGGAATGGCCGGCTTCCCAAGCGCGCCGAACTTGATCGCTTGAAGAAGCAATTTGCGGAAAACGCTTCCGTCCCTCCGCAGGTCATCGATCTTCTGAAGAATCTGCCCCCTGCCCAGCATCCCATGGAAGCGCTTCGGACGGCGGTCTCGGCGCTTTCGCTTTATGATCCCGAATCCGAAGACATGTCCCAAGAGGCCAACCAGCGAAAGGCTCTGCGGTTAACGGCTCAAATGGGGACAATGGTGGCAGCCTACGCCCGTCTGCGCGAGGGTAAGGAAGTTGTGGCGCCCGATTCCAGCCTCAGCCATGCTGCGAATTTTCTCTACATGTTGAATGGGAAGCGGTCGGAGGAGGAGGAAACCCGCTGGTTTGACATCGCGCTCATCTTGCATGCCGATCATAGCTTCAACGCGTCCACCTTCGCCGCGCGCGTGACGGCTTCAACTCTTTCCGATATGCACTCTGCCATCACCTCCGCCATTGGCACCCTCAAGGGGCCTCTGCACGGCGGCGCGAACGAACGCGTGATGCGCATGTTGCTGGAGATTGGCACCCTGGATAAGGCAGAGGATTATGTTCGCGGGCTCCTGGCCCAGCGTCAGAAGATCATGGGTTTCGGCCACCGCGTTTACCACACCAAGGATCCGCGGGCCACAATTCTCCGCGAGATGTCTCTAGAGCTGGGCCGCCGCAAAGGCCAGCCGAAGTGGTTCGAGATCTCGCAGGCCATCGAGGACTTAATGCTTCGCGAAAAGAAAATCAACGCCAATGTTGACTTCTATTCCGCCTCCGCCTATTACGTTCTCGGTATTCCGGTCGATCTTTATACGCTGATTTTTGCCGTCAGCCGGATCGCTGGCTGGACGGCTCATGTGCTTGAGCAATATGCCAGCAATAAGCTCATTCGTCCTCTGGCGGAGTATGTTGGTCCCACCGGCCTGAAATACACCCCTATTGACCAGCGATAAAAAAGCATCGCTTGAGCATGTCAAGCTGCGTGGCAGACCTTTGAGCCCTCGGAGGGTGAAGGGTGGGTTCCATCAGGGGGACAGTGCCTGCGTAGCTCTCTGCTAACCTCGTCACAATAAATTCAAGTGTGGGAAACCTTGCTTGGCCTCCACCCGCTTTCGGTTGAAAAAGTCAGCAAGAATTTGAAGTGTCGATGCGATAAGCTCGGTTTGTGGTATATTCGGCGAGAGTTTTCGAAAAAGGATATTTACCCATGACGATTGTGGAACAAGTGGAAAAAGATCTTGTGGCCGCGATGAAGGCCAGAGAGACACTCCGGCTCTCCGTGCTGCGGATGATGAAGGCTGCTCTCAAAAACAAACAGATCGAACTCTCAAAGCCTCTCGAGGATGAAGAGGCCGTTGCCGTGCTTCGCACCTTGCTGAAGCAGCGGCACGATTCCGTCGAGCAATTTCGCAAGGGAGGACGCGAAGATCTGGCCAGCAAGGAAGAAGCGGAAAGCAAGATTGTTCAAGGTTACCTGCCGGCGGGCGCGAGCAACGAAGAAGTTGAGGCGGCGGTCGAGGTAGCGATTGCTGAAACGGGCGCTACCGGCGCGAAAGAGCTGGGCAAGGTCATGAAGGCCGCCATGGCCAGGCTGGCAGGAAAAAACGCTGATGGCAAGCGCGTGAATGAAATTGCCCGGGCAAAGCTCGGCGGCTGACCTTCCGGCACCAGGGGCTGATTTCAAACTTATCCCACATGAAACCTCCCAAACGTGAAACATGGGAACTGAACCGATAGCTCAGCAATCGAATGACAAAGTCACTTTCCAGCCGTATGTTCCGGCGAATGTGATCATGCCGGAGTTCACCCTTCGGGCGGTAGTGCTGGGCGCTTTTCTGGGAATCATCTTCGGCGCCGTTTCAGTCTATCTTGCGTTGCGCGCCGGACTCACGGTAAGCGCCTCGATTCCCGTCGCCGTCATTTCCATCACGATTTTCAAGTGGCTGGGCAAATCCACCATCCTTGAGAACAACATTGTGCAGACGGTGGGTTCTGCCGGTGAATCCATCGCGGCGGGGACCGTCTTCACTCTGCCCGCGCTGATTTTTCTTGGTTATTCCCTGGACTATTCGCGCATCTTTCCCCTGGCGCTGGCGGGCGGCCTGCTGGGCGTTCTCTTTGTCGTTCCCCTGCGCAACGCCCTGGTGGTCAAGGAACACGGCAATCTGATCTTTCCGGAGGGCAAAGCTTGTGCCGATGTCCTCATTACCGGCGAAAGAGGCGGCATCCAGGCGGGCAAGGTTTTCGGCGGAGCGGCTTTAGGCATCGCCTACAAATTCTTGATGGGGGAGACGGGCGGACTCTGCTTCTGGAAGGCGCAGCCGGAGTGGCACCCGGCCTGGTATCCCGGCGCCACCTTGGCGGGCGAGATTACGCCCGAATACCTGGGAGTTGGGTACATCATCGGCCCGCGCATAGCGGGAACCATGGTTGCCGGCGGAGTTCTTTCCTGGCTGGTGTTAATTCCCCTCATCAAGTTCTTCGGGGAGCAGCTACCGCAGGTAATCTATCCCGGCACCCTCCGCATTGCCGAGATGACTCCCACCGAGATCTGGAGCAGCTACATTCGCTATATCGGCGCCGGCGCGGTTACCATGGCGGGCATCATCACGCTGATACGAACGTTTCCGACGATCATCAGCTCCTTTCGATCCACCTTCAAGCAACTCAAGGAGAGCAAACTGGGTGCGGCGATTTCAGTCGAGCGCACGGCCCGGGATCTTCCTCTGCCCTTGATTGCCGGAGGCGCGGTGGTGGTGGTGGGATTTCTCTGGGCGCTTTTGACGTTCCACATCAACCCTCACGCTCATGGGAACTTCGTCTCCGCTTTGTTGATGGTCCTTTTCGGATTCTTCTTTGCCACCGTATCCGCCAGGATCGTGGGCTTGATCGGAAGTTCTTCAAATCCGGTCTCGGGGATGACGATCGCCACCCTGATGGGAACCTGCCTGATCTTTCTCCTGGTTGGCTGGACGGGCGGAGAGTATTCCGCCATCGCGCTGAGCATCGGCGCTGTCGTTGCCATCGGCGGCGCCAGCGCCGGGGCCACAACGCAGGACCTGAAGACGGGATTCCTGGTGGGAGGAACACCCAGCCGGCAGGAGCTGGGTTACGCGATCGGAGTGATAACTTCGGTTTTCGTGGTCGGGCTGACGATGCAGTTGCTCAATCGCAGCGCCACCTACGTCAAACCCATGCATTTGTCCGATGTGGCGATCACGGCTGCGATGAAACCGCAGGGGACGACGCTCTATCAAGACCACACCTACCAGGTCTATAGCGTGATCGGGTCCTCCAAAATCCCCGATGGCCGCTATTACTACGACTCCACCCGCAAGGAAATCGATTATCAGCAAGTGATGGGAATCGGCTCCACCGATTATCCCGCGCCCCAGGCCACCCTGATGAGCGTGGTCATCAACGGCATTCTGACCCGCAAGCTGCCCTGGACTCTGGTGCTGTTTGGCGCCTTTACCGTCATTGTCTTAGAACTCTGCGGCGTCCCGTCCCTGGCCTTCGCGGTGGGCCTTTACCTGCCCATTTCAACGACCACCCCGATCTTTGTCGGCGGCGTGGTCAAGTGGGTTGTGGAGCGGACTGGCCGCGGGGATGAAGCGGAATCTGAGACGGGAAGCGGAGCGCTGTTCAGTTCCGGCTTGATTGCCGGCGGCTCGCTGGGCGGGCTGGCGCTTGCGACGGTGGTCGGTTTCCATTTGGAAGACGCGGTCGCCGTCGGAAGACGCTGGTTCCCGCACTTTGCCGAGAGCGATGCTGTCGCGCTCACCATTTTTGCCGGGCTTACCCTCCTGCTTTACTTCATGGCGAAGTCGAAGAAGTCCGCAAACAACCATACCTAATCCGTGAGCGGAAAAATATCGGACCCCATTCTCACCCTCCACCTCTTCCGGTTCTTGTGATAGGCTTCAAATAATGTCCTATTACCGCCAACAGGTGATGTCGTTCTTGCCTCCGCTCACGCGGATGGTGAAAGCGCTGGTGATTGTCACGTCGGGCGTTTTCCTGCTGACGTACCTTCCGGCCAAGCTGTTCGGATGGTACACCCCTTACATTTGGCTCAGCCTGCAGCCTTACGATGTCATTCATCGTCTTTATTTGTGGCAACTGTTTACGTATCTCTTCCTGCATGGCGGGTTCTTCCACATTCTGTTCAACATGTTCGCCTTGTGGATGTTTGGGTCAGACCTGGAAATGCTTTGGGGCGGGCCCAAGTTCCTCTACTTCTATTTCCTCACCGGGGTGGGGGCAGGGGTCTTCGACGTGGTGCTCACCTCGATGTTTGGACCTTCCTATCCAACTGCCACCATCGGGGCCTCGGGAGCCATTTACGGATTATTGCTGGCCTTCGGCCTGCTGTTTCCTGACCGGCCCATCTTTCTCTGGTTCGTCATTCCCATCAAGGCCAAGTGGTTTGTGCTGATCATTGGAGCCATCGAATTCTTCAGCGAGATCAGCGGACCCGGCTCCGGCATCGCTCACCTTGCCCATCTTGGCGGGATGCTGGTTGCTTTTCTTTACCTGCGGGGCGGAGGGCTCCCGGGGCGCTTTCAACTTCGTTATGGAGATTGGCGGCGATCCCGGCTGCGCAGCAAGTTTGAGGTCTATATGCGCAAGCAGGAAAAAGATAAGAAGAAGGACAGCGACCCATGGATCAACTAGAAAGAATCCAAACCACCACCCGGGCAAAGCCGACCTGTTTGTGGCTCGCTTTCATTCTCAGGTTTTTGGACCGTGTTCCACTGAGGTCCGAGGCCAGGCATGATCCTCGATGAATTGTGGCGGGCCGAGAGACATGACAGGAAAGAGAGAACGAGACTCAAGCAAAAGTATGGACCGCTCATTTCTGCAGCAAAACAAAAACACGACCTTCAAACGGTTGAATCCCTCCTTTCGGAAATGCGTTACCCGCTCGATCTGGCCGAGTAGTCCGAGTACGTCAGAACTACACGCCTAGTCCGTAGAGCGATGAAGTTGGGGGTTCCCCTGCCTCCGAAGCCCGACCCATTTTCCCTTGATGCCGTAGATTGAAGGGTTTGCCTTTGGGTGCGGTGGGAGGCGACGCGCTTGCTACAGCTTCTCGGATCGAATTTCCTCCACCACTTGTGTCAGTTTCAAAAGCACCGCTTCCATGATCTTCTCGCCCTTTTCCGCGGACGCTTTGGTCGGATCGCCGAAGCCGCCGTGCCGGGTGATCTCCTTAAACGTTTTCACCACGGTTACGCTGCCCGCGGCGAACATGTCTTTCTGCTCGAAGATGGAACGCTCGCCGGGGCCGTCCTTTTCCATTCGGGCGTTGCGGACAAGCTCCGGATGAGTCGCCAGCATTAGCGACGTCTCGAGCTCGCAGGCGTGGCCCATTCCCCCGAGCGGCGTTTCGCGAATCGCCTGAATTTCCTCTTGGATCAGGTGCCAGTAGGTGACGGCAACGACCTTGAGGCGAGAATTGTGACGGTAGCGGAGTTTCTCCGCCAGCACGTCCAATTTGTTCGTGTTTCCGCCGTGACCGTTCAGCAAGATGAATTTTCGAAAACCGTGGTGAGCCAGGCTGCTGACAATCTCTTCGCCCGTCTTGATGAAGGTGTCGATTTCCGCGGTCAAAGATCCCGAAAAGTCCAAGTGGTGAACTGAGCACCCCAGCCAGACGACCGGCAGCAAGAGGACTTGCTCGCGCAGCCTCGCCTCCAGGCGCCGTGCAATCGCTTCCGCAATTATCGAGTCGGTCCCCAGCGGCAAATGCAGGCTGTGCTGCTCCACCGACCCAAACGGGATGAGAGCGACGATATCTTGGTCCAGCTTGGCCACTTCTTCCGAGGTGAGCGTATAGAGTATCACTGGCTTTATCCTTTTCGCCGGCCGATTTCCCCTGCTTCTCGATCACCGGCAAGGGTCTTTAAGGGATTCGGTATTTTTCGACGGCCTTCAAATCCACCTCGACACCGAGCCCCGGTTTCTGGGGCACCCGCACGCGCCCGTCCTGGATCTCCAGAGGCTCCACGATCAGATCGTCTTCGCGAACCAGTTCGCCGAAGATGTCGCTCCGCAGAACGCAGTTGCGGGCCGCAGCGCAGGCGTGAGCGTAGCTCGCCTCCAAGATGCCCAGATCCACTTCACTGCCATGCCAGCAGGGAATTCCGGCGGCGTCGGCGATGTCCGCCAAGCGGACGAAATTGGCGATGCCGCAGTTGAAATTGAAATAATCCACCGCCTCAAGCTGAATCGCCCGGATGGCATCCTGGATCATCTGGCCGAGTTCCATGTAAGGGAGCGCAACGTGGAGGGCGATGGGAATGGCCGTTTTCTCGCGCAAGAGCCGGTACCAGCTCAAGTTCCAGCGCGGCACGGGATCCTCCAGGCATTCGACGTTTCCGGCCGCTTCCAGTTGCCGGCTGAAGCGCACGACTTCCGCCGGCCGCTCAAATCGTGTGTTCGCGTCGAGAACCAGGCGGAACAGGGGTCCGCATTCGTTGCGGATTCTCTCCGCCCAGGCGACCACATCGTCCTGAAGATTGCACTTGAACTTGATGCCCTTAAATCCGCTCCGCTGCGCTTCGACGGCCTTCCGGACAGCGTCGGCGGTCGAGCGCCGCCCGGTCCAGTAATCAACATTGACCCACTCGCGATAGGCCCCTCCCAGCAATCGATAGGCAGGAACCTCCAGCTTTTTCCCGACCAGGTCAAAAATCGCCGCCTCGAATCCGTCGTACTCGCGCGACCAGGCAATCGGCAGGTCTCGCAAGTTCGTTTTCAGAGGGTCCTTGCCAATCAAACTAGCAATGTTTCCGTCAACCACCAGAGGATTCACGCCCCGATAACTTTCTCCCCAGCCTTCCAAGCCCTCGTCGGTTTTAACGCGGTAAAGGTATTTCCAAATCTGGTCGAACTGGACTTGCCACGCCGGCTTTCCTTCCATCACCAGCATGTGCATGGGATCGCGGGCTTCAGGACTGTTGACGGTATCCGCCCTGGCAGGAACAATGACCTTGATCTTTTCGATCGCCGTTATCCGCATGAGTTCCTAATCTCGGCTGATTAATTGCGCCCACGAGCCTGCATCCGCGGGGATTTCCGCCCCGGTGATTGCACGGGCCTCCTCGCTGGCCAAAAATGCCACAAGAGTCCCAATGTCCTCGGGTTGAATTAAGACCGGTAATGCCTGGTGCCGGCGTACGAAGTCTTCCAGCCAGATCTCCACGTCGGTTGAAAAATGAGAGGCAAGAGCTCTTGTCTGCTTTCCGTCCACCAGCCCGGGACACACGGCGTTAGCTCGGATTCCATCCGGCCCATACTGCACGGCGATGCCGCGCGTCAGTCCAACAACCCCAGCTTTCATCGCTGCGTAAATGCCATAAAGCGGCATGGTGGCGCGAGCGTGCACGGAAGCGATATTGATGATCGCACCCCGCCGCTGCCGTTGCATGTGCGGAATAGCATATTTGCAGCAGAGCCATAGGCCGCGAAGGTCGATGGAGGCGAGACGATCGAACTCCTCTTCGCTCGCTTCTGCCACCGGCCGCGCTAATCCCACTCCTGCACTATTGACCATGACGTCGATCCGGCCGTGCTCTCGAACCACTTGTTCGATAGCCGCGCGAACCTCCTCGGACCTGCTGACGTCACCCCGCACAACGGAAGCCTCGCCTCCCGCGGCTACGATCCGTTCCCGCACGGCTTCAGCCGCCGCGATGTCGATTTCCATGATTGAAACATGGGCTCCTTCGCGGGCGAGAACCCGCGAAATGCCTTGGCCAATCCCGTCGCCTCCTCCTCCGGTAACGATAGCAACCTTGCCTGTTAAGCGTCCCATAATTTACCTTCCCAGGGCAGCAGCCCAATCACAAAAATATGATGGGTGCGGCCTTGCCGGCAGATGCACGTCGCATGTTCGATTCTTGCTGCGTAAACTCACGTGAAACCGGGTGGTCCTCATCCCTGCAAAGATCCTAAAGAGGCTTCATTCTAACATACGAATGTGGCAAGGTTTGTTCGGCAACACGGCCACCCGGCGCAGCGAACGATGAGTCGGCAGCCGCTTCGTGACCGGCTCTGGCTTCGCCTGGTTCCGGTGGAGATGCAAGACTTCTTCCCCCCGGTGCCAAGAGGCTGGCAAAAGAGTTGTGGACCCTTAAACGGGTCGGATGGGAGTTAAGCACCAGGTATGGTAAAATTGATGGTGCTTGATTGGCCGCATCTTCAACTCAGGCCCGTAGCTCAGTCTGGTTAGAGCGCTACCTTGACACGGTAGAGGTCAACGGTTCGAGTCCGTTCGGGCCTACCATATTTTCTAGCAATGCGGTTGTTTTCGTGGTTTCCAGCATCCACCACTATTTCTGAAAAATACGGCAGCTTTGAGATGAACGGGAACTCTTGGAATCGGCTTGATTTCGGCCCCCCGCAAAGCCGCTTGTTTGGTCGAGTCTTCTGCCTGCCGCAGGTCGTATGCCCAATTGAAAGACCGGGCATTCATCCCCAACTAGCGCGGGATTTTCAGTTTACGCCAGTGCTTCAAAGCCTTCCCGAATCATGAGCACGACCATAATCAAGGCAGATAGCGGGTCGGCCCACCACCATCCCAGCCAGGCGTTGAGCACCAATCCAACAAGTAAAGTTGCTGAAAAGTAGGAACAAAAAAGCGTCTCCGTACTGTCGGCGGAAAGGGCACGGCTGTCCAGCGAGCGCGCCAAACGCCGTTTGGCGATCGCCAGCACGGGCATGATAATGAGTGAGACGACCGCAAGAATCATACCCGGTACGCTGGTTTCAGGCGCGTGACGTAAGTAGAGGTCACGCACGGCTTCGACGCCGGCATAAACGCTAAGGAGAAAGAACGTAATCCCGACAATTTTGACAGCGCGCGAGTCAGCCTCTTCTTCTTCCATGCGCTGCTGCTTGAACCTCCAGAGCAGGGCAAGGCCTGAAACGACTTCCATCACGCTATCAAGCCCAAATGCAATCAAGGCGATGCTCTGCGCCATGATTCCTGCAACGATCGACACGATGATCTCGGCCGTGTTCCACGTTACGGTAAAGTACTCCAGTCGAACTGCTCTCTGGCGCTCGAAACGCAGCTTATCGGGACTTGTGCTCTCAGGCATAACGCTCCTGAATCTAAATCAAACGGGCCGACATTAAAATGGGAATTTGTTCACAAAGAAAAATCGCGATCTTTCCCGCTCGCTGAGCATCTCTAGAATCAGGGGCAAGGCCACAAGAGATGCAGGTCATTTCAGAGAGAGGAGAAACCAATGGAACCGAGAATTGATTATAAGAAAATCGCGCCTGAAGCCTATGACGCCATGGGCAGGCTGGAGGCTTACGTCCTGCGAAACGGCCTCGATCCGTCTCTGCTGGAGCTGGTCAGGCTGCGAGCTTCCGAGATCAACGGGTGCGCGTATTGCGTGGATATGCACACAAAAGACGCGCGGGCGGCGGGAGAGACTGAACAGCGGCTTTATGCCACGGTGGTTTGGAGGGAAACGCCCTTTTTCAGTGAACGCGAGCGGGCAGCCCTGGCCTGGACTGAAGCCGTGACGGAAATCGCTCACGGTCATGCCCCCGACGATGTCTATGAAATGGTCCGGAAGCAATTCAGCGAGAAAGAGCTTGTCGATTTGACCCTGGCCGTTATTGCCATCAATGGCTGGAACCGGCTCGCGATAAGTTTTCGCAGCGTGCCGGGCTCCTATCAACCGAAAAGTGGGGTTCCAAAAACCAATGCGGACGCTCCTGGCCCCCTGAATGCATGAAGGCGTCACCTATGACCGAAACAACAGCACAGAACTTCACACTTCGGGGCGAGCTGCTGACCGAAATCGCGTTAACGCGAAGCTAGGCCATTAGGCCGCTCTGTTGCTGATTAACCGAACCCAGAGACGGTCCCTTAAAGCACATCAAGATCAAATCCGCTCGGCGCTGGACGCCAAACTTCGCCAGAAGATTTGAAACGTGGAACTTGGCTGTTCGCTCGGAAATGTTCAATTGCCCCGCAATCTCTTTATTTGAGAGATTTTCCAGTACGGCCTGAAGGACTTCCCTTTCACGGCGGCTCAAACCCGTCGGGCTAGTGATCATGTGCCGGTTGCGGGCACTGGGAAGGATTGAATCGACGAAACGGGCCAGCAGCACGCGCGGAACCCAGAAACTACCGTCAAATAACGCCGCTATGGCCCGCGGGAGGTCCGTCCGGGCTTCGGCGTAAGTCAATAGCCCCTTCGCTCCCGCACGGAGAAGAGGGAAAGCATTGGTTTCATCGAACCTTTCCCCCAAGGCCATGACATGCGCCTCAACGTACTTGTCGATAATTTCCGATATCAGGACGGCGGCCGGAGTGGTCGTGCATGCGTCCACGATGTAGAGCGGACATTGAGGCAAAGCAAACTCGCGAACCTGCGACGGGACAGGTGAATCGAAGTGGGTTGGTTTTACCTGGAGGGAGAAACCGCCTAGCAAGGCTGTGAATTCGCTTAGCACCAGCGGGTGAGGTGAAAGGAGGCAGACCGCCATTCCCTTTTTCAGCAGTCTGTGGGTAGGGCTCAAGAGGCTTTGTTCAACCATGGTACCCCCTAGTTTACTATGTAGTATATGATCATGTCAATAGCTCTCGTCCCCTCCTCTCGGTCCTTAAACCCTGGACCTTCCGCTCACTTAACCCCTTCGGACAGCTCCTCCCCTGGATCTGTCTTGGTCTTGCGACCAAGGGCTACTGGCGCCTGACTGACATAGTGTACAGGTAAGTGCCAGGCTTGGCAATAGGCCGTATCGAGACGTGTTAAATGTAACTGATGAAGGAGCCGTCGAGACATTTAAGAATGTAACCCGTCGCGCCGTTTGAGGTGTAACCCGATTCCAGGGACTTGGAGGAGGGTTGCCATGAGCTATCGGTCGCGATGGGAGTATTTTCGGGCTATTTATGCACGTTACCGTCAGGCGGATCAGAAGTTGAAGCAGGTGATCTTGGACGAATTCTGCGCCAACACGGGGTATCACCGGAAGTATGCCCTTCGGCTGCTGAACGGACCGCCACCCGAGCGGACGCGGCCCCGCCGTCGCCGCCGTCGCTCGCCGGGTTATGGTTCCGCGGGTGGCGCATACATCGCGGTTCTTGCGATGTATGCGGGCGTTTGGTCGCTCTAGAGGTCTGCGGCACTTTGCTGTAGCGGCGATCGGCGGCAAGCACTGCATGCCTGAGCGCCGGTTTTTTGTGCATAGTGAAGACCGGCGGTACAGACCAGGCTTGTCCAAATTAGGTTTTTTGCAGCCGCTAATTTGGACAGCCGTGGTCATAGACCGCCGCTACAGATCGGTCAAAAACCTTCTTGACTTTCCGCGCGACATAGTGTAGGCTATTGCAGTGTTTCTGGCCGGGGGTTGGGCACTCTTTCCGGCCTGAAAAAGAGAAGCGATGCCTACCGCAATTCCAGCCCGATCCGGCCCCCAGAGTGGTCCTAACCATATGACGCAAAGCAGCTTAGCTTGTGAAGAGCAGGGAAGTGAGCGAAATTTCGCAAAAAAAGAATTCTTTTTTACAAAACGAAGCTAGGAAGTTGTTGAAAACAAAAGACCGCTGTGGAAAAAACAGCCAAAACGAACCTGAAACGAAGCTAGCCAAGTTGTTGAAAATACGTAAGACGCCAAAAAACGAACCGGAAACCAAGTTAGACGGAGCCAGCCTGTCCGGGCGTCGCTCTCCACTACTGATGTTTACAAAATATAGTGACGCCGTTCTTTGTAGCGCCGCTCGGCGGCAAGCTCTGCTTGCCTGAGCGGCAAATGACGCGGGTCACAGACCCGCGCTACAGTAAGAGTTGTCACTATATTTTGTAACTCTCAATAGAGGGATTGGGTTTTTTCCGCCCGCGCTAATCTGCGCCCATGTCGACGAGGCGGTGGAGTTGTGCAACCACTACGGCAGGTTGCCATGGCTTTGCAATAAACTGTTACGAGCAATCCTTCTGAAACAAATGCGATAATTGATGTTTGCTGCCCGGAGTCGGGAAAGGGTCTGGTACCAGCAACCCTACCGGCGGCTTGGTGTTCTGGCTGGTGGACTCAAAGGTTACTAGGGAGCGGTCTGGTTATGACAGCAGAAGAACAAAGGCTTGAAGAATCGCGTCAACGTGAAGGCCACTGGAAGCGCTGGGGGCCGTACTTGGCCGAGCGGCAATGGGGGACGGTGCGCGAGGATTACAGTCCCGGCGGAACGGCTTGGGAGTACTTTCCTCACGAGCACGCGCGCAGCCGCACCTTTCGCTGGGGAGAGGACGGCATTGCCGGGATTTGCGACCGCCATCAATACATCTGTTTTGCCCTGGCTTTGTGGAACCGGCACGATCCCATCCTGAAAGAGCGGCTGTTCGGCCTGACAGGGAATGAAGGCAACCACGGGGAAGACGTTAAGGAATATTACTTTTACTTGGATTCGACGCCCACGCACTCCTACATGAAATATCTCTACAAGTATCCCCAGGCGGAGTTTCCTTACTCGCGCTTGGTGGACGAAAACCGCAGGCGAGGAAGAGAAAGTCCCGAATACGAGCTGATCGACACAGGCGTTTTCGACGAGAGCCGCTATTTCGATGTGTTCGTCGAATACGCGAAGGCCGCCGAAGAGGATATCCTGGTCCGCATCACCGCCTGGAATCGAGGCCCCGAAGCGGCGGAATTGCACCTGCTTCCGACGCTCTGGTTCCGCAACCGCTGGTCGTGGGGCCGCGGAGACCAGCGGCCCAAAGCAAGCAAAGCAGATAGCCCCGGCGGCATCAGTATCGTGAAAGTTATGCATGATTACTACGGCGAGCGGTGGCTGGCCGTTGAAGGGACTCCGGAGCTTTTATTCACCGAAAATGAAACCAACTTCGAGCGCGTGTTCGGAGGAGAGAATCCATCCGCCGGGGTGAAAGACGCCATCAACGACGCCGTGATTCACGGCAAGCGAGACGCGGTAAACTCCACCGGGGGGACGAAGGTCGCAGCGAATTACCGCCTGTCGATTCCCGCGGGCAAAAACGTTGTGCTGCGATTGCGGTTTACCAATCAATCTCCCGAACCCGGGATACTGAAGGGTTCCTTCGACCAACTCTTTGCCCAGCGGATCGCAGAGGCGGAGGAGTTTTACGGGAAGATCATTCCCGGCGGTCTTTCAGCGGACTGCAAGAACGTGATGCGGCAAGCCTTCGGAGGAATGCTCTGGAACAAGCAGTTTTACCACTACGATGTGCGGACCTGGCTGGAAGGCGATCCTGCCTATCCTCCTCCGCCTGAGGAGCGCTGGAACGGCCGGAATCACCAATGGGTTCATCTTTACAACAGCGACGTCATCTCCATGCCCGACAAGTGGGAGTATCCCTGGTACGCCGCCTGGGACCTTGCCTTCCACTCGATCACCTTGGCGCTAGTTGACCCGGACTTTGCCAAAGAACAACTGATTTTGCTGCTGCGCGAGTGGTATATGCATCCGAACGGCGACCTCCCGGCGTATGAGTGGTCCTTTGGCGACGTCAATCCTCCTGTTCATGCCTGGGCGGCGTGGCGAGTCTACAAGATCGAGAAAAAGCGCACCGGCAAGGCGGACCGCAACTTTCTTGAAAAAGTCTTTCATAAGCTTTTGCTTTACTTCACCTGGTGGGTGAACCGAAAAGATCCGCAGGGTAACAACGTTTTCGAAGGGGGATTCCTCGGACTCGACAACATTGGGATCTTCGATCGTTCCAAGCCTTTGCCGATGGGCGGTTCCATCGAGCAATCGGACGGCACAAGCTGGATGGCGATGTTCTGCCTCAACATGCTGGTGATTGCCTTCGAGCTGGCTAAAGAGGATCCAGCCTATGAAGATGTGGCGAGCAAGTTTTTCGAGCACTTCGTTTATATTGCGGACGCCATGAATAACCGGGGCGGAAAAGGGATTGCGCTTTGGGACGAGGAAGACGGCTTCTATTACGACGTTCTCCACCTGCCGGAGGCGAGTCATCTCTTCATGCGAGTTCGCTCGATGGTGGGTTTGGTTCCGCTCTTCGCCGTCCAGACGCTCGAGCCGGAAATCGTGGATCGTTTCCCCGGTTTCAAGCGCAGGATGCAATGGTTTATCGACAACCGTCCCAATACTTGTAACCTGATCGACACCAGCCAGAGTTCAGAGCACGGCGTGCGCAGGCTCCTCTCGATTCCTACTCGCCAGCAGCTCTTGCGCGTGCTGAAGTATATGCTGGATGAAAACGAGTTTTTCTCGCCCTTCGGGATTCGCGCTCTCTCACGGTATCACCAGCAGCATCCCTACGTTCTGAGTCTGGACGGAAGCTCGCATTCGGTGGACTACGAACCCGCGGAATCCACCACCGGCCTGTTTGGCGGCAACTCGAATTGGCGGGGCCCGGTGTGGTTTCCGGTCAATTTCCTTCTCATCGAGTCGCTGCAAAAATACCATCATTATTTCGGGGATCAGCTCAAAGTGGAGTGTCCCACAGGGTCGGGCAAGATGCTGACGCTCTGGGAAGTCGCCGCACAAATATCCCGGCGTTTGTCCCAAATTTTCCTTCAGGATTCGAACGGCCGCCGCCCTGTTTACGGAGGAACCACGGTGTTCCAAACCGACCCACACTGGCGCGACCTTATCCTGTTCTACGAGTACTTTCATGGCGACAACGGCGCGGGCATCGGCGCCAGCCATCAGACCGGCTGGACGGGCCTGGTGGCCAAACTGCTCCAGCAGAGCGGCACGGGATGCTGAGACCTTTTCACCGGGGGATACGATAGGTGGCGGATGCGATCAGGAACGGACGGCTTCAAATTTCCAACTTTCCCTGCGTGAGTTTCGGTCGGGAGATCTGTGGCGATCTCGCTATCGCCGAAACGCGCGAGTGGTTAATCACGAACGGCATCGGCGGGTTTGCCTCTGGCACGGTGAGCGGACATCTCAACCGGCGGTTTCACGGATTGCTGATTGCCGCCTTGCGCCCGCCGTTAGGACGCACTCTCCTTGTGTCGAAGTTCGACGAAATCGCCGACTACGACGGGAAAACTTATTCTCTCGCCACCAATCGCTGGCGAGGCGGCGCAATCGATCCTGACGGTTACCGGCTTATCGAGGACTTTCACCTCCAAGGAACCAGCCCGGTTTGGCGATATGCCTGCGCGGATGCGCGCTTGGCGAAGACGATCTGGATGGAGCAGGGTGCGAACACCACATACGTTCGTTACCAATTGGAATCCGCCAGCCGCCGCTTGAAATTGCAGGTCAAGGCGCTGGTCAATTACCGCGACTTTTACAGCCTGACGCAAGCGGGAGACTGGCGGATGGACATCACCCGTGTTGAAAACGGTTTGCGGGTGCTAGCTTTCGAGGGCGCCACGCCTTTTTGTCTGCTCAGCGCCACCGGCAGCTTCGATCCCAGCCAGGAGTGGTATCGCGGCTTCGAGCTGGCCAACGAGTGCTGCC
>Ga0307374_10000526_pt1 | contig 72828 bp, 60 predicted proteins | sample OX3MG_FD_202532 | JGI IMG/M metagenome (GOLD analysis project Ga0307374, IMG submission 202532) | Soil microbial communities from Risofladan, Vaasa, Finland - OX-3 | ecosystem: Environmental > Terrestrial > Soil > Coastal area > Acid sulfate soil | place: Finland: Risofladan, Vaasa | collected... | reverse complement strand
CCCACGTTCGTTTCGTCCAATCCACAGGAACCTCCTAACCGGAGAGCCGTATGCGGGAAAACCGCCCGTACGGTTCGGAGGGAGGGGGAGCCGAACTCAATCGGCTCTCCCTACCCCTATCGAAGCGCTAAGCGTCTCGTTGGCGCCCGCGTGCGGTATAAACGCCTGGGCTATTTCAAAGTTCTGGCCGAAGTCTGTGGGGAAAATGCAAGCAACGGGATGTGTCGTACGGCGAGGACTTGTCCCTGGTTGTGCTGCACGAGTCGCTCAGCCGTTGGAAAGCGACGCGGAGGAGTCCTTTTACGTAGCCCAGGCATTTATGCCTGGGGCCACCGGCGGCCGCGAGGCGCCAATCGGGAAAAACGGGTGTGCGATGAACGAATTCCCAGGCATAAATGCCTGGGCTATTAAAAAGTGGTGGCCAAGGCCTGTCGGGTAAATCCAGCAGCAAAGAAATATCTGTAGCACGACGAGGCGCAAGTCCCGTCGTGGCGGACCGTTTTTCGATTCGTGTAGAGCGACGAGGGCGAAGCCGCGGTTAGCAGGGGCATCGCTTCGCTCAGCCGCCAGGCGCCCGGCTAGTCGAAAGGGCTATGCAGGGAAACGGGCGTAAGTAGACGTTCGCAGCGAAGCCTGTAGGGCACGCCCTCTGCGGCGTGCCGAGAACCCGTGAGTCGCGCTATCGCGGAACGCCGCGGAGGGCGCTGCCTACAGAATCAACCGCACGAACCCCTACTTACGCCCAAGGGAAACTAGTCGCCGGCTGCGCTGCCGCCCAAGCTTCTGGCGCCGGCCCCGGCTCGGCCCGCCGTGCCGCCGACAGTCGATTCGAGTTTCGAAGGTGCGCCAATGCTCGGCGGTTCGGGCCCAATCAGCCGCGATTCGGCGCCGCCGGTAATCAGACTGCTCAACCGTTCGCCCGTCTGACCGCCGACCGAACCGAATGCGCCGAAGCCGTAACCATAGGCGCCGCCCGAGCCGGTGCGGCTGCCGTAGCCGTAGGGGTTGGCGAAGCCATAGCCGCCATAGCCGTAACCGCTGCCATAGCCGTACTCGATGCCAAACGGCGAACCGGCGCTGAACCAGGAGCCGCCGCTACGGATTGCCCCGCTCATCGCGGAGCGGCGGCGCCACTGCGTCTGTCGGCCGGGAATTCCGCCAAATTCGAAGACTTCGCCCGCGGCTGGTTCGGCGGTGATTTCGGCCGTGCCCATTTCCACGCCGCCCTCTTCGGCGGCTTGCAGCGCCGCCCGGCCGGTCTTGAAATTGCGGTAGGCGTCGAACCAGGCGCGAAAATTCGCCGGCTCGGCGACGCCCCGCCCCTCGAGCGGCGTCTGGGCCAACGCCCCCGGCCCGTGCGAAGGGGTGCTGGGCGCGACCCACGTGCTTCCATTCCAAACCACCCAGCGGTTTTCGTCGGTCCAGTACCACCAACGCCCTTGCTGTCGACGATAGCGCCAATTGCCTTCTTCGTTTTCACCGGCCGGAATCGGTTCGGCGTCGGGCGCTTGGGCCTGGCTGACGCGGACGAATCGCAGGCTTTCGCCGGCGGAAGCTGTCGAAAACAGGCCCGACGCGAGCGAAGCGCCCAGCAGCAGGAGACACAGGTTTCGGCTCATCTTGGGCTCTCCTAGCAATTTCCGCGTCTCGTTCTTTTACTGACGCGGTGCGTCAAAAGCGCCCGGCGTCTCTAGGGATAACATCGGATTTCGCCTTGAGAGGTTATTATACTACTTTGGCGCAGGCGGCGCAAAAGCGGCGCCGTCGAGTTCCATTCGCAGCGGAGACGAAAGCTTTTCCGCATCCGTGGCGCCCTAGTGTTCCGCCCAGGCTGCAAAGCCTGCCTTTGTCGCCTATAATTGCGGCTTGCCTCGAATCAAACGCCGTAGAGGGGCCCGCCAACGCCGCCCTGGAGGACTAACGATGACGACCTTCAAGCAACTCACCGATTTTCTAGTGGAACTCGGCACGGACAAGGTGCCGCACACCAACGAGGTCTTTTTGGCGCATCTGATCGGCGTACACCAGGATTTGAAAGCCTGGGGCTGCGACGAAGAGCTTTGCCGCGCCGGCATGTTTCACTCGATCTACGGCACGGAACGCTTCCGGCGGTTTTGTTTGCCGCTCGAACGACGGGGAGAAATCCGCGAACTGATCGGCGCTCGCGCCGAGCGCCTGGCCTATCTCAATTCGGCGATGGACCGCAGCACCTTCGACCGGGCCGTGATGAACGGAGACGCGGACGGCGCCTTGTGCATCACCGATCGGATCACTGGGGAAGAGATCGAACTGAGCCGAGACGAGTTCGACGACCTCTGCCGGGTTCACCTTTGCGATTGGCTGGAACAAGTGCCGCGGTCGCAGGAATGGAACTACCGCCGCGAGGCATACCGGCGCATGGCCGATCGTCTGGGCGGGGCGGCTCTGGAGTCGTATCAACGAGTCTTTTCGCAGGAACCGGCGGTCGGCTCGCGCGTAAGTAGGGATTCGTGCGGTTGATTCTATAGGGAACGCCCTCCGCGGCGTTCCGCGATAGCGCGAACCGGCGCGATTCCCGCGTGTACGGCACGCCACAGACGGCGTGCCCTACAGGCTTTGCTGCGAACGTCTACTTACGCCCGGTCGGCTCGGCCTAGTTCGGCGTCTGTTAGCGCTCGCGCAGCGCGTCGATGATCAAACCGGCCGCCTGCTCCAGCGAAAACCGCGACGTATTGATGACCAGGTCGTAATCGTGCGGATCCCCCACGTTGTGGTGAAAGTAGTCTTTCACGAAGCCGTCGCGGTGGGCGTCGTTCTGGCGGACGTGGGCGATCGCCTCCTCTTTCGAAACGCCCAAACGCTCGCGGGTTCGCTCGGCGCGATCGTCGAACTTGGCCACCAGGCGGACCCGCAACGACTGGTTCGGCGGCACGATCAACGACGAACCCCGGCCCACGATCACGCACTGTCCGTGCGCGGCTAGCGCCAGAATCGTTTCGGCCAGATAGCGCGCATAGGCCGCTCCGCTCATGACCATCACGCCGGACAGCGACTCCAGAATCTCGACCAGCCAGTGCGAGCGCTTCTCGTCAAGGCTTTCCAGCAGTTCGCTGCGCAAGCCGGCCTGATCGGCGATTCGCTCCAGCAGTTCGCGGTCGTAAACGGGCCAATCGAGCAGGCGGCCCACTTCTCGGGCGATCGTCGAGCCGCCGGCGCCGCTTTCGCGGCTGATCGTGATCGTGCAGGCGGTCGCCGCGGCTTTGCGCTGGGCCGGCGCCACTTCCAGCGTCTCGCCAGGCCGGGGACGGCGCCAATGCTCGCGAGCCCGTAAGACAGCTTCGCCCATCAGCTCGGAAGACGTTTTGATGCTCATGATTAAAGCTCCCTGGTTGCAAATATCTGCCGCCTCGTTGTTCGAATTCATCAGCCCGCCATGTAGATAAAGCATGATCGGCGCCGGTTGGACAAAATCCGCGCACCATGCGAACCAAGGCACGGCGCAGGCCGATTTCGCGGGAAATGCAGCTATCTCTGTTAACCGCAAGGGGCGAAATGTCTCGCAACGGTAATTCACATGTGCGGCAACGCACCGCTTTGCGCGCTTTGGACGAGCGTTGACGTACTCGCTAAGTTGGTTTCGTTTTCTTGCAACTATCGAAACGTATCTCACGCGGAAGCGCGGAGAGGAGCAGGCAGAGCAAATTCTCTCCGCGGCTCCGCGCCTCCGCGTGAGCCTTACATGCCGTTGTCGTTGTCATTCGCAAAGACAGCGGTCCTTGCCAAAAGGATATGTCTTGGTTCAGGCGTGCGGGCCCGGCGTCTTGTCGGCAGCGGCGCCGTTTCCCGCGGTAAACCGCGCGTTGACAAGCTCCAGCACCTGCCGCGTGATCTCGTCTTGTCGCTCTCGCTGCTCGAGGGCCGCCAGCGATTGGGCCATCCGCTCGGTATTTCGCGTCGCTCCGTCCATCGCGATCAGCCGGCTGGCTTGCTCGCTGGCGAACGATTCGGCGGCGATGCGGTACAGGCTGATCAAGGCGAATTCGCCCATCAGCCCGGTCGCCAGGCTGGCCGGCGAAAGATAGCGATGAAACGGCCGCGGATCGAGCGGTTTCGCGAGGTCTCGCACGGCGGACAGGTCGGGCGGCAGCAGTTGCTCTTCGGTCGGCGTCTGCTCGCTCACCGATTGGTAGCGGCTGTAGATCGCCCGTAGCGTCCCCAACTCGCCTGAAGCGAATCGCTGGCTTGCCAGCCGCGCCAACCGCTTGACCAGGTCGCGAACGCCCGGCAGAGTGGTCGCCGCTGGTTCGATCCGATCGGGTGCAATGCCCATGGCGGCCAAGGTCCGCCGGCCCCGCTGGCCGACGAGCACCAGATAAGGCCGTTCGACCTCGCACAACTCCGCCCAGCGCCGCTCGACGAGCGACAGCACGTTCTGGTTGAACGAGCCGCAAAGCGGCTGTTCGCTCGTCAGCACGACCAAAGTGCAACGTTCGCCGTGAGGAAACGACAGGTCGATCCCGTGCGCATCGCGTAGCAGAGCCGCCAGGCTGCGACTCACGATTTCCTCGTACTCTCGTGAAGCCGCCAAGGCGCGCTGGGCGCCCTGAATTCTGCCGGCGGCGATGGCCCGCATGGCGCTGACGATGTCGTGAATCGTATCGACGGCCTGGCGGCGTCGCCGCGTGACCTCGAGCGTCATACGGCCTCCTCGACTGTGAAGCCGGTCAGGCAGGCGGCGATCGCTTCTCGCAGGCTTTTCTCGTCCTCGCTGCTCAATTCATCGTTGCGCTCGATGCGATCCAAGACCGGTGCGTCGGCCTCGCCAAGTCGTTTGTTGAGTTTTTCCAAAAACGGCGCGACCTGCTCGACGGGCAGCCGATCGAGCGCCCCCTCGCGGGCGGCGAACAGCGCCGCCGCCTCCAGTGCCGCGCGCCACGGCTTCAACCGCGGCTGCTTCAGGCATTCGCGCAGACGCCGTCCGCGCCGCAGCCGGCGGCGAGTCTCAGGTTCGAGTTCGGCGCCGAACCGCGTGAACGTCTCCAACTCGTGCAATTGCGCGTAGATCAATCGCAACTCGCCGGCCAACTTGCGCAACACGGCTGGCTGCGCTTTGCCGCCCACGCGCGACACGCTCAAGCCGACGTCGATCGCCGGGCGCTGCCCTTCGTTGAACAGCCGCATGTCGAGATAGAGTTGGCCGTCGGTGATCGAGATCAGGTTCGTCGGAATGTAGCCGGAGATGTGCCCGGCCTGGGTCGAGGCGATCGGCAGCGCCGTCAGACTGCCGCCGCCGAGCCGGTCGTGGAGGTGCGTGGCCCGCTCGAGCAGCCGGGCGTGCAGGTAGAAGACGTCGGGCGGATAGGCTTCGCGGCCGGGCGGGCGCCCGAGCAGCAGCGACACGCTGCGATAAGCGTCGGCGTGTTTCGTCAGGTCGTCGTAGACGACGAGCACGTCGCGACCCTGGCGCATGAAGTATTCGCCGATCGTGCAGGCGGTATAAGGCGCCAGGTATTGGTGCCCTGGGGGCGACTCGGCGTCGGCCACGACGACGACGGTCCGCATCAGCGCCTGCTGCTCTCGGAGTTCGTTGACGACTCCCGCGACGGCGGTCTTCCGCTGGCCGATGGCCGCATAGACGCAGAGCACGTCGCCGCCGCGCTGCGCCAGGATGGCGTCGATGGCCAGCGCCGTCTTGCCCGTGCCGCGGTCGCCCAGAATCAGTTCGCGTTGCCCCCGCCCCAGCGGCAGCAGGGCGTCGATGACTTTGACGCCGGTGTGCAAAGGCTGCGAGACGGGCAAGCGATCGGCCACGCCCGGCGCTTCGCGATCCACTGGCCAATAGACGTTGGACGCCGGCGGCGGGCCGCCATCGAGCGGCCGGCCCAGCGAGTCGACCACGCGTCCCAGCAGCGGTTCGCCCACCATCACGCTGGCCACGCGGCCCGTCGGGCGCAGCTCGTCGCCTGCCGAAACGTGCTGCGACGAGTCGAGAAACAACGCGCCGATTTCGCGCGGTTGCAAGTCGAAGGCCAGCGCCGTCAGGCCGTCGCCGTGAGCCAACAGTTCGCCGTAGCGAGTCGAGGGAGCGCCGCGCACGTAGGCCACGCCGTCGCCCACGCGCGTGATCCAGCCGATCTCTTTCTGGCGGACCTTCCACTCGGCTTGAGCCAGCCGTGCGCGGACGCTCGTCAGCAATTCTGCGGCCATTTCAGGCATGGGCGACCTCTTGTGCGTTCGCCTGGGCGTGGCGAAACTCTTCGAGCGAGCCGTTGAGCGACGCGTCCCAAACGTGTCCTCCCAGCCGCAGGCAAACGCCGCTGATGAGCGCGGGGTTGGTTTTGACTTCGATCGCCGCTTGACGGCCGACGAGGCCCGCCACCGCGGCGGAGATCGAATCGAGGCTTTCGCGGTCGAGTTCTTCGGCGGTCTCGATGATGATCGGATCGCCCGGCTGCCAGCCGATTAACAGTTGCCGCCGGTCGTCGGCCGAAACGGTCGCCAACGACCCGATCAGCCGGGCGACGAGCTGCCCGTGCAGCGTACGGTCGGCCGACTGCTTCAAGAAGCGTTGCGTCAGATCGACGGCCAGATGCACGATTTCCTGGCGCACCGCGGCCAGCGCCTCTTCGCGCTCGTCGGCCAGTTGCCGGCTCGCTTCGTCGGCTTGCTGCTGGGCGATTCGCCTGGCGTCGTCGAGCAGGCGTTGTCCTTCGGCTTCGGCCTGGCGGTGGGCTTCGCGCACCCATTGTTCCCGCTGGCGTTCCGCTTCGGCCAATTGCGCCTCGAACCGGGCCCGCAGCGCCTCGGCCTCTTTTTGGGCGCGTTCGGCGTCGGTTTGGGCCTTGAGCGTCGCCTCGCGGCGGCGGTCGATCGCCTCGTGCAGCGGCCGATACAACAGCCGGTGCAGGACGTACGCCACCACCACGAAATTGACGATCTGGAAGATAAACGTCCAGAAATGGATGTTCATGGCGCGAAGTACTTGGCGAAGGGGTTGGCGAACAGGAGGATCAGCGCGATCACGAGGCAGTAAATCGCCAGCGACTCGATCATCGCCAAGCCGACGAACAACGCCCGGCTGATGCGGTCGGAAGCGTCGGGTTGGCGGGCGATGGCATCGAGGGCCGAGACGATGGCGCGGGTTTGCCCGATGGCCGGCGCAATCGATCCGAGCGTGGTGGTCAAGGCGGCCAGCAGCATCGCCCCCACCGCGAAAGTCGTATTCGAGTCCATAACGGCTCCTTCGGCTAATGAGTCTTTTCAGCGCGCACGGCGGCGCTCAGGTAGACCATGGTCAACACGGAAAAAATGTACGCCTGCACCGTCCCGGTCAGCACGGCCAGCAGCATGACCGGCGTCGGCGTCAACAATCCGGCCAGCGAGAGCAGCACCGCGATGAGCAGTTCTTCGCTCATCACGTTGCCGAACAACCGCACCGCCAAGGCCAGCGTGCGCGAGAACTCGGTGATGATCTCCACCGGCAGCAGCAGCGGGGAGGGGTCGAGATAATGACGCAGATAGCCCCACAGGCCGCGGGCCCGGATGCCGTAAAACGGGACCGCCAGGAAAACCACGATGGCCAGCGCCGCAGTGGTCGAGAGATCGGCCGTCGGCGCGCGCATGCCGGGCAACAGCCCCAGCAGATTGGCGACTCCGATGAATAGCGCCAACGTGACCACCAGCGGCGTGTAGGGCCGCGGGTCGCGGCCGCACATGTCGCGCATGATCGACTCCAGATGTTCCATCAGAAACTCGGCGGCCACTTGCCAGCCGCTCAGCCGGCGGGCGAGCAAGACGCGCACGGTCGTGGCGAAGCCGATCAGGATCGCCGAGACGACCAACGAGTAAAGCATCGTCGTCGTGACTTCCACGGGTCCCAGGTGAAACACGACTTGCCGGAACATCTCCTGGCTTTCCATCAGCGCGGCCTCCCGACCCAGTACGTCAGGCCGCTACGCGCGGCGGCAAACCCAACCAGCGCCCACAACGCGACTTCGGCGCCGAGTATCGTCAGGCCGTAAAACGCGGCAGTGACCAAAACGAGCCTGGCCGCGGAGCCGAATCCGAACCAGACGATCGGGTGCGAGCGGCCGACGGTCCGGCCGATCGCGAGCCACAGGCTGGCGCAATAGGCCAGCGCCACGGTGGCGCCGATCAGCATCGCGGCGAGCCAATTCATACGTCCAACTCCTTCCGCATATATCGCCAGGCGCTGGCCGAGCCCAACATCACTCCCGCCGTGAGCAGCGACAGCGTCCAGTAAATTCCGGTTCCAAAGCGCGCGTCGAGCCAGCGGCCGACCAACGCGCCGCCAACCGTGGGCGTCACCACCATCCAGCCGACCGCGCCGACCGTCGCCAATCCCTGCCAGAAGCCGGCGCGGCGCGCCCTGCCGATGCGCTGCGCTTGTTGCTGCAGTTCCCGCAAGAACTGTTCGTCGTTTTCTTCATGGATGTCGTGCTGCGGTTTCACGTTTTGCGCTCCAGTTGGCCGAGTTGCCGGGCCAGCGACGCCTCCAATTCGGCGAAGGCCGAGCTCGTCGAGCGCTCCTGGGCGCGACGGGCGGCCAACAACGAGCGGGCCTTGCCGGCCACGTCGTCCAAGTGCGGCGAGGTGAGCGCTTCGCGGCTGGCGATCGACGCGCGTCCCGCTTCCACCAGCAATACGCCGCCGTCGACCGCGGCGTACCGTTCCCCGCCGCCCTCCGACCGGTAAATGAGCACGCAAGGCGCCAGCACCGTGAAAAACGGCGCGTGGTGCGGCCAGATTCCAAACCGCCCGCTGGCGTCCGCCGCCTCCAAGCTGGCGATCCGCTCCTTGGCCACGACGCCGTCGGGCACGAGGATTTCGAAATCGAGCACCCCCGGCGTCATGGCTCGACCTCCTCGATGGCGCCGATCATGTACAGCGCGTTTTCGTCGACGGCGTCGTAGCGGCCCGCGAGGATCGCTTGGCATCCGGCCACCGTATCGGCCCGCGGCACGTGCTTTCCCGAATGCCCGGTGAAGGCCTCGGTGACGAACAGCGGTTGGGTCAAAAACCGCTCCAACCGCCGCGCCCGGCGGACCGTTTGCTGGTCGTCGGCCGACAGTTCGTCGAGACCGAGCATGGAGATGATATCTTCCAACTCGACGTATCGCTCCAGCGCCCGCGTGACGCGCAGGGCCGTATCGTAGTGCGCCTCGCCCAAATACTCCGGATCGAGCAGCCGCGAGGCCGAAGCCAGCGGATCGACGGCCGGGTAAAGCCCCTGGGCCGCCAGGCTGCGCGAGAGCACGATGCTCGCGTCGAGATGGGCGAAGGCCTGCACCACCGCCGGATCGGTCAAGTCGTCGGCCGGCACGTAGACCGCCTGCACCGACGTAATCGAAGCCCCGGCGACCGACGCGATCCGCTCTTCGAGCACGGCCAGATCGTCGGCCAGCGTCGGTTGATAGCCGACCTCCGAAGGCAGCCGGCCGAGCAAGCCCGAGACTTCCGAGCCGGCCTGCACGTAACGGAAGATGTTGTCGACGAGAAACAGCACCTCGGTCTTCCGCACGTCGCGAAAATACTCGGCCATCGTCAAGGCCGACAGCGCCACGCGGAAGCGGCTGCCCGGCGCGTCGTTCATCTGGCCGAACAGCAGCACCGCTCGATCGAGCGTGCCGGTCTGTTGCATTTCGAGCCACAGATCGTTGCCTTCGCGCGTCCGCTCGCCGACGCCCGCAAACACGGCGACGCCGCCGCTGCGGCGACTCATGCCGTGAATCAGCTCCTGCAACAAAACCGTTTTGCCCACCCCGGCGCCGCCGACCAGGCCCGCCTTGCCGCCGCGGGCCAGCGGGGCCAACAGATCGATGACTTTGATGCCCGTCTCCAGGAACTCCAGGCCGCGCGTCTGCCGGGCCAGCACCGGGGCCGGACGATGGATCGGCCAACGCTCGACGCCGTCGAGAGGCGGCTTGCCGTCGAGCGGTTCGCCCAGGGTGTTGAACAGCCGGCCCAGCGTGGCTGGGCCCACGGGGACCGCGATCGGGCTGCCGGTCGATTCAACCGGCATGCCTCGCGCCAACCCCTCCGTGTGGCTCATGGCGATGGCCCGAACCGTGTGCCGGTCGAGATGATGGGCCACCTCGAGAATCGTGTCCCGTCCGCCGTCGCGAACTCGCAGAGCTTCGTAGAGTGCGGGCAATGCGCCGTGGAACTCGATTTCAATCACCGAGCCTCGCACCGCCGTGATCCGGCCCGCGGCGGATCCGCTCTGCAATCTTCCGGGAGCGGCGGAAGTCGATTCGGCTTGGGTCATTGGCAAGTCCGCTGAAGAAAAAATCGGTTCCTGCCAATTAAGGCAAATGCCGGGCCACTTGTTAGAATGGCGAAAACGAGCGATCGGAGAGCGTTGACAGACGCTAAGTGTGCCCCGCGCGTGCGAATTCGCGCACTTCGCGGATTGTCCTGTTCGGGGAAGTCGCCGATAATCGGGTGTTTCGTAGATTTCCAGGATCCGAAATCGCGGGGGTTCGATGGCGGACGCATTCGATCCGTATCACAAATGGCTGGGCATTTCGCCCAAGGACCAGCCGCCGAACCATTACCGGCTGTTGGCGATCGAGTTGTTCGAGAGCGACGCGGACGTGATCGAAGGCGCGGCCGATCAGCGGATGGCCCATGTGCGCACGTTTCAGACCGGTCGGAATTCGGCCCTCTCGCAACGGATGCTCAATGAGTTGAGCGCGGCCAAGCTGTGCCTGCTCGATCCGCAGAAAAAGGCCGAATACGACCGCGCACTGAAAGCCAAGAGCCAAGGGCCGGCGCCTGCGATCGGGGGACAAGCAGGCCAAGCGCCTCGCCCGCTGCCCGTCCCAACAGCTCCTCCGCTGATCGACGCGCCGGCGGCGCCGATTTCGGTCGCACGCTCTCGAACGGCGCCCCGCAAGCCCGCCTGGCAACAGCCGGCGATATTGGCGGGCGTCGGCGCGGCCGTGTGGCTCATGGGCGCGGCGGCCTATTTCCTTGCCGCCGGCTCCAAACCCGTCGTCCAGCCGAACCGCTCGGAGACGGCAGCGAGGCCAGCCAAACCGGTCGTGCCGTCCCCGCGCAAACAGCCCGAGCCGCTGGCGAATGGAACAGTTTCTCCCGCAAAAACGCGGCTCTCGCCAGAACCGCCCCAGCCATCGCCCGTGCATGCGGCTGCGGATTCCGAAACCCTCGCGGCGAAGCCGGCGTTCTCCGCCGCTCGGATGGGCAAGGCGATCGACGTTCTCAAGCAAATCGACCCGAAGCGCGACGCGGTAGCGGGCGATTGGAAGTTGACCGACGGCGTTCTGGTCACGCCCGAAGACCCGTTTTCGCGGCTCATGTTGCCGGCGCCGCCTTCGCCCGAGTATCAACTGACCGTCGTGGTCGAGCGACAAAAAGGCGACTGGGGGCTGGGCGTCGGACTGGTCGTTGACGGTCGCCAGGTCGTGGCGTGCGTCGACTGCTTTGATGGCCGCAATTCTGGCCTCGAACTCGTTGACGGCAAGGCGTGTAACGATAATGAAAGCACGGTCAAAGGGCGGATGCTGACGGATGGACGCCCGAGCACCTTGGCGTACACGGTGAGACGCAACGGCGTGAAGGTCAGCATCGATGGCCGCACGTTGATTGATTGGCGCGGCGATCCAAAACGGCTATCGATGATCGAGGAGTGGAAAGTCCCCGATGCGAGTCGGCTTTCGTTGAACACGTTCAAGACCGTCTGCCGCACCAGCAAGATTGAACTGACCCCGCTGTCCGATACGCCGTCGTCCCAACCTGCCCCGCCTGCCGGCTTGCTCAAGCTTTTCGAAGACGAGCCGCAATTCATCGCGGCCTTGACTGCTGGGGACGGTGCGATTGAGTTGGTTCGCGACGAAGTGTATTCAGGCCGCGCCGCGATCAAAGTCAGCGGCCGACAGCGTTATATCGAACATCTGCCGGGCGTCGAGGTGAAAATCCGCAAAGAGCCGAAGGCGCCGGACGAATATCGCTACCTGCAATTCGCCTGGAAGAAACGCGGCGGCGAACAAATCTTCCTGCAACTCTTCTATCCGAGCAACTGGCTGAGACACAGCGCCGGACCTTATCAGGGCGAAAGCTTGGGCCCGTCCATTCGCGTCGCCAATGAACTGCCTTCCGCTTGGACCCTGGTCACGCGCGACCTGGCAAGTGATTTTGGCGAGTTTACTACTTCGGGAATCGCGCTGTCGCCACTCGACGGCGAGTGCGGCCGGTTCGACCACATCTATCTGGCCCGCACGTTGGAAGACTTCGATTTCATCCGCAAAACGCAGCCTGAGTCGCCCCAAGCGAACTCGCGGCGCAGCGACCGAGCTCGAAATCTTGGCGATCTCGTTTCCGAGCCGCGCGGGCGCGCGCCAGTGCCGGACGAGGCTGCGGAAAAAAAGGCCCGGCAGGGAATTCAACATACCTTCGGCCCCGAACTCGCTGGGGCGAAAACGCCCGCGGAGAAACGCAAGCTCGGCCAGCGATTGATCGAACAGGCCGCCAAAACGGCCGACGATGCAACCGCGCGCTACGTGCTCTTGCGGCAAGCCAGCGAACTCGGCGGAGCAGCCGGCAACGCCGATCTCGCCTGGCAGGCGCTCGACGACCTGGCGAGCGAATTTGCGGTCGATCTTCTCTGGCTCAAGCAAGAAGCGCTGGCGGCGGCGGGCAAGGCGGCGAAATCGCCCGAGCAATTCCAAACGCTGGCCGAGCGCGACTGCGAATTGCTGGCCGCGTCGCTGGCCGTCGGCGATGCCGCGGCGACGAAAAAAATCGCCCTGCAGGCCCAAGGCTTCGCCAAGCGGACCAAGGACCCCGAGATCGTCAAGGAAATCGGCAGTCGCACGCGAGATGCGGGCAAGCTGGCGGCTGAGTTCGCCGAGGCGGCGGCGGCTCGAAAGACGCTCGACGCCGCGCCCGACGCCGCGAAGGCCAATCTCATTGCCGGCCAGTGGACGGTGCGCACCCAAGGCGATTGGCGCCGGGGACTGCCCATGCTCGCGCATGGCGACGATTCCGCCTGGAAAAAAGCGGCCGCAAACGAACGTGCCTTGGCCGACGGCGCCCCGACGCCCCAAGCATCAGCCGCCACGGGCGATGCCTGGTGGTCGCTCGCCGAGAAGGAACGCTGGCCCGCCCGACATTATCTCCGCCTGCACGCCGCGGAGTGGTATCGCCGGGCGCTGCCGTCGCTGGAAGGCGCCGCCCGCGAACAGCCGCAAATGCGACTCGTCGAGCTGCTCGCTTCCGATGACGGGCTGCCCGTTTGGGAGATTTTCGACGCGCGGGGGGCGCAAGCATTCGACGGCTTCGTGCGTCTGCCGCCGGGCGTTGGCTTGCGCACGCCGGTCAGCTACAGCGGCCCGATCGAGATCTTGCTCGTCGCGCGCACCGACGGCTTCAACATCCGGCTCTGGTCGTACGATCGCGAGTCGGTCATCTGGAACTGGGAGGTCAATCCCAACGAGCTGCGCGTCGCCGAACCGACCGGAGCGCCGTTCGGGGCGCCCGTCGCTCGCTTGGAGCCCAATCGTTGGTACTCGCTGCTCTACCGGGCGACGCGTCAAGGGACGACGATCTTCGTCGACGGCGCGGCGATCTACAGAGGAAGCAAAGTCAACGACCGATTTCCCGGCTCGGTCGTCGGCGTGAACGGCGGCGCCGGCTCGACCGTCGACGTGAAGAAATTTGTCGTCAAGCCGTTGGAGTAGAGAAGTGCGCGCAAACGCGAGCAAGCAAGAGCGCCCTACGGCGCCTCGCGGTAGGCTTCGATCTCGAAGGGGTTCTCGCGATAGGCGTCTCGCCCGGCGAGCCAGAGCCAGAGCGAGAACAATAAATACGCCGGAATGAAAAACGGCCCCCAGCGCTCGTATTGTCGCACGTGGACCAATTCGTGCTCGCGAGAGAGATCGAGCGCCGCGCCGCTGCGACCGAGCACCGTGTGGCCCAGCGTCATGGCAAACGGCTCGACCGGCAACCGCGCGAGCAGCCAGCTTGCGGCGCCGCCGTAAATTTCAAGCACCGAACCGACGCGCCGCACCTTGCCGCCGCTGGCCAACGCCGCCGCCGCCACCGCCAGGCCCAGCGCCGAACATGGCGCCGCCCAAAGAATCGCGAAGAATCGCGCAACTCGTTTCATGGCCGCCTCGTTCGTGCAGGCGAAGGCCCCCAGCGCGGCCCTCCTCTCGGGGCATTATACTCAAGACGCCGCGATCGCTGGCGAATGACTTGTAGGTTGATACCGCATTGAATTGATGTACGTCCATGAAAACCGCCCTGCACGTCGATCGCGCGAGCAGTCCCAGTCCTTGGTGGCTGGTGCTGGGGCTCGTCGGCTTGGATTATTTCAGCACCTTGGCGTATTTGCCGACGATCATGGTCGAAGCCGCCGGCCATCTGGCGCCGCTGGCCGCGGCGCTGTTGGTGCTGGCGACCTTGCTGATGGCGCTGCCGGTGTACGCCTACGTCGTCGGACGTTCGCCGGACGGCCAGGGCGCCGTGGGGCTGCTCGAACAATTGCTGCGAGGTTGGCGCGGCAAGCTGTTGGTGCTGGTGCTGATGGGCTTCGTGGCCGCCGACTTCGTCGTCACGCGCAGCTTGTCGGTCGCCGACGCCTCGGCGCACGTGCTGCACAACCCGCATTGGCATCAGGCGGTCGAACGGCTCGCCCCGACCGACGACGAAGTCCGCCAAAGCGTCGGCGCCGAACTGTGGCAGCGGGTCAAGCCGTTCTGGACGCGGCAAATGGCGCTCACGATCGGGCTGTCGCTCGTGGCCTTCGCGTTTCTCTGGCTGCTGGAAGGCGGCTTTACGCGCAAGGTGCTCAAGCTGGCGGCCTGCGCCGTCGGCATCTATATGCTGCTCGCCGGGATCGTGATCTATAGCGGCTTGAAGCACTTGTATTTGCACCCCGAGTTGCTTGCCGCGTGGCGCGACCAGGTGCTGGCTTCGGCCGGCGGTCCGAAGGCGGGCCGCGCGGCGCTGTGGCAATTGCTCGTGGTCTCGATCGGCGCCTTTCCGCAGTTGGCGCTGGCCATCAGCGGCTTCGAGCTGAGCATCACCGTGGCGCCGCTCGTCAAAGGACGCCCGGACGACGATCCGCGCCGGCCGCGCGGCCGGATTCGCAACACGCGCAAACTGATGCTGGTCGCCGCGCTGGCGATGGGCGCCTATGTGCTCGGCGCCGTGTTGGTGACGACGCTGCTCATTCCCGGCGGCGCCATCGGTCCGGGCGGCGCGGCGCAGCATCGGGCGCTGGCCTACCTGGCGCACGGCGAAATGCTCAGCGATGGCCGCCCCGCTGCGGCGCTGAACGCCTGGTTCGGCCACGCCTTCGGCAGTCTGTACGACCTCTCGGCGGTGGTCGTGCTCTGCCTTGCTGGCGCCAGCGGCATGATCGCGCTTCGCGACCTGGCGCCTCAATATCTATACCGCTTGGGCATGGAAATGCACTGGGCGCTGCGGTTCGGAGTGATGATGCACCTGTTCAACGCCATCATTCTCGTCGTCACCGTGGCGTTTCACGCCAGCGTCTCGGCTCAGCAAGGCGCCTATGCCACCAGCGTGCTGGTGCTGCTCGCGGGGGCGGCTCTGGCGGCGACGATCGATTTGATCCAGCGCTATCGCGGCTCGCGGCTGCAAGCGCTCGTTTGCTCGCCGCCGGCGGCCGTGTTTGCGTTTTTCATCAGCATGGCAGCGCTGACGATCGTGGTAAACCGCTCGGGCCTGGCGATTTCGCTGCTGTTCGTGGCTGCGATTCTGACGTCTTCGGCGATCTCGCGCTGGATGCGGAGCACCGAGCTGCGATTCAAGGGCTTCTCCTTTGCCGACGAGCAGTCGCGGCGCCGCTGGGAAGAAATCCTGCAATTGGAATTTCAGGTGCTCGTGCCGCACCGGCCGGGCGTCTTTCCGCTGACCGAAAAGAACGAGCACGTGCGGCGCAAACACCGTCTCCCGGCCGACGCTTATCTGTTGTTCATCGAGGTCAGTCTGGGCGACCCGAGCGACTTTCAGCACGAGCCCTTGATGAAGATCGAGCGCGAAGACGAGTTGGAGGTGATTCGCGTCTCGCACGCCGCCTCGGTGGCGCACGTGCTGGCCGCGATCGGCCTGGAGTTTTGCCGCGTCGGCCGGCCGCCGGAGATCATCTTCGGCTGGTCGCACGAAACGCCCTTGGCGGCCAATTTGAACTTTCTGTTATTCGGCAAGGGCAACATTCCCTGGATGGTCAACGCCCTGGTTTGCAAAGCCGAACCGCTTGCCGAACGCCGCCCGCGGATCGTCGTGGGGTAGCCAAAAACTCGGTCGGTTATTTTCTCCGCCCGGCGGGCGTTTGCGCACTATACTTCGTGTTGCGGGCGCCAAGGCGCCCGGGCGCCAAGGCGCCCGGGCGCCATTCCCCTTTCATGTCTTTTGAGGGACGAATTTCTATGGCCGATCCGTGGTTAGCGAGCTCAGGTTTAATGGCTCCAGGCGGCGAGCAGCGGGCGCGAGAGGCGGTCAATCGCATTCTCGACCAGCCTTGGCCGAAGGGAGGTTCGGAACGGCGAGCCGCGAGCCGATTGCCCTTTTTCGGGCCGGTCTCCGTCGGTTTGCACGGCGCCGAGTTCCCCCGGTTCTCCGCTTTCGCTCGCGACATTTCGCCCTTGGGCGTCGGGCTGCTGCACATCATGCCTTTGGAGTGCGGCGAAGTCGTCGTGACGCTGCGTCGAGAAGGCGAGGCCCCGCTGGCCTTGCGCACCCAAATCATGTGGTGCGAGGACTGCGGGGAGGGCTGGTATGCGAGCGGCGGGCGTTTCCTGGACGTCGTCGAGCCTGAATGCTAACGGCGGACGGCAGGCGGACGCTGCCAAGCCGGCAGCGTCCGCCCGGCGGCGCGAGTCGCCGTTTGGGCTGCGGTCTTTGCCGTGGGCTCTGTTTCGTGGGCGACCGGTGCGTCTAGCGGTGCGTCGCTGCCGGGCGACGCGGCGAATTTAACCTGCGACCGCCGGGGCGTCGTCGATCGGACGGTTTCGGTTTTCGCCTTCGACTCCGATTCGGCCGGCTCGGACGACTCGGCTGGGGCGGATGCGATCTCGACGGGCTTGGATTCTCGTCGTGAACTCTTGGCCTCGGAGAGCGGCGGCGCGTGATAGACGGCTCCGCCCGGCACGGGGCCGAAATGCGGCGCCGGCGCCGAACGGCGAGTTTTCCCCGCGTGATGTTGAATCTTGGCCTGCGTCAAATAAGGGTTGAAACGCTTATTGCCATGAATCAACCACGGGTTGCGGCCCAACAGTCTTTGGTTCCAATCGGCGCCCCAATAAACGCCTTTCGGAAAATACGGACACAGGCGGACGTAATGGGCCGGCGGATAGTAAATTCGATCGGGAAAGGGCACGCGAAACGGCTGCGGCGTCATCGTGTAGGCCAAGCCGGCCGGATAGGGCGAAGACGGGATGCCACTGCCTGCGAGCATCCGCTGGCTTTGCAACGCGTCTTCGCTGGGGGTCTCGTCGCGTTGGCCCTCGACTTCCTCTGCCACCGCGGGCGCTGGGAACAACGTTTGATCTTGGCCCGCTGCCGAGCGGACGCTTAGGGCGACCAACGCCGCCGTCGCAAACTGTAACAGTTTCATCGTTTCGTTCCCTGCACGGTACGAGTAGCAGCGGCATCCCTGCCGCTTGAAAGCAACGCGGCAAGATGCCGCGTCTACATCTAACGAGTAGCAGCGGCATCCCTGCCGCTTGAAAGCAACGCGGCAAGATGCCGCGTCTACATTTAACGAGTAGAAGCGGCATCCCTCGTAACCGATCGACTCGACCGAGGTTCGGAATGCGAACAATTTTCGGCGATCGTCAAGGTTGCCGCAGTTTGGCCATTTGCCGCGGCCGGCGAAGGTCGCCTAAATTCACGCAATATCTGACGGCGGCGATGCGGGAGGGGAAAGGCCTGGGGCGCGTTGCCGGGCGCCAGCGATCAACTCGGCGGCGCCGCGGGACAATAGTTCGGCGGCTGCGCTTTGGCCTAACTCAGCCGCCGCCGCAAGATCGCCGGCGACTTCGGCGGCAATCCGCTGCACGCCGTCCTGGCTGAGCACGACTGCGCTCAGGCGAAGCAAATCGCCCTCAACACGGCCCCAGGCGCCAACCGGCGCCAGACAACCGCCGAGCAAGGTTGCCAGCAAGGCGCGCTCGGCCAGCAAGGCCGCATGCGTCTCACGGTCGTCGAGCGGAACCAGGGCCGAGCGTGTGGGGGAATCGTCGCTGCGCGTTTCTAGCCCCAAGGCGCCCTGGCCGACTGCGGGTAACATCAGCGTTTTGGGCAGCACCTGCGTGATCTCGCCAGCCAACCCCAGACGCTCCAACCCGGCTTCGGCCAGAATCAAGGCGTCGTACTGGCCTTCGGCGAGTTTGCGCAGCCGCGTGTCGATGTTGCCGCGAACGTCTTGCATTTTCAAGTCGGGCCGGGCGTGCCACAATTGCGTCCGGCGGCGCAGGCTGCCGGTTCCGACGACGGCGCCCTGCGGCAATGCTTCCCAGGACGACGCCTTGCCGCTGACCAATACGTCGCCCGCAGGGCCGCGCGGCGGCACGGCCGTCAGCATCAAGCCCTCGACCGCATCGGTCGGCAAGTCTTTCAAGCTGTGGACGGCCAGATCGATTTCCCCAGCCAGCAGCGCGCGCTGGAGTTCCTTGGTGAACACGCCTTGACCGCCCATGCCGCCGATCGGGCCGCGCTGCTCGCGATCGCCGCGCGTCGTGAGCAGCACCATTTCGACTTCGACGTCGCGCTCGGCGAGCCTGGCGGCCACCCAGTCGGCTTGCCACCGCGCCAAGGGGCTGGCGCGAGTTCCTAAACGCAGGGGTCGAACCGAACTCATACAGCCGCCCAATCTAAGTTGCCGTCTCGAGATTGCCGTTCACCTGGTGCGCCGGCACGACCACCCCGCAACTGATGACGAACTGCAACGCCTGGTCCATGGTCAAGTTGAGATCGATCGTTTCGCTTTTGGGGACGGTGATGGTGTAGCCAGTCACCGACATGGGCGAGCTGGGAATCATCATCGACAGCATCGGCTCGCCCGTCGCCGAGCGGATGTCGGCCAGGCTTTCGCCCGTCACGAACCCGATCGACCAAATGCCCTTGCGCGGGTATTCGACGGCCACCACCCGAGTGTACTCGATTTCGCGGTCGTCGAACATGAAGTCGGTGACCTGTTTGACCGAATCGTAGACATTCCGCACCAACGGCAGGCGGTAAACTCCGCGTTCCAGCACGTTCCATAAAACCCTGCCGATGCCCGCGGCCAGGAACTTGCCCAGCAAATAGAGCAGCAGCACGAACACGCACAAGAATATCGGCACCACGCGCTGCGGCGTCAGGTATTTCAACTCGGCGTAACGCTGATAGACGGCCCGCGGATTGCCCGAGAGGACGACGCCGGCCGGATCGTCGACGGTGACCGCTTGCAGCACGTCGCGCGGCAAGTACAACCCGCCGGGGCTGCGGTCATAGCGTTCGCCCGTGGGGAGCGTCAGCGAAGGCGGCTCGCCGCCCGGACTGTCGGCGATTTGCTTCTGCACCGCCGGATCGGCGAGTTTTTCGGCATCCTGGCGGCTCCAATAGAGCGCCATCACGTTGCGGGCGCCGATCGTCACCGGCTCGAGCGCGTATTGCTGGATGGTGCCGGCGACCCACAAAAAAATCACGACCGTCAACAACGGCGGCAACACCACGCCCAGTCCGCGTAGCACGGCTTGGCGGAAAGGTCGCAGCCGAGAAGAACGCGTTCTGGCGGCAAGGCGGCTCACAGGCGACATTTCGATCCTCGTTCCTGCGGTGCGGTTGAATCATCAGAGCAGGGCCTGGCGTTCGCCCGGCGAAGGGTCGTGATTCCGCCAAAGGTTCACGGGTCTGCGGACGCTTCCCGAAATCATTATAGAGGATCGGGCTGCGAGCGAAAAATCAGCGCAAGCGGGAGTCGTTTCCCGAAGCTCGCGCAACCACCGCCACCGATACGGCCGCGGCCCCCGAACGGCGCAAGACGCGGGCGATCTCGCCGCAGGTGGCGCCTGTCGTCAGAATGTCGTCGATCAGCAATACGCGAGTCTCGCGGAAATCCGCCCCTTTGCGCAACCGGAACGCCCCTCGCACGTTGGCCAATCGGGCGCCGGGCGAAAGGCCGCTTTGCGGCTGGGTATGCCGCCGGCGGACCAGGCAGCCGGCGGCGTTAGGAACCGCCAGGCGTCGCGCCAAGCTTTCGCCGAGAAGCTCGGCGCTGTTCGACCCGCGCAGGGCGCGCCGCAGCCAGTGCATCGGCACGGGCAAAATAGCATCGGCGCGCCAAGCTGCCAGCGAGGCGCCGATGCGGCCAAACAGCAAGTCGCCGATCGCCGCCGTCAGCGGCGCTTCGTGCGAATGCTTCATTCGCAACACGAGCGATCTCAGCTCCTGGGCGTAATCTCCCAGCGTCCAAACGCGCTCGAACGCCGTCGGATGATCGCTGCAGTTCGAACAGACTTCCAATTCCGGCAATGCCAGGCGTTCACCGCAGCGCGGGCACCGAGGCGCGGCGTCGGCCAGCAAGCGCTGCCGGCAAACCTGGCAGATTGCGACCGGCTCCGCGGCGCCAGACATGTCGGCGTCGCAACTGGCGCAGCGCAACGGAAAGACCAAATCGATCCAGCGGCGCGGAACCTGCGCCACGATCGAGCGCCAGCGGCGCCAGGGCGTCAATGATTCTTGTTTCGCCACGGGATCACCGTCTTGCATGGAGTTCTCATTCGTTCGCACTCGCCGCGGACGGCTGCTCGCGAAAGAATACTTTTTACTTAAGCGTTTGCGGGATAGCCTACGACATTGGGCGTGATGATTTCCAGTCGCGGGTAGAGGCAACAGCTTGCCGCTTCAGAAGACGGAGAAGCGGCAGCTTGCCGCTTCGAAACGCGGCAGGATGCCGCGTCTACGGCGGAAATGCCACGATTGGGCTCCCTTGACCTGTCGCGGACCGCCATGACAAAATCGAGCGGATGGCTTACGCATTATCCCCGCTCAAAATTGGCGAAGTCGAAATCGGTTTTCCAGTCGTGCAAGCGGCCTTGTCGGGCTATAGCGACATGGCGATGCGCGTGATTGCGCGGCGGTTGGGCGCGTCGTATACGCTGTGCGAGGTCGTGCTCGACCGGCTCGTGCTCGAAGCAGGCCGCAAGACGCGCCGCCGCTTCATGCAGATGCTCGACGAGGAACATCCGGTCGGCGGGCAACTCATGGGCAGCGACCCGGTCGAGTTCGGCCCGGCCGCGGCGGAGTTGGCTGCCGCGGGTTTTGACGTGATCGACATCAACTTCGGCTGCCCGGTGAAGAAAGTGCTGGGCCGCTGCCGAGGCGGTTATCTGCTGAGCCAGCCCGAGACGGCGCTGGAAATCGTCTCGCGGGTTCGCGACGCCGTGCCCAGCGACAAGCCGGTGACGGTGAAAATGCGCCGCGGCTTGGACGACAGCCAGGAAAGCCGCGACAACTTCTTCGCCATCTTCGATGGCGCCTTCGCCCGCGGCGCCGCGGCCATCACCGTACACGGCCGCACGGTCGAGCAGCGTTACGTCGGTCCCAGCCGCTGGGAGTTCTTGCGAGAGGTCAAGCAGCACGCCGGGCAACGGGTCGTGCTGGGCAGCGGCGATTTGTTCACGGCCCGAGACTGCCTGAACATGCTCGAGCAGACGAAGGTCGACGGCGTAACCGCGGCTCGCGGCGCGATCGGCAACCCGTGGATTTTTTTCCAGGCCCGGGCCTTGGCCGCCGGGGCGCCGCTACCCGATCCGCCGAGCCTCTATGAGCAGCGCGAAGTGATCCGCGAGCACTATCGGCTGGCCGCGGAGATCTACGGGCCCGAGGTCTGCGGCCGGCAGATGCGCAAGTTCGGCATCAAGTATTCGCAGCTTCACCCGCAACCGACCGAAGTGCGCGACGCGTTCATCGCCGTGCGGCGAGCCGAAGATTGGCCGAAGGTGCTCGATCGCTATTACGCCGAAGATCTGCCCGGCCGTTATCCCGAGCCCGACGACGGGGTCGAATCGGACTGCACGCAAGCGGCGTGAAGAGTGGGGCGGAAGTTCACGCGGAGTCGCGGAGCCGCGGAGAGCAAATAACGTCCCTATCCCCAGCCCCCCTGAAACTCAGTTGCTGCGTTTCTTTGCCGTCTCATTCGGTGCTGAGAGCGTTTCTTGGAACTCCGCGGCTCCGCGCCTCCGCGTGAGAACTCGATAGGGCGTGGTCAGTTCTCCAGCGCCGCCAGCAATTCGCCCCGCACATCGCGATCGGCTTCGATTTCTAAGCGTTCTTGTAATGCGGCTTTTGCTTCGGGACTTCCGAATTGCCCGAGCGCCCAGGCGCACGCGCCGCGGACCACTGGCTCGAGGTCGTGCAAGCCGCGTACCAGCGCGGCAATTCCGCCGGCGAAGCGCTGATTGCCCAGCACGATTGCGGCGTTGCGCAGAATGCCGCGACGCTTGGGGCGCCACAAGTGCGTGTGGCGAAATCGGCGACGGAACGCCTCATCGTCCAGCTCGAACAGCGCGATCAGATCGAGCGGGTTCTCGTCCGGCGCCGGCTGAAAGGCCGGCTCGTCGCTCGCCGGCGCCCGGCGGTTCCAAGGGCAGACCTCCTGGCAAACGTCGCAGCCCAACAGCCAATCGCCGATGCCGCCGCGCATCGCTACGGGCGGGTTGGAACGCAGTTCGATCGTCAGATAGCTGATGCAGCGGCGGCTATCGAGCACGTAGGGCGCGACAAACGCCTGCGTAGGGCAAGCGTCGAGACACGCACGGCACGTTCCGCAGTGATCGGCGGCGTGCGGTTCGTCGTATTGCAGTACCGCGTCGGTCGCCAGCGCGGCCAAAAAGAACCAACTGCCTAGCTGCTTGTTCAGCAGCAGCGTATTCTTGCCGATCCAGCCCAGCCCCGCCAATTGAGCGAACTCGCGCTCCAACAGCGGCGCCGTATCGACCACGCCGCGAACCGCCGAGCCGGGAGATCGCTGGCGCAGAAACTCAGCCAGGCGCCGCAGCCGCTCGTGAATCAGATCGTGATAGTCGGCGCCCCAAGCATACCGTGAAACGCGGCCTTGCCCCGGAGCAGCCGGCTGTGGCTCCGCCGTGCGGTAGTTCATGGCCAACAGCAGCAGGCTGCGGGCGCCTTCGAGCACATGCCGCGGATGCTCGTATGCCAGCCGCCGCCGAGCAAGATATTCCATTTCGCCCGCATAACCGGCCGACAGCCAATCCTGGAAGCGATGAATGCCCGCCGGCGTGACGGCGGGGCAAGCGCCGGCCAGCGCGAACCCGAGACGCGCCGCTTCGGCTTTGAGCGCGGCGGTCAGTTCGGCCGGATCGTTGGTGGAGCTTGCCATGCCATCGATCTTACTCATCTGTCCGCAAATTCTCTTCTCGGCAGTCCCGTTCAATACCCTGCCGCGCAGCCGTCTTTGCGCGGGTCGCTGCCGCCGGCCAGCGTGCCGTGCTGGCGATCGATGCGGATCGCCTGATAGCCGCCAAAACCGCCGCGGGCCCGGCTGACGCGGTGGCCTTTCTTTCGCAACTCGGCGATCGCCTCGTCGGAAATGCCCGACTCGACCATCAGCGTTCCGCCTTGTGCCTCGGCGGCCAGCCCGGTCGGCGTGGCGCTGCCGGCGTGGCGGATGCGGGCGGCGTCGCCGGCGGCTTGCACGTTCATGCCGAAATCGATCATGTTCACCAGCACTTGCACGTGCCCTTGCGGTTGCATGTCGCCTCCCATCACGCCGAAGGCCAGCCACGGCTCGCCATCCTTGGTGACCATCGCCGGAATGATCGTGTGAAAAGGCCGCTTGTGCGGCTCCAAGCGGTTCAGGTGGTCTTCTTGCAATGCGAACAATGCGCCGCGATTCTGCAACACGAACCCCACGTCGCCGGGCACGACCTGCGAGCCGAAACCGTAGTAGTTGCTCTGAATGAACGAACAGCAGTTGCGATCCTTGTCGACCAAGACCATATAGATCGTGTCGCCGTGCTCGAGCCTGGCGTCGCCCGCGGGTACGTCGGTCGCCGCGCGCTGGGGATCGATCAGCTTGCGGCGTTTGTCGGCGTAAGCTTTTGAAATCAGTTCGGCGACAGGCAGGCGGTTGAAATCCGGATCGCTATAGAACTTCGCCCGATCGGCGAAGGCCAGCTTCTTGGCTTCGGTGAGCAGGTGCAGATACTGCGGGCTGCCCGGCCCGAGTGCGGCCAGGTCGTAGCCTTCGAGCAGATTGAGCATTTCGAGCGCGGCGATGCCTTGCCCATTGGGCGGCAGTTCCCAGACGTCGTAGCCGCGGTAGTTCGTGCTGACCGGCTCGATCCAATCGTTTTTGTGGTCGGCGAAATCGCGCAGCGAGAAATAGCCGCCGTTTTTTTCGCTGAAGGCCACGATCTTGCGGGCGATCTCGCCGCGATAGAAAGCGTCTCGCCCGCTCTCGGCGATCGCCCGATAGCTGGCGGCCAGCCGCGGATTGCGAAACATCTCGCCTTCCGCCGGCGCCCGGCCGCCGGGCAGATAGGTCTGGGCCGATTCGGGCCAGCGGCCAAGCTTTTCTTCGGAGGCTTGCCAATCGCGGGCGATCACCTCGCTGACCGGGAAACCGCGCTCGGCGTATGCGATCGCAGGCTGAAGCAACTCGGCGACCGGCCGCGTGCCGAAACGATCGGCCAAATCAAACCAGCCCGCCACACAGCCCGGCACGGACCACGAGAGCGGCCCCTCGTCGGGAATTTGATTCAAACGCAACTTGAGGAACACGTCTCTCGACAGCCCGTAGGGACTGCGCCCGCTGGCGTTCAGCCCGTATAGCTTTTTGGTTTTGGCGTCCCAATACATCACGAACAGATCGCCGCCGATGCCGCAGCTCATCGGCTCGACGAGGCCGATTACGGCGTTGGCCGCAATCGCCGCATCGGCCGCGTTGCCGCCGCGTTTGAGCACGTCGAGCCCCGCTTCGACGGCCAGCGGCTGGCTCGTGGCGACCATGCCGCGTTCTGCCACGATCGCCGAGCGGCTTTGGTGCGGGTTGGCGGTTGGCCGATCGTAGCCGGCCGCGAAACAGTTTCTGGTCATAGCGTCACCCAGCAATGCGTCACCCAGCAGTACGACCCAAACGAGATAGACGGCACAATGCGGCATGGTTTGGCGCCTCGGAGGGGTGCGACGATCGCGGCTTTCTTCACCGCCGGCATCTACTCTACTGCCCGCACTGGCGGGATGCCACAGGCTTTGGCTTGCGTGCATCGCGCTGCCAATGGGCGAACGGGCCAAATTTTACGCTTCTTTTACACGGCTTCGACGGGCAGGTGACACATGAAAATCCGAGGAACTTTACAATTCGACGAACGTCGATCCGGGAGCGACGATGAGTCGGCAGACTGTCGCCGCATGCCTTACCGAAAATCAATAGGACATTGCCTCAAAGAAGGATGACTCGCGTGACGATTGAGTTGGCTAATACTGATGTAATGGACGCTGAAAAATCCGCCTTGGCCCCTGCGGTTTTGGAACCGCCCGCTACGGCCGAAAATTCTTCGGAATCGCTCGTCATTGAGCGAGACGCCGCCGAAACCGAAATTGACGTCATTGATGCCGAAAGGCGACACTGGCAAAACGGGCTCGATTGGCCCGTGGTAATCTGGATCGCCGCCGTTCACCTGGGTTTGCTGGCGGCGCCATTCTATTTCACTTGGAAAGCCGTGGCCGTGATGGCCTTTTTGCACTGGTTGACCGGCGGCGTCGGCGTTTGCCTGGGCTATCACCGGCAACTGACGCACGGCAGCTTTTCGACGTATCGCCCGGTGCGATATCTGTTGGCCGTGCTGGGCGGATTGTCGGGCGAAGGCTCCGCGCTGACCTGGGTGGCCAATCATCGCAAGCATCACGTCTTCAGCGACCAGGACGGCGACCCGCACTCGCCGCGCGACGGCGGACTTTGGAGCCACATGCTGTGGTTCATGCCCAACTTCGGCCCCAAGTACAACGCTGAACTGCACCGCCGCTACGCCCCCGACCTGGTCAAAGATCGGGGCATGGCGAGATTGCACGCGATGTTTTTGCCGAGCCACTTGCTGCTAGCCGGACTGTTGTTCGCCATCGGCTATTTCGGCTGGGACGCTTACACGGGCGCCTCGTTTGTGGCCTGGGGCATGTTCGTGCGGCTGGTCGGCGTGTTGCACGTGACTTGGTTCGTCAATTCAGCCAGCCATATGTGGGGCTATCGGAATTACGAAACCAGCGACGACAGTCGCAACCTGTGGTGGGTCGGGCTGCTCGCCTACGGCGAAGGCTGGCATAACAATCATCATGCCTTCCAGCGGATGGCCCGGCACGGCCATAAATGGTGGGAATTGGACGTCACCTACCTGACCATCTTGGCGATGGAGAAGCTCGGGCTGGCTTGGGATGTGGTCCACGACGTGCCCGCTCGGCGCCGCGCCCCCGGCGAAGCAGGTTAATCGTCGATCTCGATTGGGAATCGGCTCCGGGGCAGGCGCTGCGAGAGATGCGAGCACGCGCGTCTGCGTTTAGGCGCGCGTGTTTTTTCGCAGCGCCCATAGCGGGACCAACAGCGCGGCATACGCCAGCGTTTCCAGGCCGAGAATGGCAAAGAACGGCCGGATTGCCATCGAGACGCCCCCTGCGCCCCCGAGCTGCGGGGCAAGTTGCGACTCCGCGTGGGCGTGCAAAAGCGCCCAGACGCCCGTCAGAGCGAACAGCCCTGCCCAGAGCAATGTCGCCGCGAGCATCAAGGCATTGATGATTCGAGCGTCCGGCCGCCTCGGCGGGGAAGCGGCCGGCTTGCGCTCGGACGCCGCTGTCTCGACGGCGTCCTTGGGAGCCGGAATGCAGAACAGATGTCCGCACCACGGACAAGAGAGCATCCGGTCATACATCTCCGGCGTGAGTTTGAAGGATCTCTGGCACTGGGGGCATGCAGATGCTTTGCCCATGGTCGGATTCTCCCGCTATTTCTTGCCCATAGCGCGGCGCCCGTCCTAGCCATCGGTTCGCCTTGGTCGATTGGCGGCTGCGAGGAGAATGCTGCGCCATGCGGCCGGGGGCTTCCAAATAAAACTATGTATGTCGCAAGTCGACGTTGTCAAAACATCCGCGAGCTTTCGGCTTGAGGTTCGCTGTACCGCGGGCTCTGTCGGGGATTTTCTGCATCAACCCGCTGGTTTAGCAAGTCAGCCAGGCTCGTTCCTGATCCTACGACAAACCGTCGCGCCGCTTCTCTGCCTTTATTCGATGGCCGCTTGAGATCGCCCAACTCGCGATCGTTTGCGCCTTGTGTTTTTGCTTTTTCCACGAGGAAGACGCGGCAATGGCCCCACGGGCCCAGGCCGAGGGCTGCCGCCGCAGCGGTTTGAACTGGGGCAAATCTTCCCGCCGCCGCTGATCGAGGACTTGAACCTGACCGGCGACCAAAAAGCCGCACTCGAGGCCGTCAAGAATGACTTGAAGGCCAAGTTGCAAAAGTTGATGACCGCCGAACAGCGGCGGAAGATCGATCAAGAAGTCAGTCTATGCGCACACGGACGGGGACGTGCAACCGGTCTATATGCTCGCGCGCCGAGTGGAAACGCGAGCAGTCGGCGCATAACGCCGCTTTCACGCTCACCAGCGCCCAAGACGCCAGTGGCCGAGGCGGGGTTCGAACCCGCACGCCGGTTACCCGACACGGGATTTTAAGTCCCGGGCGTCTGCCAATTCCGCCACTCGGCCGTTCGCGATGTTTTCAGCGTTTTTCGCTGGTTGCCTTCACAGAATACCTCCCGGCCGCACAGAATCATAGTCGGAGGGGTTCGTGACGGTCGAAAGGCCGAAACTGTAGCGATGGTTACAGCACGGCGAGTGACGCGTCACGATTTACTTGCAGAGGCATCGCCTCGGGCCGATGAAGGGATGACTGTATTGAGCGCCGCCTACGCCGCGGCGGTCTCACCCGGCGACTGAATCGCCGGGAGAACTCAAGGCAGAGCTCCGCTCAATCGTCAGCCATGGCTCGCGACAAGTCGAGCGCGACGAAGTCGAGCAGTTCCTTGTCGCTGAGTTCGGTGAGCTTCGTTTCGCCCCCCTGGTTCAAGATCTCGTCGGCCAACTGCTGTTTGTCTTGGATCGTGCGGTCGATCCGCTCTTCGAGCGTGCCGCGGCAGACGAACTTGTGAACCAGCACGTTCTTCTTCTGCCCGATGCGAAACGCGCGGTCGGTGGCCTGGTTTTCCACGGCCGGGTTCCACCAGCGATCGAAGTGGACCACGTGCGAAGCCGCCGTCAGGTTCAGCCCGGTGCCGCCGGCCTTGAGCGAAATCACGAAAAACGGCGGTCCGTCGTCGGCCTGAAACTCGCGCACGAGCTGCTGGCGTTTGGCCACAGGCACGCCGCCGTGCAGCACCAGCCCGCCGCGGCCGAAGACTTCGGCCAGATAGCCGGCGAGCGGATCGCACAGCGTCTGAAACTGCGTGAACACCAGCACGCGTTCCTGCCGTTCGATAATCGGCTGGCAAATTTCCGCCAGCCGCTGAAACTTGCCGCTGTCGGCCGCCGCAAAATCGCTCTCGCCCAGATACTGCGACGGATGGTTGCAGATTTGCTTGAGTTGCATCAACGTCGAGAGCACCGCGCCGCGGCGGGCGATGCCTTCGGCGTTTTTCAACCGCGCTTGCAGTTCTTTCACCGCCCGCTCGTAGAGCGCAGCCTGCTTGCGGGCCAGGCCGCACTCAACGCGCATTTCGGTCTTGTCGGGCAAATCGGGGACGATCGCCGGATCGGTCTTCAGCCGGCGGAGAATATAAGGCCGCACCAGCCGTCGCAAAGCGCCGAAAGCCTGGGCGTCTTGCTGCTTGTTCAGTTTCTTGACGAACTGCTTGAACTGCGTCGCCGAGCCCAGCAACCCGGGACAGCAGAAGTCGATGATCGACCAAAGATCGCCCAGATGGTTCTCGACCGGAGTGCCGGTGAGCGCAATGCGGCCGGCGGCCTCGAGCCCTTTGACGGCGCGGGTTTGCGTGGCTGAGGCGTTCTTGATGGCTTGCGCCTCGTCGAGCACGACGAATTGCCAGGCCGGCCGCCGCAGCCACTCCATTCGCCGCACCAGGCCGTAAGTGGTGACGACCAGATCGAACGCCGCCAACTCGCGGCGCGGATCGGCCGCGACGCGGGCCAGTTCTTCGGCGTCGCACTCGGAACGGTGGGCGTAGAACACCCGCAGCGAAGGGGCAAACCGCTCGATTTCCTGCTTCCAATTGCCCACCAGCGACGCCGGCGCCACCAGCAAGCTGGGCCGCGCGCCCTCGCCTTTTTTCCCCCCGGCGGTTCGTTGACGCTCGACGAGCAGGTCGATCACCTGCACGGTTTTGCCCAGGCCCATGTCGTCGGCCAGGCAGGCGCCCAGGCCGAGCCGCATCATGAACCACAACCAGCGCACGCCTTCGACCTGGTAAGGCCGCAGCGTGGCGCGCAGATTGGCTCCCGGTTGGATGCCGTCGACGCCGCCGGGCTCGCGGATGGACGCCAGCGTCTGCCGCAGCCAATCGCCGGCGGCGACGTGCGTCCAATCGGGCGTCGGCGGCGCCCCGTCGCCATCGAGCGCGGCGCCCGCCAACAGCCGCATCCCGCGAATGAAATCGATCCCTTCGGCGTACTCTTGTTCCAAGTGACGCCAGTGTTCGAGCGCTTGCTTGAGCTTTTCGCGATCGACCTCGACCCAGCGGCCGCGCAGCAGCAACAGCCCTTCGGTCGCCGCTAGAATCTGCCGCCGCTCGGCGTCGCTCAACGGTTCGCCATCGAGCGACAATTCGATCGAAAAGTCGAGCAGGCTGTCGGCGTCCAGCCGTGCGGTCGGTTCCTGGCCGATCCGCACCTGCACTTCGGGCCGCAGCGGTCGCCGGGTTTTCCACCAATCGGGGACGCGGACCACCAACCCGCTGTCTTCCATCCGCGGCACGTCGCTCAGGAAGCGGTGCGCCTGAGCGATCGTCCAGGCCTGCGGTTGAAACAGGGCCCGGCTGTCGAGCAGTTCGCGGACCAGCTTGCTGTGTTCGGCGGCCCGCTGCACCGGGGCCAGCAGCGTCGCCAGCCGCGCCTGGTCCTTTTCGCCGGCATATTGTTTTAACGCTTCGGCCAGCGGCAGATGCTTGAGCCGCGCGTCGGCGCCCATGCGGTGCGTGTAGGTCGCCAGAAAGGCGAACGGCCGCGCCTCGTCGCGCTTGTTCTCGGCCAGGTGGAACGTGACGCGGCCGAGCAAATGCCAAACCGGATTGACGCTCCGCAAAAACGCTTCCGGCCCGCCGTTAAACGACGCCGCGCGGGTCAAAGCCAGTTCGGCCTGCTCTCGCCAAAGCCGCCGCAATAGCTCGTCCGTCAAATATTCCAGCCCGCGCATCGGCGGCGCCTGGGCGATGCGTTCTTCGAGTTCTTCGTCGGCCGGCGGCGGCAAGACTTCCGCCGCGTTGGCTTTCGCGGCCCGCGTCCAGGCTTCTTCGCCCAGGCCGCACAAGGCGTGAAAGAATCGCGAAGCCCACTCGCGCCAAAACACCAGCGACTGCGGCAGCGGTTCGCCCGTCGCCTTGGCGGCTAGGCAGAATAACCCTTCCGCACTCGATTCGGCAAACGTCTCGTCGAGCGCCTGCGCCGTGCCAGCAGACAACTCGGGCGCCGCTTGGGCATCCGGCGAAAGCGCCAGCCGGCCGGCGGGCGTAATGGTGATCGAGCGACTCATAACCAAAAGATATCGACGCCCCTTGGCTCGCGTCGAGGGGCCGTGAACGGCAATTCGCCTGTTTCAGGGGCGCCAGGGGCGATCAAGCCTGCATCTTGTCGCCTGGTCGCCTAATTTTTCTCTTTGTAGGCGGGGTTCGGAATCGGCATCGCCGCGTCGACGGCGTGGCGCCATGCGCGCAAGCGACGGTGCAACTCGCTGGCTTTCTCGGGCAACTGTTGCGCGAGGTCATGCTTTTCCGAAACGTCCGCGGGGAGGTGATATAACTCGAGCCGCTGGTCCTCAAAATACTCCAACAGCTTCCAATCCCGCGCGCGAATGGCGCCGACGGGCGTCGTAGTTGGATAGTAATGGGGATAATGGAAAAACAGCGCGTCCCGGTCGAGTTTCGCCGTCGGTTGTTTCAGCAACGGCGCAAGATCGCGCCCGTCGCCGTCGTCAGGTACGGGCGGCAGCCCGGCGGCATTCAGACAAGTCGGGAACAGATCGGTGAGGATGACGGGTTCCGAGCAGACCGCATCGGGGGGCGTCACGCCCGGCCAGCGCACCACGAGCGGCACGCGAATGCCGCCTTCGTAGAGAGCGCCTTTGCCCGAACGCAGGGGAGCGTTATTGGTGACGGGGACGTTCTGGCCGCTGCGCTTGTCCACGCCGATGTAGCCGCCGTTATCGCTGGCGAAAATGATAAGCGTGTTCTGGTCGAGCCCCCGCGATTTCAGATGGTTCATCACGCGGCCCACGCTGTCGTCGAGGCTTTTGACCATCGCGGCATAGATGGCGTGCTGGTGATTCAAGGCTGTATTACGCTTCCGCTGGAAGTGTTCGACGTCCGCGGTCTTGGCCTCGATCGGAGTGTGCGGAGCGTGATGGGCCAGGTAGAGAAAGAACGGCTGCTCTCCAGCACGATCGATCACGGCGAGAGCTTCGTCCGTGAGTCGGTCGGTGAGGTACTCGCCCGGCTCGCCGAACTCGAGGTGCGGCACGTAACGGAACTCCGATCCGTACCGACCACTGCCCCGGTACGGCCAGAAAAACGTGTGAGGTGCGCCCCACAGCGTGCCGCCGATGTTGACGTCGAAGCCGTGCGTCTCGGGATAATGCAGGGCGTCGCCCAGGTGCCACTTGCCGACCAGCGCCGTCAAATAGCCGGCGGACTGCAGGTGCTTCGCCAACGTGGTCTCGGCGTGCGTCAAGTCGTGGTGCGACTGGGCTTGCAGCAATTTGCGATTCTTCGGGCCGTCGTGCGACCCTTCCGACCAGATCGTCATGCGCAACCGGGCCGCGTGCTTGCCGGTCATCAGGGTAGCGCGCGTCGGCGAGCAGACCGACATGGCATAGGCGTCGCTGAATCGCACGCCTTCGCGGGCCAGGCGGTCGATGTTCGGCGTTTCGTGCAAATCGGCGCCGTAGCAGCCGAGGTCCGCCCAACCGAGGTCGTCGGCAAGGATCAGTACGATATTCGGTCGACGCGGATCGTCTGCAGAAAACGCAGCATTCTCCACGCCTACTACGGAGAAAACGATCGCGCAAAGTACGGCTTGCGTCGCAAGTCGGCGTAGTAGAGAGCCTGACAAGTCTTGCGGGAGCAGTGCTGAAGCAAGATGCACTCGGGCCATCATCCGAATCCTCAAGCCGCTTCTTTTATGCCGCGCCGTCCCACAATTCCCCCTGCCACACCGTCACGGCTTGACCGCCGAGGATCACTCGGTCGCCGCCGAGCCGCAGCCGTAGCACGCCGCCGCGCGCGGAAGCCTGGTAGGCCAAGAGTTGCGTCTTGCCCAATTTCTCCGCCCAGTAGGGCGTCAGAACGCAATGCGCCGAGCCGCAGACTGGGTCTTCGTCGACGCCAAGCGCGGGAGCAAAGAAACGGGAAATGAAATCGAAGCGGGGATCGTCGGAGTGCGCGGTGACGATCACGCCCAGCGTTGGCGCCTGGCCAAGTTTGGCAAAATCGGGCCGCAGCGACCGGACGGCCGCGGCCGATTCGACTTCGACCAGCGTGTAGAATTTCGACTTGCCGACATACGCCGGCTCGACGCCCAAGCCTTCCATCAGCGCCGGCGTCGGCGATGTCGCCTCGGCTGGCGTCGAGGGAAAATCAAGTTCGATCCACTGGCCGGCGCGAAGGCACGTCAGCACGCCGCTTTTCGTGTGAAAGCAGAGAGGTTCGTCGGCGACAACGCCGCCGGTCCACAGCGCATGGGCCGCGGCCAAAGTGGCATGCCCGCACAAATCGACTTCGACGGCAGGCGTAAACCAGCGAAGTTCGTATCCGTCGCCAACGCGCCGGGCGAAGGCCGTTTCCGAGAGATTCATTTCGGCGGCCACGGCTTGCATCCAGACCGGGTCGGCGGCCTCTTCCAGCCAGCACACCGCCGCCGGATTGCCGGTGAACGGGCGATCGGCGAAGGCGTCGACTTGCCAACATTTCACGCGGGACATGCTTTCTCCTTGCTGCGGGGGCTTGCGTCGATCGTTTCCACAGGCCCTCCGATGAGAGACTTGGTTTCAAGTTGACACCGTGATTGAAACCGATTCGATGGCGCTATGGCCCGACTTGCGAAACGGGCGCGGCAGCGGCTGCGCGGCGCCCTTTTCGTCGATCGTGCGGCTGCGCAAGACGTAATCTCCCGGCGGAAGGCCCGGCAAGAGCGCGGCCCAGTGAGCCTTCGCCAGCCGCATGGGCCAACTCCGTGGCCGGCCCAATGCGGCGTCGAATCCCAAAGTTCCCGCCGGAATTTTCCCGTCAGGCAGATCGCCGCCCCAGGCCGCGGGCGGAGGCAGTATTTCGGCATCGATCCAGGGGGCGGAGGCGAAGTGCTTGTCGCCCAAGGGCCACTCCTGTCCGGCGGGTGCAAGCCAGACCTGCACTTTCGACAAGCCCGAAATGCCGACCTGGGCGTAGCCCGTCACGGGAATGGGCGTGCCAGCCTTAACCTCTCGCGGCACGGACAAGGTCGCGGCGAACGTTTTGAGCGGACTGTCGACGTCGTTGTTGCCGTCGGCGTAGGTGTCGTTCGCGTGGGGCAAGTTCGAGATCACGACGTGCGTGAGCCACTTGATCGATTTGAAGCCATAGGCTTCGGGCACGACGATGCGAACCGGCCCGCCCCGTTGGCTGTTGAGCCATTGGCCGTTGAGCTTGTAGCAAAGAATCACGGGCGGCAGATCGAACGGATCTTCGAGCACCCGGCCGACAGGCAGCGAACTGCGAAACATCTGCGGCGGATCGTCGTTATGATATCCGTAATAAAACACGCGCCGCACGTCTTCGCTCGGCTGCGCGAGCCAGAACACTTCGCGCAGCGGCACGCCTTCCCAAACGCCCATCCCCAACGGGCAGCCGATGTTGAGGCAAGTCATGACCTTCGGAAAACGCACCGCGTGCTTTTCCGCGAGCTCCATCAGGCCGGCGAAGTCGAGCGCCGTTCCGTCGGCTTTCGAGAGTTGCCGGCGCAGCCTCGCCGGGCGGTCGGGATCGGAAATCACCTCGAGCTTCCACGTCTCGCGCGTCAAGCCGGCGGCTTGCTTTTGCTCGTCGGAGAGCGAATGGGGCAACGGCTTGCCGCGCGACACGTCTCGAAACTGCTCTTGCGGCGTGAAGTACGATTCGAGCTTGCTGATCGCTTCCGCGAGTTCCGGCGGCGGCTCGGCGCGGGTCGACAAGGGCCACAGGCCCCAGGCAGTCGAGGCCGAGGCGCCGAGGCGCAGGAAATAGCGGCGCGTCAGCGTCTGGTGCTCGCTGAGGAACCGTGGCAAGTCGCCCATACGTGAGTTCACTCCAGGTTCATTGGCCCCAGCCAGCCTACGCGGTTTGCCGCGCGACTGCAAGAAACGACCGCCGGCTCGACCTTTGACAGGAATATGGTTTACGTGCAAACTATATTTGCGACGGTTGAGAAATTGCCTGACGAAAACGGCCCGGCCATGTCGACCAAAGGTTTACAACACGAACTCAAGAAAAAGCGCCCCTTCGAAACGCTCGAACAAGAGGCGCTATTGAACCTGGCGCGGACGAGCGACCAGTGCCAGATCCGCTTCACGCGGCTGTTTCGCGAGTATGGGCTGACGCCCTCGCAGTACAACGTGCTCAGGATTCTGCGCGGCGAAGGCAAGCCGCTGCCCATCCTGGAGATCGCCGAGCGGACCATCACGGTGACGCCCGGCATCACCGGCCTGATCGACCGGCTCGAGGCGGCGGGCATGGTCTCTCGCACGCGGTGCGAACAGGACCGCCGCGTGGTCTATGTGGCGATTTCGTCCAAGGCGCTCAAAGTCCTCAGCGAACTCGATGGACCGGTGCTGGAACTGCACAAGCGGCTCGCCGGGCATCTCAGCCAGGGAGAGTTGCGAGAATTGAACCGCGTCTTGGAGAAGCTGCGCGGCCCGTGGTCGGCCGAAGGGAGCTAGCGGCTCTTTTTTGGCCAATTAGTTGACATGTGAACTATTTGTCTCCGCAATGCGTAGAACCAGCGATGGAGGCCAATTTGCCCGAGGCGCAATCGCCTCACAAGACTGGAGAAGTCCCATGATCTGCATTCGACCAGGCTAGGACCGCGGCCATTTCAACTACCGCTGGCTCGATACTTATCACACCTTTTCGTTCGGCGACTACTACGACCCCGAGCAAAGGAGACTGCAATGCTCAACGCAATTCAAGGTTTGCTGTCGGTCGCCGGCCGCGTGCTGCTGGCCGCGATCTTTTTAGCTTCGGCCGCGGGCAACAAGATCCCCAATTTCAACAGCGTCGTCGAATTGATGGGCAAGGTCGGCGTGCCTGCCCCGAGGTTGATGCTCCTCGGCGCCATCGTCTTTCTGCTGGTCGGCGGAGTCTCGGTCGTGCTGGGGTTCTACGCTCGCCTCGGCGCGTTTCTGTTGCTCGTGTTTTTGGCGCTGGCCAGTCATTACTTCCACGGCTTCTGGCGACTGGAGGGAGCCGAGGCCATGGAGCAGCAAATCCAGTTCATGAAGAACCTGTCGATGGCCGGCGCGATGCTGTTTATGATCGCCAATGGCGCCGGCGCCTGGAGCCTCGACGCCCGGCGGGCCGCCAAGGCGCCGCTCGCGGCGCGACCGTAAGCGGACGCCCGGGGCGCCGCGGTCAGCGAAGAGCCGCGCTTGACGGTTCGCGCCGATGGCGTCGCGGAAGTGATGCTGTTTAGCCGGGCATAGGGGCGGCGGGTAGCGTCGGTTCGCAATCTCTCGCTGTCCCCAGGCAGAACGCGCTTCGCGATTTGCAACGCATGCACGGCCGGGTCTAAAATCGAACGCCATGAGCATTTGGAATCGCAAACTCGCGTTCTGGTTCGCGGCCCTTATTTTCGTGACCGGGCCGAAGTTCGGCGCGGGCGCCGAGCGGCCTGGCTCCGAACCGTACCAATTTTAAATCAAGGAACCGATGAGCCGCGTAATTGCCCTATCCCTTCTGTCGCCGGTCCTGATTGGCCTGCTTTGCATCGCGTGCAAGCCGGCGCCTGCCGCCGATGCGCCGCGGCCAAACGTGCTGGTCGTGTTCGTCGACGATCTCGGTTGGGGCGACGTGGCCTGCTACGGCGGGGCCGGCGTGCCCACGCCGAGCATGGATCGGTTCGCTGCGGAAGGAACGCGGTTCGCGCAGTTTTATACGGCCTCGCCCATCTGCTCGGCCTCTCGCTGCGGACTGCTTACCGGGCAATTTCCCGCACGCTGGCGAATCACGAGTTATCTGCAAACCAAGGCCGGCAACCGGGCCTGCGAGCAGGCCGATTTTCTCGATCCTCGGGCGCCCTCTTACGTGAGGACGTTCAAGGCCGCTGGCTATGCAACGGCTCACGTCGGCAAGTGGCACCTGGGCGGCGGACGGGATGTGACCGACGCGCCGAAGTTCGCCGCTTATGGCTACGACGTCGGCTACGGCACTTACGAAAGCTCGGAGCCCGCGGCGCTGCTGGGCTTGAAGTCGGTTCCGTGGAGCGAGCAAATCGAGCCGCAGCAGGTTCCCCGGCACGATCGCACGCGCTGGATGGTCGATGCCGCGCTCGGCTTCGCCGGTCAGCACGGCTCTCAGCCGTGGCTGATCAATCTTTGGCTCGACGACGTGCACACTCCGTTTCGACCGTCGGACGAAGCTCGCAGCACGGCTGGCGAGGGAACGGGGACTTTGGAATATCGGGCTGTTCTGCGCGAAACCGATCGACAGATCGGCCGCTTGCTCGACGGACTGCGAGCCATGAAAGCCGAAGCAAACACGATCGTCGTTCTGGCCGGCGACAATGGCCCGCAGCCCTCATTCGAGCGCAAGCGGACCGCCGGCCTACGCGGCATGAAATGGAGCCTGTACGAAGGGGGAATTCGCACGCCGCTCATCGTCCGCTGGCCGGGCGCCGTGCCGGCGGGCCATGTGAACGAAACCACGGTGATCGCCGCGGTCGACTTGTTTCCAACGCTGTGTTCGCTCGCCAGCGTGCCGGCGCCGGACGGAATCGACTTCGACGGCGAAGACTTGTCGTCCGTGCTGCGAGGAAGACCGCGGCTTCGCACCCGGCCGCTGTTCTGGGAGTATGGCCGCAAGCTGGCGCCGCAGGCATCGCAAGGGCTGCGGCGATTTCCCTACCCGAACGAACCGGATTCGAAGTCTCCGAACGTCGCTGTGCGCGAAGGCGATTGGAAGCTACTCATCAACGCGGACGGTTCGGGGGCGGAACTGTACAACCTCGCATCCGACCAGAACGAAACCCGCAACCTCGCTGCCGAGCAGCCCGAGGTCTTGAAGCGGCTGACCGCGCTTGCTGTCGCCTGGCGACGCTCTCTGCCGTGAAAATTCCTCCCTCTCCCTTTGGGAGAGGGCTGGGGTGAGAGAACTACTGCACCTCTTCCAGCCGCCGCTGGAGAAACCGCCGCTCGCTGTCGTTGGCGGTCAACTCCATCGCCCGCACGTAGCTCTGGGCTGCGCTGGCCGGCGAACCGTTGCGGCGGTGCATGTCGGCTCGCGCGGCGTGCAGCAAATAATAGTCTTCCAATTGGCCGCCAGCGGCCAAGGCGTCGATGAGTTCCAGCGCCGGCCCTGGTCCGTCGACCATGGCGACCGCCACCGCCCGGTTCAGCGACACGATGGGCGAGGGATGCGCTTGCTCGAGCAGACCGTAAAGCCGCAGGATCTCGCGCCAGTTGGTTTGCTCGGCTTCCGCCGCCCGACAGTGAACCGCCGCGATGCCGGCCTGCAAGGCGAACGGCCCCGGAACGTTCCGCAGGGCGAGCTCCGCCAGCGGCAACGCCTCGGCGATTTGAGCCTGATTCCAACGGCCGCGGTCTTGATCTTCCAACAGCACCAAATCGCCCTCTTCGTCGAGCCGGGCTGCGCGCCGCGAATCGTGCAATAACATCAGCGCCAGCAGACCGGCGACTTCCGCCGGCGGCCGCGGCGCCAAGAGCGCCGCCAGCAATCGTCCCAGGCGGATCGCCTCGGAGCAGATATCGGTCCTGACGAGCGCCTCGCCCCGCGTGGCCGTATAGCCTTCGTTGAAGATCAAATAGATCACGGTCAGCACGGCCTCGAGCCGCTCGGGCATGGTGCCGGCGCCGGGCACGGCGAAGGGAATGCCCGCGTCGCGAATCTTGCGCTTGGCCCGCACCAGGCGCTGCGCCATCGTCGCCACGGGCACGAGAAACGCCCGGGCGATCTCGTCGGTTTCCAGTCCCCCGAGCATTCGCAGCGTCAGCGCAACCTGGGCCTCGGGGGCCAGGGCCGGGTGGCAGCAGGTAAAAATCAGCCGCAGGCGGTCGTCGGGGATCTCATCGCCGTCGAGGTCGAGATTCTCGGGCCGCGCCGCCGGCTCGGCCGCAATCGCCTCGAGCTTCTCCTCGAATCGCGCCCGGCGGCGAATGCGGTCGATGGCCTTGTTTCGCGCCGTGCGGATAATCCAAGCCCGCGGCGATTCCGGTATGCCGGTCGTCCGCCAGGCCTCGACCGCCGCCGTAAAGGCTTCCTGTACCGCCTCTTCCGCCGCATCGAAATCGCCCGTCAGCCGGATCAGCGAAGCCACGATCTGGCTCCAGTCGGAGCGGTAGACGGTCTCTAGAGCCTGATCGACATGCGGAAACATGCGAGAATTTGAACAAAATTCCGGCCGGGTGTCGATCCTGGCGGTTGCCGTTCGATTCACTGGTAGATGACGGGCATGACATCCACTTTCGGAGGATCAACGATGAAATATATGTTGCTGGTTTACATGCCGGAGCAGGCCATGGACGACGCCGAGCGGCAGCAGTGCTACACCGACTCGGTGCGGCTGACGCAGGAGCTGGGCGAAAAGGGGCAGTACGTGGCCGCCGCCCCGCTGCATCCCGTGGCGACGGCAACCAGCGTACGCGTTCGCGAAGGCAAATCGATCGTGACCGACGGCCCTTTCGCCGAAACGCGCGAGCAGCTCGGCGGGTTTTACATCGTCGACGTGAAGGATCTCGACGAGGCTATCGCCATCGCCGCGCGAATTCCCCCGGCCAGCAAGGGGACCATTGAAATCCGGCCGATCAGGGAGCTTTCGGGCCTGCCGGCCGGCAAGTGATTGACGCACGCACGATTTACGCTCGCAACATGGGATTAGGCAAAATGCTCGTGAAGAAGATCACCCCCTTTTTGTGGTTCGATGGCAATGCCGAAGAGGCCGCGAACTTTTACGTCTCTGTTTTCAAGAATTCCAGCGTCGGTCGGGTGAAACGCTACGGCGACGCAGGACCAAGACCGAAGGGAACGGTGATGTCGATCGAGTTCCAACTCGACGGGCAGGATTTCATCGCGCTCAACGGCGGCCCGCAATTCACGTTTACCCCGGCGGTCTCGTTTTTCGTGAACTGCGAGACTCAAGAGGAAGTCGACGAACTGTGGGAAAAGCTCTCCGAGGGCGGAAAAACACTCCTCTGCGGCTGGCTGCAAGACAAATACGGCCTGTCGTGGCAGATCGTGCCTGCGATTCTCGGCGAATTGCTCGAAGACCAGGATCCCGCGAAATCGAAACGAGTCATGGAGGCGATGCTGCAGATGGTGAAGCTCGACGCGCGGACATTGAAGCAAGCCTACGACCAACCCTAGCCGCGCGGCGCGCACCGTATTTCCGAATGTCCCGTGCTTCCACTTACCTTTTAATCCCTTCTTTGAGAGGAGCTTTGCAATGACCAAGCCGATTCCTGCCGGACGCGAAGGACTGATTCCGCACCTGAAGTGCGATCGCTGCGCCGACGCCATCGAGTTCTACAAACAGGCGTTTGGCGCCGAAGAGGTCAGCCGCCTGCCCGCGCCTGACGGCAAGCGGATCATGCACGCCGAAATTCGCATCGGCGGCCAGCCGGCGTTTCTCGCCGACGACTTCCCCGAATATTGCGGGGGCAAGGCGTCGTCGCCCAAGGCGCTCGGCGGAACGCCCGTCACCATTCACCGCTACGTCGACGACTGCGACGCCGCCATCGGGAGGGCCTACAAGGCAGGGGCGACCGTGACGATGCCCGCGCAAGATATGTTCTGGGGAGATCGTTACGGCGTGGTGACCGACCCGTTCGGCCACGTCTGGTCGCTCGCCACGCATCTGCGCGACGTCTCTCCGGAAGAGATGGCCCGCGCGATGCAGGAAGCGTGCGCGAAACGGTAATGCAAGATCGCACCCATGCGGCCATTTCGTTTCCTGGAGCCGCGAGAAACGCGAAACAGCCCGGTCGCAGGCGAATCGGCGTCTACGACCTGGCGTTTCCCTTGCTCCGTAGGACGGACTTCCAGTCCGTCTCTCGCCAGGCGACGGACCGGAGGTCCAACCTACGGTTGCTCGCCAATTTCATTTGACCTTCTGCGTTCTTGACATACGCTTCTGGCAAGGCGGCGTTTCAACTCCTTTCGGGGGCCTTGAAGAACCGCCATTCCCATCGTCCGGTTTGTATCGGTCATTTCCACGTCTGCCGAGAGGTACAATCGTGAACGTTGAACACACCCGGTGGTTGCTTGCGCTGGCGGTGGCCAGCGGCCTGGCCGCGTCGGCGTCGGCGCAAACCGTTTCTCCCTACCAATCTTCGTTGAGGCCGCTGGGGCTTTCCCTGGTCGGCAAGACCTATTTGGACGGAACCGACGCGCTTTCGCAAAGCTGCGACGCCAGCAAGGCGAGCTTCTTGCAAACGATCACTTCCAAGCTTCCGGAACACGTTGCCTTCACCGGGGCGGGCTTGAACCGCTTGGACCCGACGCGGCTGTATTTCAACTTCGCGTATGCACCGAGGGTTTATTACATCTATGAAGGCGCCTGCTACGACAACGCCTTGGGCGTGACCATCGCCACGGTGTCGGCGCCCACTTCAAAGCCGGCGTCGGGGACGAACTACACCATCTTCCCGTTCGTTCATTCGAGCATCTCCCCGGTCTGCGCCAGCGGTTCGGGCGTGCGATCCGCGAAGGAGCCGCTTATGGCCGGAGATTTCGTGCAGTTGCCGACGGTCGACGCGGGCCAGCAACTCGCGTTTTTCATCATGGCGGAAATGGACCGCAGCGGAACGCCGACCAACGTCTTCTACAACGGCGATTCCACGAACGCCGACGATTTCCAGCACCTGATCGCTTTCTTCCCGGATAACAGCCAGTACATCATCATCGGGTTCGAAGACATGTACGACGGCGGCGACCAGGACTGCAACGACTTGATGTTCGTCGTGGACATCGGCGTCAACAACGCCGCCGCCCTGCGCAACCCCAGCAACATGCCCCGCTGAGAGCGCACGGGATGAAGCTTCGCAACTCACGGTCTGCGAGTTCCCTGCGACGAGGGCCCGCCGCGCGGCGGCGGAAGCGGCTCGGCGCGGCGACGGTCGAGTTGGCGCTGTGCATGCCGGTGTTGCTGACCGTCGGCCTGGGCATGATCGAAACCTCGAACGTGGTGTTCATCCAGGCGCGGCTGCAATCCGCGGCGTACGAATCGGCGAGGCTGGCCACGCGGCCGACCACGTCGAACGCGACCGCCGCCACGAGCGAACAGGTTACGATCTATTGCCAGGCGCTGCTGGCCCAATTGGGCGTCAACGGCGCCACGGTTTCCGTGACGCCGGGCAGCCTGTCGAACTTGCCCCCGCAGACCTTGGTCACCGTCTCGATCTCGGCGCCCTGGAGCCAGAATACGGCCTCGTCGTTCGTATTGAGCGAATCGCTGACGCTGACGACGGCGGCGACGCTGATCATCGAATAGCACCCCCAGGAAACGCGAAATGAAGAGCAGCCTTTGCAGGATTCGAGCTTCGCGGCGAGGAGCGATCGCCATCCTCGTCGTCGCCATGATTGCGATGCTGTTGATCCTGGCCGCGTTCGCGATCAACGTCGCTTACATGCAGCTCGTGCGAGAGCAGTTGCGCGTGGCCTGCGATTCCGCGGCCAAGGCCGCCCTGGTCAATCTGGGCGCCACCCAGGACGAATCGGCGGCGATCGCCTTCGGGCAGTCGGTCGCCAACCGCAATCTCGTCGCGGGCCAGGCGCCGCAGATCGCCGCCTCGAACATCGTGTTCGGCCACGCCGCCGCCGACAGCAACGGCGTGTACGACTTCACGGCCGGGCTCAAGCCGCTCAACGCCGCGCAGGTGACGGGCAGCGTAACGCGGCCGCTGTTTCTGCAAACCTTTCTGCCGGTCAGCGACTTTTCGGCATCGAAAGTCTCGCTGACCACGCGCATCAGCCACGACATTTGTCTGGTGCTCGACCGATCGGCCTCGATGGCGTTCGACTTGAGCAGCGGCGAGTTCAGTTATCCCGCGGACGTCAGCGCGGGCAAGAACCCGCTGCAGATCTACTTTACGCCCCCCAGTTCCACCGCCAGCCGCTGGCAGGCGCTGACCGTGGCGGTCGACAGTTTCATTTCGACGCTGCAAGCTCGAAATCTCGACGTCCACGTGGCGTTGGCGACGTATGCCGAGAGCTTTTCGTTCGGCACGTACGGCGCTACGGACGCGTCGCTCGACATCCCTTTGACTTCGACGTTTTCGCAGATCGTCACGGGCATGAACGCTTGGGGGCAGCAGCCGCTGTTGGGCAACACGAACATCGAAGCCGGGCTTTCGATGGCCGTGACCGAGTTGACCGGCCCGCGGGCTCGGCCCACGGCCGACCGCACGATCATCCTGCTGACCGACGGCGTGCCGACCACCGGCAACACCGATATCGCCTCGTTGACTCTGAACGATCGCCAGAACTCGCAGATCGTGACCCACGTCATTACGTTCGGCGGCGAGGCCTCCTCGGGCTCGTACCAAACGATGATGATGAACGCCGCGAGCAACGGCAACGGCCAGTTCTTCAATGCGCCGACCGCGGCGCAACTGCAGCAAGCGTTTCAGACGATTGCCGACGGCCTGCCCGCCGTGCTGATCAAATAGGTTGCCGAACATGATCGACGCCAGAAGGCTTCCCGGATATGCCAGACGCCGGCGCGGCGCCGCCGCGGTTGAATTCGCCGTGTGCGCGCCGGTTCTGTTCATGCTGGTGTTCGCGATCGTCGAGTTTTCTCGCGCCACGCAGCTCCAGCAGTCGGTTCGCCAGGCGGCCTTCGAGGGGGCTCGGGCCGGGGTCGCTCTCGACGCCTCGACGTCCGACGTCACCGGCGCGGCGGCGGCGAATCTTGCCGCCGTCGGCATCGCCGACCCGACCATCTCGGTCTCGCCCAGCCCGCTCAGCTACAACAGCCCGACCATCACCGTGACCGTCTCGGCCACGCCCGCCACAAGCGGCTGGCTGCTCCATTTCTTCAACCGCACAAGCTCGATCACCTCGACGATCACGCTGATTCGAGAAGTGCAAGCGATCTCGGCGCCGGGCAGCTCCGTTGCAGGCGGCGCGTCAAGTGCGAATCCGCCGAGTTCGGGAAGCAGCGGTTCGAGCGGCAGCAACTCTGGTTCGAGCGGCAGTGGTTCGAGCGGCAGTGGTTCGAGCGGCAGTGGTTCGAGCGGCAGTGGTTCGAGCGGCAGTGGTTCGAGCGGCAGCGGAGGATCCGACGGCTGGGGCGGTTGGGGCGGCGGTGGCTGGTGGTGAAATCTTTCCGGCTTCGCCGCAGTCAGACTTCGAAGCGGACGCGCGCAAAGCAGACGCTCATGCACTCGGGCGTGCCGGCGTAGTAGGTCAACAGCGCCCTTCGATCCCCGATCGGGCGAATCGCCGGATGGCCGAACGACCACTTGCCCATGTCTTCCCAGTATTGTAGCCCACCAGCGCCGGCTGCACGCGTTCCCGAGCCCTAGAATCATAATCGGCCAACACTCGCTCCCAGCCGCCTCTGCGGCGTCAAAAAAGGCAAACAAATCCCGCATCCATTCGGACGCCAAGCCCAAATCGTGCGCTGCGGCAGTTCTGGTGGGCAGTGCCCACCCTACGAGTCTGCCGTTCGCGATTCCGCGGCTTGACCGCGCGCTGGGGAGCTGCTAACCGGGCAATGTTGGCCCTGCTGTCTTCAGAGCATGCCGGCGATCGTGAAGGGGCGTTTCTCGTTGAGCCGGATCTTCGCGCGGCGCTCGCCTTCGACGCCGAGGCCGAGCAAGGCCCGCGAGGCGGCGAGGCATTTTTGCACCTGCTCCAGGAATCGCGGATCGCCGCTTTGGCGCTTGATCGTTTGGCGCGTTTTGGACGGCTCGCCCTCGGCGGCGCCTTGGATCACGGCCGTGTGGCCGGGCCCCTTCGAGCGCTCCCAGGCTTCCCACGCCTCACGCTGGATCAGGGTCAGCATTTCGAGATGCTCGGACAACGACGCGTCGAAATCGCGCACCGTCGCCGCGCGCCACGCCGCGCGGATCGTCTTCAGATCGTTCGACACCGTGGGCTGCGTGACGCCCAGCCGCCCGGCGATCTCGCTCTGACTGTGGCCCTTGAGCGTCCACTCGGCGACTTGCCTCTGACGCTGTTCGATCTGCAACTTTCGTTGGCGGCTGATGGACATGGCGTGCGGCCTTTCTTCGTTCGGCGGCCGGCAACGTTAACCGCAAAGCGGCTTGCCCCGTGAGACGAGTCGCAAAAGCCCGTATCGGCGGCGATGGCGAGCAAGCCGCCGGGGCGATAACGTCGGTTTGCCCGTCGGTCCAGAGCGAACGCGAAGTCGTTCGAAGGCTGGCGCAGCCGCGTCGAGCGCAGCTTGCCGAATACGCGCGTTTGGCGGCCAAAGAGCCGCGGCGTGAAAGCGAAAAAGCATGATTTATACGCCTTACGAAATGATAAACCGCCGCGCCGCAAGGAAAGGGCCAAAACCTCGGCCCGCAGGCGAAAACGCCGATGGCGATGATTTATCGAAAGGCGTCGAAAGGGGCGCCAAACGGGCGCCGATCGGGCATAAAACGACCTGTTTTGCACCGCCGCCGCTATGGCCCCGCGCGGCGCGAACCGCGTGTTTTCTCGCAGAATCTCGCGACGCCGCGCCGGTTCGCACGCGCGGCGCGTGCGGCGATATAAATAAATCGGCTGGAATATAAATCACCGCCGCCGTAGCAACGCTCACGACCGAGGCGGAAAGTTCGCGTAGCGTGGGCGCCGCCCAGCCTACGATCTCGCCGTCGCGCATTAACTTGCTGATTGTGCTTAGGGCTTTCAAACCCCGACGGCTGCGACAATCAAAAAGACGGCGATCCAGCAGAATAGCATGAGCACCGCCGCAGCAACGGCCTTGCCCTCGATGGCGTTCGGCGCCCTTCCCAGGCCGAAAGAGCTTCCCAAGCCGTGCCAGAGCGAGACGCCGATCGCAGCGGCTACGAGGCCAAAGAAGATCAACTGCCATGTCTGAGCGCTATGCCGCAACAGCTCGTGCGCGTCGTCGGCGTCGTGAGGACCACCGACGAACAAACCGGCCGCCAAATACGCCCCGTTGGCGACGCTGCAAAACCTGGCGAAGAAGGCCGCGAGAAAGCCAAGGGAAGGCGCCGCTCGCCGTGCGATCGCCCAGATTGCAACCGGCAGGAGCGAGCCCCACACCGCCCCGCCCCAGGCCACGAACTGCGGATGCGGGTTGGGCGAAACATGAGTTTGCGAAAAACCGGCCAGAGGCAAATCGACTCCAGCGACGGTTCCGCCGCTGAGCCAGGCGTGCAGCACGTGCCCGAACTCGTGAACGGCCAGCATGCCCAGCCACGAGCCGCCCAGGGTCGAAACGACGAGCGCAAGCCGCCGGCCGCATTGCCTTGCGTTTCTTCGCTCGCTGACCGCCGACATCGCATCCTGTCCGAAGCCGCCCCCTCGCGCATTTCTCGACGCCCAAAATCTATTCGCCGCCGCTCCTTCTGATATTCTGCGCTGAGCCGCTACGGGCGAGCAACCAATCGTCCAGGTATCGCTTCCTCTCGTCCGAACGATTCACAGCAGTGGGCGAAACGTCCGCCGCGACGGACGAGGAAGCGGCGCCAGGCTGGCGCGGCTCCTCGTCCGCGGCGGACATCGATGGCGCCGCGACCCTGGGGGGCAGGGCCGCGGCGCGGAAAACGCCCGATCAGGCAAGGCCGCCGAAGATCGCGTCGACGTCCTTGGCGCTCGGCAGTTTGCGCACCCCCATCGACGACTCGGCCGACGTCAGGTCCTGCGGATAGGCCGTCGGATCGAGATCGCCGACCGAGGCCGTGACCAGACCCAACAGCTCTACGGCGCGCGACGCCGCGGCGTTCCAGCGACTAAGCCCCGCGGAAACGAGGGGCGACCATTGCAAGTTGGAAAGCGAAAGGTCGCTTGTCGTGCTTGCGACTCCGCTCGCCAACGGCGCCGCCGATCCCGAACCGGGGACGACGTGGATGGTGACGGCGGCCAACTCGCTGTCGAGTTGCCCGTCGCTGGCCTGATAGCTGAAGCTGTCGTCGCCCGTATAGCCGGAATCCGGCGTGTAGGCGAACGAGCCGTCGGCGTTCAGCGTGAGCGTGCCGTGCTGCGGTCCTTCGAATAATGTCGCCGTCAGCGGATCGCCGTCGGGATCGGTATCGTTGGCCAGCACGCCCGAACTCGACACGTTCAAGGGCGAGTCTTGCTGCGTCGAGTAAACGTCGTTGGCCGCCACCGGGCGATGGTTGACAGCGGCGTTCACGGAAATCGACACGGTCGCCAGGTTGCTATCCGACGTGCCGTCGTTGGCGTGATAGGTAAAGCTGTCGGCGCCGACGTAGCCGGCCGCCGGCGTATAGCTGAACGAACCATCGGCGTTGAGCGTCAGCGTGCCGTGCTGCGGGGCGTCGACCATCGCAGCCGTGAGCGGGTCGCCCTCGGCGTCGGTGTCGTTCGCCAGCACTCCGGCCGCGGGCACGTTGAGCGTCTGGTTTGCCGTGACCGAGTACGCATCGTCGGCAGCGACGGGCGGTTGGTTCACCTTGGCGGCGACGACGATCGACACCGTGGCGACGTTGCCGTCCGCCTGGCCGTCGAAGGCTTGATAAGTGAACTGATCGGCGCCCATGTAGCCGGCGGCCGGCGTATAACTAAACGAGCCGTCGGCGTTCAAAGTCAGGCTGCCGTGCTGCGGCCCGGCGACCAGATTCGCGGTGAGCGCGTCGCCGTCGACGTCCGTGTCGTTGGCCAGCACGCCGGAGGCCGCGTCCACGTTCAGCGGCGTATCGGCGGTCGCCGAGTAGCTGTCGTTGACGGACGCGGGCGGGGTGTTCACCGGGTCGACCGTAATCGTCGCCGCGGCGACGGAACTGGCGACCCCGCCGTCGTTGGCCACGTAGGTGAACCCGTCGGTCCCGCTGAAATTCGCGTCCGGCGTGTAGTCGAACGACCCGTCGGCGTTCAGCGTGAGGATCCCGTGCGCGGGACCTTCCACGAGCGAGGCGGAAAGCGGATCGCCCGTCGCATCGGTGTCATTCCGCAAGACGCCGCTCGCAGCGTCGGTCGAGAGCGGAGCGTTTTCGGCGACGCTGTAGTGATCGTTCATCGCGTTCGGCGGAGTCGCGACCGGATTGACGGCGATCGTTACGGCCGCCACGTTGCTGTCGGCCGAACCGTCGTTGGCCTGATAGCTGAAGCCGTCCGTGCCGCTGAAGTTCGCCGCCGGCGTGTAAGTGAACGTGCCGTCGGGGTTCAACGTCAGCGTGCCGTGCTGCGGGCCGGCGACCAGCGAGGCCGTGAGCGGATTGCCCGCGGCATCGGTGTCGTTGGCCAGCACGCCGCCGGTCGACACGACCAACGGCGCGTTTTCGTCGGTCGAATAACTGTCGTTCGCGGCCACCGGCGGATTGTTGACGCCGACGACGGACAATGTGGTCGTGGCCACATTGCTCTCTTGGGCGCCGTCGTTGGCGACGAACGTAATCGTGCGGTCGGTCGTGTCAGGATGTTGCGACGCGTTGTCGTAGCTCACCGTCTTGAGCACTTGCAGATAGTTCGCCACGCTATCGGATCCGTAGAGCGTGAGCACGCCGGAGCCGCTGTCATACGAGGCGGTGATCGCCGTGCCTGAAGTATCGGCGGATAGGCTCTCGAGCGAACCGTCCTTCGAATTGGCGATCGTCGCGGTCAGCGAAGTCAAATTCGAGGCGCCTGCATCGGCCAGCGCGGCATCCGAATCGGCCAGCGCCACGGGACCGCCGCCTTCGGTGAACGTTGTCGCGAAGTCCGTGCCCGGCGCCGTGCTGCTGTCCGGATCGAGAGCGATCGTCGGGGCGGCGTCGCTGGCGATCACGTCAAGCGAAACCGCAGCTAAAGCGCTTTTGGAAGTGCCGTCGTCGTCCTGATAGAGGAAACTGTCGACCCCCGTAAACCCGGCGTCGGGCGTATAGCTGAACGAACCGTCGGCTTGCAGGGCGAGCGTGCCGTGAGCGGGGCCGCCGAACAGACTGGTCGAGAGCGCGTCGCCTTCGGCATCCGTGTCGTTGGCCAGCAAGCCGGGCGCCGTGATGGCCAGCGGCGTGTCTTGCTGCACGGCGAACATGTCATTCGCGGCGATCGGCGGCGCGCCTGATAGCACAATTCGCGGTTCTAGCGAGTCAAGTCGGCTGCTGCGCATCCGACGGCGGCGCAGGGACCTGGTTCCGGCAAGCTTCTTCGACTTCTTCATAGTGCATCCTTTCCTCATTCACGCGTAAGCCCCTAAACGTTCCTAATGTGCGAAATGCTTCGCCCCGTACCGATTGGCAAGCCGTTTCGTTCGGCGCGCAGCGCGAGCGCAAACCGCACGATGGCTTTCGAAGTCGGCGTCGACGACAAGGCGCACGATCACTGTGCGCAGCCTCTGGCTCAACGCGGCCAGGCGGCGAACGGCGTCGCCCGCGGGCGGCGACGTCTCATCAACGAGGAGCAGTCCTTTAGCGACGGCGGAGGGACGTGTTCATGATGGACTCCTTTCTCAACAGCCGGATTGAACGGCCGCATGGTGAAGAGTTTCATCCTGAAACTATCTGACCGGGCATGATTCCTATCGCGCCGTGCCACGGAGCACGCGTTCCCTTGCCCGGAGACGAAGCATGACGAACGATGAGGCCGCATCCAGCAACCCGCATTCGTCATGTAGGTAGTGAGTCTAGCGAGGTCGAACGCGATGGCAAGACGCGCCGTCGCAATTTGTTTTCCTTGGGCTTGACATCGATTCGCGCTGATCGATGACGCCATTCTCTAACTTATTGCGCGGCCATTGCATCAGTCGCCGGCGCGGCATACGGCGTTCGACGTAAGTTTTTTTTCAGAATCATCCGCGGCGAAGCTCCGGCATCGCCTTCGTCCTGCCGCAAACGAGGCATCCTTCCCATTTTCTCGGCCGTTTTCTCGGCCACAGACGGCGAATTCGAACCAGAGATGATGTCGCGCACGCTTGGGCGCCGATGGGATAAACGGCCTCGGCGACTGCCGGCCTCCTCCCGCCACCGACGGATGAGTTTCTCCGCATGACCCCTGATATTGCCCCGGTCCACCCGCTTGCCGAATTGGAAGCGCGGCAGGACGAAGTCCTTGCGCAGCTCGAAGAACTCGAACGCCGCACCGAAAACGCGCTGGTTGAATTTACCAGGCTCGAACTCCCGCGTGCCGGCGGCAAGCCGCTTCTCCATGAACTGCCGGCTTCCGCCGCCTGACGACGCCGGCCGATCGGCTCTGCGCAGCCGTGCAGGGCCCCATCTCGCGGCTAACTCGGCCGCTTCGGTCCGTGTTCAACGCCGCAAGCGGGAGGCCTCTGCCCAGTTCCTGAATGCCGCAGCCAGGCGACTGCGCGCCTTGGCCTTGCTTTGGAGACTTCGATTGCCGGGGGCACGTATCAAGCCGCCTGGCGCCCTGATACGTGCCGGGGGCACGTATCAAGCCGCCAGGCGGCTTGCGGCCAACCGCTCTGGACAGCGCGGAGAAAATTGTTAAAGTGCGGCCCCGTCATAAGGTGGAAAGGAGTCTGCCGATGAATCGGTCGCTGGCGCTTTGGTGCGCGCCGCTTTTGTTTGCCGGTTGCCACAATTCGCCCCAACCGTTCGATCCGTTCTTGCCCGCCACAGTGCCGCCGCCCGCGACCGGCGCCGCCGCGGGGAGCGCCGCGCCCTATTACTCGGCACCCGCCGAGGCGCCGTATCCGTCAGGCGGAAATTACAACTCCCCTCCGCCAGCCAGCGCGCCGGCCGGCGCCCCCTATCAGGGAGAGACCAATCCCCAGCCGACGGATCGTTGGCCGATGACTAAGCGAGACTCCAGCAATCGCCAGTCGTCCAGTCTCCCCGCTGCCAAAGCCAAGCCGGGTGCAGTGCATTCGCACTTGGCCTCGGCCTCGGAAGCTGGGGACCAGCACGAACAGACCGATTCGAAACAGACCGGAGGCGGAAACGACGCTGAAGAATCGGGCAGCCGCGTCGTTCAGGCAAATCACGCCAAGATCGTGAAAGTGATACATTCCCATTCCAACCTGGATGGGGAAAGCGCTCTTGCTTCGGCCGCCGGCGGCGAGGAGCCGAGGAAACTGCCCGCGGCGGACGATGCCGTCGACATCATGGACTTACCCCCCGCAAGGTCCGCCGTCGGATCGCGAATGGCTCAGCGAATCTCCCCGCTTGGCGGCGGAAAAGTCGTCCGCACGAGCGCCACGGAGCCGGCCGAACCATCTGCGGGCCAGCGATATGCGTATTCGCCCGACTACAAAAAGCTCAACGGGCAGTTGGAGTATTCGCTGGCCGAGAGGCGTTGGAAGTTGCGGTATGTTCCCATCGACGGTGAAACCGACTCGCACGGCGGAAGCGTCGTGCTCCTCGGCAAGCCGCCCGAGGGATTCCAGGCTGGCGATTTCGTGACCGTCGAAGGCCGGTTGGCGGGCGAAGCTGCGGCAGGCGAATTCGCGCCTGAGTATCAATTCGACCAAATCGAGCCGCTGGCCGATTAAGCGGGCCCGAGCAATCAATCGGGTTGCGCCGGTTCCTCGGACATCAGGAGCGCTCTGATGGCGCCGAACGCATCAGCGGGCGGCGCGCCCTGCCCCTCAAATGCCGCCAATTCCGCGCCAAACGCGCGAGGCTAGCCTATAATGGGGACACGGCGGCGCAGCCGATTTGGCATGCGGCAAAAACGTTGATTCGGTTCGACGGCTTTAGGTTTCCCTTCTCATGAGCATATCGTCGCGCCTGCGGGCGCTGACCGGCGGCACGACCCAGCATCGCTTGGCCAGGTGGCTCGAGTCGTTGCCGAAAATCGCGGCCTTCGAGCCCGAACTGGAAAAGCTGACCGATTACGAGTTGCGCAAACGCAGCCTGTCGTTGCGCTACCGGGCCAAGAGCCAAGAGCCGCTCGATAAACTGCTGCCCGAGGCGTTCGCCCTGGTCCGCGAAGCCGGTCGCCGCACGCTACGCATGCGACATTTCGACGTGCAGATGCTCGGCGGCATCGCCATGCACTATCGCTCGATCGCTGAGATGCAGACCGGCGAAGGCAAAACGCTGACGGCGACGCTGCCGATGTATCTCAACGCGCTGACGGGCAAAGGCGCGCAACTGGCGACGGTGAACGACTACCTGGCCCGCCGCGACGCCGAATGGATGACCCCGATTTACGAGATGCTCGGCATCAGCGTGGGGATTATCGAAGCCAACATGTCGCAACCGGCGCGCCGCAAGGCCTACGCCGCCGACGTGACCTACGGCACGGCCAAGGAATTCGGCTTCGACTTTTTGCGCGACCGGCTGCTGTTGCGGCGCATCAACGAGGGGCTCACCGACTTTCTCGGCGGCATGCTCGGCCAGCATGGCGAAGGGGGCGAACAGCCGGTGCAGCGAGGCGCGCACTTCATCGTCGTCGACGAGGCCGACAGCATCTTGATCGACGAGGCGCGCACCCCGCTGATCATCAGCGCGCTGCCCACGGAAGAAGAAAAAATCGCCGTCGAGTGCTACCGCTGGAGCGCCGGCGTCGCCGACAAGTTCGAAGACGAAGAGCACTACGAATACGACCACGAAAAGCAGACCGTCGAACTCACCGCGCCGGGCCGCCAACTGGTGCGCACGCTGCCCAAGCCCGCCGCCATGGACTCGGTGGGCATGTTCACCATTTACGAGTACATCGAGCGGGCGATCAAGGTCACGCGGGCCTTCACGCTCGACCGGCAGTACGTGGTGCGCGACGGCGAAATCGTGATCGTCGACGAGTTTACCGGCCGCTTGTCGGAAGGCCGCAAATGGCGAGACGGCATCCACCAGGCGATCGAGGCCAAGGAGAGCGTGGAAGTCACGGTGGCCACCGGTCAGGCGGCGCGCGTGACGGTGCAAGACTTCTTCCTCCGCTACGAGCAGCTTTGCGGTATGACCGGCACCGCGGCCAGTTCGGCTCGCGAACTGGCCAAGATTTACGAAGTTCGCGTCGTGCAGATCCCGACCAACCGACCGGCCATTCGCCAGCGGCTGCCCGATCACATCTTCGGCACGAGCGAGGATAAGTGGCGGGCGATCGTGGAAGAAGTTCGCGAGCTGCACGCCCAGCGACGGCCGATTCTGATCGGCACTCGTTCGATCGACAAGTCGGTGTTGCTCTCGGCGCTGCTCCGGCAGGTGGGCATCGAGCACCGCGTGCTCAACGCCAACCAGATCGCCGAGGAAGCCGACATCGTGGCCTGCGCCGGACTGCTGGATAAAGTCACCGTTTCGACGAACATGGCCGGCCGCGGCACGGACATCAAACTGGGCGAAGGAGTCGTCGAGTTGGGTGGCTTGCACGTGATGCTGACCGAAATGCACGATTCGGCGCGGATCGACCGCCAGTTGATCGGCCGCTGCGGTCGCCAGGGCGACCCGGGCACGTTTCGTCAGTATCTTGCGCTCGACGACGACATTCTTTTGGCCGGGCTTGGTCCCGATAAGGCCGAACGTTTGAAAGGACGGGGCGAAAACGCGTCCGGCGGATCTTTCGATCACTTGGGCAAGCTGTTTCGCAGGGCCCAGCGGATTATCGAGCGGCGCCATTTCCGCGATCGCCGCGTGCTGATGCACTACGAGAAGGAACGCCGCAAGATTCAAAAGCAGATGGGTCAGGATCCGTATCTCGACACGGCCGGTTAAGCCGGCGGACGCGACGCGCCGAATCGAGCCGGACGGGACCGACTCACGCGGAGGCGCGGAGCCGCGAAGAAAAGAAGACGAACGCTTTCTGCGGCTCCGCGCCCGTTACGTTCCTCCGCCCTCGCCGAGACCCCTTCGCGCCACCGCTGAAAGGCACTGGCCAACTTCGGAAATTCGTCTATTCGGATCGAAAACAAACCAGGCAGTTGGTAGACTGGGCTGTGTTTTCTTGAGGCCAACGCTATATGTCGAATGAGCAAGCGAAATCGGATCAAGATGCGGCCCGCCGACGGACGCGAAATAGCTTTCTTGCTATGAAATCGTTGGCAGTCATCGCCGTGCTTGCGGCTCTCGTTTGGTTGTATTGGCCGTGGCGCGATGAATTCGTCCTTAGGCCCGTGCATGAAATGAAGACAAAGCAACTCGTCCTGACGATCGATGGCAAGCAGCACACGGTCGAAGTGCCATACGAAGTCAGTCGATTGGTTGGTGACGAATCGCATCATCGACCGACGCAACGTGAAGTGCTTGGCTTCGTCGTAATCGCCATCCTTGCTGTTTATTCCGTCTGCGTGATCTTCAGATTCTTCTGGCCAAAAAAGAGCGGGCCAACCCAGCGCGAGATCAACAAGCACATGACCGAGCTGCGTATATTTGTTTTTGGGCTCGCGGCTGGGCTCCTTGCGGCCGAGAAAGCCGGGCCGTCGGTGCCGGACCCGTATATTCGCGCTGAGCCAATTGGGATAGCGCCTACCATTGCACCGCAGTACGACGAGCCCCACAATCTACCGCGTCCGGCGCTTTACGATCCCGAACCGCCAATTGCTGGCCCTGCACAAATCGTTGTGCCCGAATTCAGCGAAGATGGCCAACGTCAAAAAACGACCCCCTAATTCAGCGCTGAACTCGGTGCGTTGGGCATTGTAGCGCCAACCTCGCTGCCGACTTCTTACAGTCCCTTGCCGTGTCGGCGACGTCGCTATAATTGATGGCTTTGCTCCATTACAGGTGCAGCCATCCAGGACCACCGCAGATGCTAACTTCTTATTCGCTCGACAGGTTTGTCGCGCCAGAACTGTCAAAGCTGACCGCTTGCGGTGCCCCCGAATTGCCCGCACGGGAAGGAGAGTGGCTGTCTCGCTTTGCGTTGGGCACGATTTTTCACAATCGAGTCGGGGCTCCTCATAAGCTCTACAGTTTCTCGTACCTCCGCAAAGTCGAGGCGGCGATTGAAGAGTACCAGATGGCTCATGGATTTCTTTTGAGGTACGTGGACGGTGGGCGGCGTACGTCAGACTACTTCCGATCCCTCCGGCATTTCGAGAATTGTTTGGCGATGGCCTACCAAGCAATGCTGATCGTTCAAGCAATGGCAAAGCAGGCGGGCGAAAAGAAGGGGCCGAAATTCTTTGAGCAAGGCGACGGTTCACTGCTCGAACGCATCAATAGGCTTTACAACGACAGCAAGCATATTGACGGAGCGATTGTTCGAGGCGACTTTCCGCACGACGAGGCTACCTTGGTCATTTGGTTGGCGAACGACCGAATAAGATCGAAGGCGTGCGACGTGGCGTACCAGGAATTGCATGAGTTTTTGCTGGAACTTGCCAAATGGGCAGGAGTAGTCGCCACGCAAACGTTGCCTGAAGACCCAGCAACAACTAGCTCCTAGTCCACGCCCCTCGTGGCGCCCGAGGGCCGCTCCCCTCGCGAAAAGCAAGGAAGTTAGTGCCGCTGAAATCTAACTTTTAATCCTCAAGATCGTATCCGTCTACCAACTTGCTGCGGCATTGTGTTTTGCACCTCGATCTGTAAACGCTGAACGCGCACAGGCACGAGGGAACTCCGCACGCGCTCACTCCGATGGGGTGTGAAGCAAGGCTGGAAAAGTTTTGATCGCCACGACGCGCAGCCGCCGATAATCGGCGGTCCATTGACCTTCGCGGAACAGCCGTGGTCGCGCCCGTTCGACGGCATCGGTGATCGCTCGCGGGCGATCGGCTTCCACCAGCATCGTAAAGCAAGGCGCGCCGAACATTTCGAGCCAGTTGGCCAAGCCCTGCTCGCCCTCGTTCAGACGGGTCGGCCGGTCGAAGAGCGTCGCGTAACGGACTTCCAAGCCGAATGCTTCGAGCAGTGCGGCATACTGGCCGATGCTGGGAAAGTACCACGGATTAACGTCGCCCGCGTCGCGACTGAGCGCGGAGGAGACAGCCTGGCCAGCCGCCTCAATGATGGCCGCCACGTTCCCCTGGCCGCCGAACTCGGCTACGAAACGGCCGCCGGGCTTGAGCGCGGCAGTGATCCGCTCGACGGCTTTTTCGGGCGGTTTGACCCAGTGCAATACCGCGTTGGAAAACACGGCATCGAACGGCTCGGCGACTTCGAACTGCGTGGCGTCGGCCACGGCGAACGCCCGTTCGGGATGGTTGCGGCGGGCCTGGTCGATCATCTCCGGCGAAGCGTCAAGACCCAGCGATTCGGCCCCGCGCTCAGCGATTTGCGCCGTCAAATGCCCGGCGCCGCAGCCCAGGTCCAAAATGCGTTCGCCTGCTCGCGGAGCCAACAACTCCAACAAATCGGCGCCGTACTGATAGACGAACGAGTGCCGTTTGTCGTAAAGTCCGGCGTCCCAGATTTGCTGCGAATTGGGCGGAGCGTTCATTTCGCCGCCGCGTTTCCGTTGGACTTCTTCTCGGCTTCGGCCGCCTGAGCCAGCGTGTCGGGCCGGCGAACGTGCAGCACGACGGGGGCCGAGGCCTGAGCGCCGGCGTTGGACGCTACGGCCTCGAAGGGACGATCGAGATGGTCGACCCACTTCGAACAGGTCAAAAAGATCTGCCGCTCGCTTTGACCTTCGGGAATCAGCACGCCGTTGAGCCCGATGTTGTCGACAATCACGCCGTGCGGCAAATTGTCGACCTCGATTTGAATGCGATCGTTGAAGCCGTTGCGCTCGACCTTGAGCGTGGCCGCGACCGTCGTGCCCGGAGCAATCGTCACTTCGGCCGGCTCCAACCGCACCAGTAGGTTCGGCTTCGGCTCCAACTTCACCTGACCGAAGCCGCCGACTTCTTTCTTGAGCGTTTGGCCGTTGATCTCGGCCTGGGCCGTGACTTTAACCGCGTTCCACGCTTCGGGCGGCGGCGCCACGGCGCCGGCCGCGGCGTCGAGCACCGCACGGGCTTCGAAATGCCCGGCCTGGATCACCAGCGGCGTCGATGCCGAGAAACCGGGCGGCAAGCCGGCGATGTCGATCGTGATATCGCCGTCGAAGCCGTCGCTGCGGTCGGCCCGGAACGTCAGCCGGCGGCCGCTGCCGGCATGAACGCTGCCGGCCGGTCCGGTTAGAGTCGCCGTGAAGTCGGGTTTAGGCTCGCGGACGCTAAGACGATAAACGAACCGATCACCGCCAAAGTTCCGTACGTCGCTGACGCGCACCAGGAAAGCGCCGTCGGCCGGCGCGGTGAACGTAAGCCGCGAATCGCGGCCCAGCTTGCGGTCGCCGTCGTCGTCGTTGGCGTAGTGCAGCGCAAAGACCGGCAAGCCGTTGGGGACGAGCTTGTCGCCTACCGGGTGCGGCTCGACTGTGTAAACCGTGTCGCCCAAGGCATGGCTGGTGGGGCTGGTGTCGAAGTAACATCGCCGCGGGCCGCCCAGGCTATAGAACTGCATGTCGGAGTCGGGGCCTTGCGGCATGCGGAACGTCTTGACGACTTCGCCTTGCACGTACATGTATTCGTTGAGGCCCATTTCCTCCCAACTCTTCGGCCGAAAGCCCGTGCCGTTCGAGTCGATGCCGCGGAACTCGATGTAGCTGTCGCGCACGGCCTGCAACAGCAGCCGCTCGACCGGCCGGCCCTGGCTGTCGAGCACTTCGAGCTTCGTGTCGACGGGCGAGCCGCGCCGGCCGGCGAGCGTTTCGATGATCCACGTTTGGCCGGCCTTCGATTCGAAGCGGAACAAATCGACGTCGGCCGCGGCGGCGTCCTTGGCCCACAACCGGCCGTTCACGTTGCCGGGAGCGACGATCGTCGTGGCGTGCTCGGACGAGTCATTCGGTTCGGCTTCCAGCAACTCGGCCCCGGCGGAGGCCATGATCGTAAGCGGACTCGCGAGGCGGAAGCGATCGAGATCGATCGGCACGGCTTGGTCGCCTGGCGGTGCTGCCGGCATTTTCACGCGCGCGTCGGTCGGCAGGTTGTAGCCGGCCAGTTGCACTTCGTTTTCTTGATTCGCCGGCACGCCGATCGGGTAGCAGCCGGTCACATAAGGCAATTCGCCGACCGAGAGCCGGTAAAAATGCTTTTCCGAGCCTGAGCGGGCCAGATCGTGGATGCGCACCGTATAGCGCCCGTCGGCGGGGATAGTATACGCGACGAGCGGGTCGTCCTGCCCGTCGAAATCGTTGTTCGCCGCCACCACCTGCCCGGCCGGATCGAGCAGGCTCAGCATGGCGTTCAGCGCCGAGCCGAACTTTTTGGCCGACAACTCGCAAACGATCGTCTGCCCGGCCTTGGCCGCGAAGCTGACATGATCGACATCGCCCCGCGCGGCGAGCACTCCCCAAATTCCCGCGGGCAGGGCGATCGGCTTCGTCTCCGTTGCTTGATTGTTGGGCTCGGCCTCGGAAAGTTGCGGCAAGTCGTCGATTTCGATCGCCAGCGGCCCGCTCGCGCCACCGGGTGTGACGACCGATAGTTGATAGGCGCCACGCGTGAGTTCCGCCGCCGGCGTGATCTCAACCAGCAATTCATCGGCCCGTTCCTGCTGGTCAGGAAGCACGCGGCCCTTGAGCTGCGGGTTGTTGAATTGCACTTCGCTGGCCGCCAGCAGGTGCTTGCCGCGGAGCTTGAGTTGCGTGGTCTTTCCGCGTTCGACGCCGCGCGGCCAAAGCGAGGCGAGATCGGGTTTGGGCGGTGGAAGCACCGCGCCGCTCTCGGCATTATATAAGGTGAACGAACCGTCGAGCCGGCCGACCAGCAGCGTTTTATTGTCTGGAGCAATCGCCAACGCCGAGGGCCAGTCGGGCTGCGTTTCGAGCGACTTGCGCTCGACGACCTGCTCGGCGTTCCAGATGCGCACGGTGCGGTCTTCAGCCGACGAGACCAGCGATTTGCCGTCGCGCGAATAGGCCAGCCGGACGATGGCGCCCTCGTGGGCGAAACGCGTCAGGACGAGCGGATTCGTGCCTTCCTGGGCCGAGTCGCTGATTTGCCAGATGCGGATACGGTTGTCGACGCCGCCGGCCGCGACCCGCTTGCCGTCGGGGCTGAATGCCACGGCGTATTGCTCCTTGAGCGGCTGGCCGAACGTATCGAGCCGGGCGCCGCTGGCCGCGTCCCAGAGCTTGACGGTACGATCGGCGCTGGCGCTGGCAAGCAGCTTGCCATTGGGGCTGAAGGCTAGGCCATAAATCGCTCCGTTATGACCGACGAACGTTCGCAATTCTTGGCCATTCGCGGCATCCCAGAGCTTGATCTGCTGGTCGTAGCCGCCGGTAGCGATCCATTTGCCGTCGGGACTGATGGCGCAGGCATAGAGGCTGTCGGAGTGGCCGACGATCGTGCGCAGCAAGGCGCCATCGGCCGGGTTCCAAATCTTCAACTCGCCGAACAAGCCCGGCTCGCCGGCGGCGCTTAACAGACGCGAACCATCAGCCGAAAATACGACTTCGGCGACGTTGCCTCGGTGGCCGCCCAGCGTGCGCACGGTCTGCCGGCTGTCGAGCGCAATGAGCCGCACTTCGCCGTAACCGGCCAGCGCCGCAAGTTTGCCGTCGGGCGAGATCGCCGCGGCGTTGATCACTCGCCGGGCCGGCGCCAAGAGCGGCACTTTGGGCGCGACCAGCAGCGTCAGATCGGGCTTCTCGCCGCTGGGGCCTTTGGCGCCCGCGTCGAGCCAGGCCTTCAGCAGTGCAATCTCCGGCGCCGTCGGCCCTTCGTTGCCTTCGGGCGGCATGGCCGGCTCGGCCTTTCCGGTGAGCACCAACAGCAGCCGGCTGGCGTCGCTCTTGCCTGGCGAGAGCACGGCGCCCTCATCGCCGCCGCGCAATAGGGCGTCGTAATTTTCCAGCACCAGCCCGCCTTCTTTGTCTTGGGCGTTATGGCAGCCCTGGCAGTATTGCTTGAAGATTGGCGCGATTTGCCGGTTATAGTCTGGCGCCGGGCCGTTGGCGGCTTCTTCCGCAAACGCGGAGGAAGCGGCGATTAGCAGCAGCGCTGCGGCGCCGAGCACCCAACTCCCTCTCCCACTGGGAGAGGGCCGGGGTGAGGGCGAACCGCCGCCGGACTTCACAGAACCCAAAACAGAATGGTTCACTGCCACGCAGCGCCCCCTCACCCTAACCCTCTCCCAAAGGGAGAGGGGATTCTTGCAAACGCGTTTCATCACGGCTCTCAATGATTGAACAAGAATTCGCGGCTGCTCAGCACGCTCCAGAACAGGTCCTCGACAAGCTGCCGCTTGTCTTGACCCGGCTCGGCGAGCGCCGCCATGAGCTTTTGTTTTTCTTCGTCCGTCGGAAACCGCGATAGCGCGGCAAGGTAAACGTTCTCGATCAGCTTGTCGTCAGGCGTGCCGGCGGCCAACAGCTTTTCGATCCAGTTGCCCTTGGCTTGCAGCTTGTCGTTGAGCGAATCGCCGTTGGAAATGTGCAGCACCTGCACCATCGTCGGATCGGCCGTCCGCTCGCACTCGCAAGTGACCACCCGCTCCGGCCGGCCGAACGTTTTCAGAAAATAGGAATTCACGTTGGCGTCGGGCAATTGCATCGCTCGCCAACCGGCCGGGTATTCGCCGAACTGCGTCGGCGAACCGCTGACTTGCGACATCGCGTCGAGCAGCACTTCGGCCATCATGCGCCGCGGATAGTAACGCGAATAGAACCGCGCGTCGGCAGCGTTTTCCGGCAGCGGCTGGCTGGAGCGCTGGTAGGTCTTCGACTGCAAAATCGCCCGCATCAGCGCCTTCAAGTCGAAATGATTTTCGGTCAGATATTTGGCCGCCGCAGCGAGCAATTCCTCGTTGCTGGCCGGGTTGGTGAGCCGCATGTCATCGACCGCTTCGACCAGGCCGGCGTTCATGAAGTTGGCCCAGACGCGATTGGTGATCGAGCGGGCGAAATAGGGATTCTCGGGCGAGGTCAGCCATGCGGCCAGCGCCAGGCGGCGGTCTTCGCTCGAATCGAGCGGCAGCGGCTGGCCGTCGAGCGGCGTCGGCGGCTGCGGCTTGCCGGTGAGCGGCTGCACCAGATCGCCTTCGCTGGAGGCGAACACGATCGTGTTGCCGTCGCCCGGCGCCGACTTGAGCCGCACGCGGGCGAACAAGTTGGCCATCGCGTAGTATTGGTTGTTGGTCCACTTCTCCAACGGATGGTTGTGGCAGCGGGCGCAGTTGATCGACATGCCCAGGAAGGCGAGCGTCGCCGTCTCGGTCATTTCGAGCGGATCGGGGTGCAGCACGAAATAGTTGGCCGCGGCGTTTTCGAGCGTACTCCCTTGGGCCGTGACGACTTGCCGGGCGAATTCATCCCAGGGCGCGTTGGCTTCGACCTGGTTGCGAATCCACGAGTAATAGGCCCACATCGCTGGCGGACGCAGCTTCTCGCTGCTGACCAACAGCAGGTCGCTCCAGCGATACGCCCAATAGTCAACGAACTCGGGCCGGTTCAACAGCGACTCGATCAGCCGGTCGCGTTTGTCGGCCGAAGTATCGGCCAAGAAGGCCCGCGTTTCTTCGACGGTCGGCAGCACGCCGATCGTGTCGATGAAGGCCCGCCGCAAGAATTCGCCGTCGCTGGAGGGCGGCGAAGGGGGAATGTTCAGGCTGGCCAGCTTGGCCAACGCCAGCTCGTCGATGAAGTTGCGCCGCTCGGCATTGGCAAACACGTCGGGCGGCACGGGCTTGGGATAGGGCGCGCTGACCGTGGCGATCACCACGCGGCTCAAGTACCAGGCGGTGATCGCCCCCTCGCCGTAGCCCATCACGCGCACTTGGCCCTCTTCGCCGATCTGGGCCACCGATTCGTTGGTCGACGTGTACTTCGCCCATCGCGTCACGTCCTCGACGTGCCCGTCGCTGAAATGGGCCAGCACGAGCAGTTGCTGCGTCATCTCGGGCTTGAGCACGGCGGCCGGCGGCAGGATTTCGAGCCGCGCGATCCGCGGGTCGTCGGCCTGGGGGCCGGGCGTGCCGGCGGCGATCCAGTCGGCCAACACCCGGTATTCCCGCGAATTCACGCGGAATCGCAGCCCGCCCTTGTGCGGCACGCCGCCGCTGGGCTTCGTGAGAATCAGGCTGCGCCCCGGATCGCTGGGCACGATCCGCCTTCCGCGAGCCTGCCGGGTGATCGTCTGAAAATCGCCTTCGGGATCGTAGCCGCGGAGCGAAATCTTGAAGCCATTCTTGCCGGCCTGCGCTCCGTGGCAAGCGCCGGAACTACACCCGGCCTTGGCCAGCACGCTCTCGACGTGGTTGCGGAAGCTCCAGCGGAACGGCTGGTCCATCTGGTTGACCTGCACCTTGGCCGTCGCCGTGCGGTCGCCGATTTTCGCCGTGATCATCGCTTCGCCATTGCCGACCGGCCGCGCCTGGCCGTCTTCGATCTTGACCACTTTCGGGTCGCTCGATTCGAGCGCGACGCCTTCGCTCAACTGGCCGACGAACTGCCCGTCGCGCGATTGCCCGACCACCAGCGTTTGCCGCGCCTCGGCGCCCGAAAGCTTGATTTCGGCCGGCAGCAGGACGAGCGTTTCGTCGGCGACCAGGGCGGCAGGCCCCGCGCACAAAACGATCACTGAAAGGAGCGGTTGAAAAAAACAAGTTCGGCCGCCATCGCGCCGAAGAATTCGTAATCGCATAAGCCTCACCGCCTATTCATTTCTTGCGTCGCTTTTTAGTCCGCTTGTATCGAACTCGCCTTTCGTCGACGATCGCTAAGCCCCCTTCAAGCCGCGAGAATTCGTCGCTCGCTAGAAGTCGACTAACAGGTCCTTCAAGCGATTGCCAGCGTTGGTCCTCAAGGAGGAATACCACAACGCCGCCATGAGCGCCTGGCGGGTAATTGCGCACGTCGGCAAAATCCGCGTCGAAGGTCATCAACACCCGATCCTCGGAAGTGGCCGCCGCCAACACCTCCGGATCCGGGCTGCCGCTCAGCCCCTCCTCAATAACATCACTCACGTCAAAGCCGCGATCGCAAAGCATCGTCTTGAGCTTCGCGGGCAGGTTTTCGTCGAGCTTGAATTTCAGGTCGTTACCTCAGTATGCAGCGGGTGCGATTCTTCTTCGTGAGCCAACCACGCCGCGTAAGCTTGTGCCGCCCGGACGTCGTCGCTCGTCAGGCTTCGATACTGAGTCAGGATTTCGTCAACTGACTCGCCGGCAGCCAAATAGTCCAGAATCACCGAAACCATGATTCTCGTTCCCTTGATGCACGGCTTGCCGTGGCAGACGTCGGGCGATACGGCGATCCCGGTTTTCCAATCGGCGTGCGTCATTTGTTTTTTCTTTCGTACTTTTGCGATCCCCTCGACTCGCGGCATGCAATACGACCCGTTCCTCGATATCGGAGTCCGGATCCGTCACTGCCGGGTCTGGCTGCGGCAACGGCTTGCCGCGAAGCAGGTAGGTTTCCGCCATATCTGCCAAGGCGCTAGCCAACAACGACCGTGTCGCATTGAGGTCAGGCCCGCAAGTGATGACGCCGGGAAAGTCCAACACCGCGGCGTGGACCTGCCCTTCGGCATCGACGAATTTGTACATTGCCTTGTAGACGATCATGTGTTTGGTAGGAGGCAGGAAGTAGACGGCATGCGGGGATAAAAGCAGGCTATTCCTTACCTACCACCTACCTTCCTAAAACAGCTCTTCGATCTCGCGCTTGCCGAAATCGACCAGCGGGAATGGCCGCGATTGCGGGCCGGGGAGCTTGGTTTCGAGATTCAAGCCGAGGCTGCGATAGACTGTGGCCACGACCTCCGAGGGCTCGATCGGCCGCTCGGCCGGCACGCCGCCGATCGGATCGCTGCGGCCGACAACGCGCCCGCCTTGCACCCCGCCGCCCGCGAAATGCACCGTCCAGCACTGTGGCCAGTGATCGCGGCCGCCGGCCGGATTGATCCGCGGCGTGCGGCCGAATTCCTGCAGATTACAAACGAGCGTGTTGCCCAACAGGCCCCGCTGCGACAGGTCTTCGAGCAACGCCGAATAGGCCTGGTCGTACATCGGCACGACGATGTCGCGCATGCCTTCGATCGACGTAAACGGCTTCGAGCCGTGAATGTCCCAGGTGATTTCGTCGAACACGGTGATGAACGTATTGACCGTCACGAACCGCACGCCGGCTTCGATCAACCGCCGAGCGAGCAGGCAACACTGACCAAAACGGTTCAACCCATATCGCTCGCGCACCTGCTGCGGCTCCTTGCCCAGGTCGAACGCCTCGCGGGCCTGCACGCTGGTCATCAGCCGGAAGGCCGCCTGGAAATTACTGTCAAGCAACTGGGCGTTGTCGCTGGCTTCGAAGCTTTTGACGGTCTGGTCGACAATGCTTCGCATGCGGCGGCGGCGGTCGAGCCGGGCCTCGCCGATCTGCGGCGGCGGCAGCATATCGGGCACTTTGAAGTTCGGCTTCGAAGGATCGGCCATCAAGGCGAACGGGTCGTATGCTTTGCCCAAAAAGCCCGCGTCCTGGCCGTGCGGCAGATTGCCGCCGGTGCGGCCCATCGGCTCGGGCAGCACGACATGGGCCGGCAGGTCGGTCTTGCGACCGCGCAGATAGGCCAGCACGCAACCGGCGTGCGGCGTGTTGATGCCGCCGGTGAACAGCCGGCCGGTCTGCATCATTTGGTGCCCGGTGTCGTGAACGGCCGCCGCGGTATGAAAGCAGCTTCGCACCAGCGAAAACTTATCGGCGTGCTCGGCCATCTTCGGGAAGATCTCGCTGATCTCCAAGCCGGCGGCGTTGGTCTGAATCGGCTTGAACGGCCCGCGGATTTCGCTCGGGGCGTCGGGCTTCGGGTCCCAGGTATCCAATTGGCTGGGAGCGCCGAGATTGAAGATCATGATCACCGAGCGGTCGTCGTGCTCCGGCTTCACGGCGCCTTGAGCCTGGGCGGCCAAGAGGTCGGGCAGCGTCAGGCCGATGGCCCCCAATGCCCCGGCTTGCAGGAAGTCGCGGCGGCTGACGCCGTCGCAGGTACGCGTTGAACCTTGACCGGTGAGTTCCAGCATCGCCGCCGTTCCTTTGCTGCACGCATCTCTCGGATCGCGGGTAAAAATCGCCAACGGAAAGCGTAACACGCCGCGCGCGTAAGATCAACCAAATCAGCCGGTTGCAGCAATTGCCCCAAGCGTAGCGCCCGCCGAGAGGCGGCCTGATCGAGCCGCGAAAAATGGCCATGCCGCGCTTCGGAACGACGAGTGTGCCTACAGCCCAGTGGGGATCTCACGGCAGCTTCCCCTTCTTGCGAAGTTCATTTTCGACGAGATCCTTGCAGAGCAGAATGCAGGCATGGCAGATGTATACCTGGCCCGGCCCCTCCGCGAGCGGCCCGACAAGGCGATAGCTCTTTCTGCAAAATGAGCAGTAGCCGCTCCGCCTTCGCGTCAAAAACAGCTTTATCCTCTGCCACAGAGAGGGGAAGGTTTCATGTGGATCGCTGGGCGACTGGTACGGGTTTTCCTCCATTCCGAGATTCTAGCCGATACGCGGCCGGCTCAAAAAATCTCGGAATTAGACTTGCCCACTGCCCGGCGAGCCAACGCCTTGACGCCCTCGGAAGCCATCGCTCACTTTTAAAAGTTATCAAAACCTCGTTCACTCACCGCGTGCGGCCGCCTTCACCGGCGGCAAGTTTTTCGCCATTTTAGCGCCGGTGCGTTTGAGCTCGCTCACGGCTAGTTCGCGGAAGGTCTTGAGCGTGGCGGCAAACTGCGAATCGAGCGCGAGATTCGTCAATTCCTCCGGGTCGGATTGCAAATCGTAGAGTTCCTCCGGCTCGCCGGCTTCGAGAGTGCGGATGTATTTGTAGCGATCGCGAACGACCAGCACGTACCAGGGAACGTGCGCCCCGCCGCCGAAGCGGCTTTGCGGCGCCGGGGGCACGCGGTCGCAATCGGCGCCGTAATGGTCGGCCGTAAAGGGCAGCATGGTCGTATGCGGCCATTTTGCGTCAGGTTTTTCCAACAGCGGGCCGAGGTCGTGCCCGTGCATTTCCCACGGCAGCTCGAGCCCGGCGAAGTGGAAGAACGTGGGCGGCAGGTCGGCGCCACCGACGGGCGTGCGGCAAACGGCGCCTTCGGGCAGCGTGCCGGGCATGGAGATGATCAGCGGCGAGCGGATGTTCGCATCGTAAGGCGCCAGCTTATGGCGAAAGCCGTGCTGCCCCCAGGCGTAGCCTTGATCGGAGGTCAGCACGACCAGCGTGTTGGCCAACTGGCCCGACTCTTCCAGCGCGGCGAGCACTTGCCCGATCCCTTCGTCGAGCGAGCGCACGGCCTGGTTGTATTGCCGCACCCAGGCCGAAAGCGTGCGCGTGTTCGCTCCGCCCGATTTGTCGCCGACTTCGTTGCCCACGCTCGCCGGGCGAAGCACCGGTTCGCCGTTCTCGCCCGGCTGCCAGGCGTTGACGTGTTGCATGTAGTCCGGCTTGCCGGCGCGCGGCGGATAAATGTCGGCGGGCGTGGGCACGCGGGCGCCGGGGTAATCGGCCAAGTGCCGATCGGCCGGCGTGTAGGGACTGTGTACGCCGCCGTAACAGAGCCAGAGATACCACGGTTTGTCCGCCTCGCGGTGACTGCCGCGAATGTACTGCACGGCCCAGCGCGTGTAGTTGTCGGTCGAGTAGCCGGGCGTGAGCTTGGGCTCGCCGCCGTTGGTCGAGAGAATCTGATCGTAATAATAATTGGGCGCGTTTTCGGGATGCTTCGGCCGGTTCCAGACGATCTGATAGTCCCAGTCGCGTCCGAAGCCCGCGTCGGTCCCGGTGTGCCATTTGCCGATGTGGGCCGTCTGGTAACCATGCTTGCGGAACTCCGCGGGCCAGAAGCGGCATTGCCGCGGATCGTAAGTGCTGTTCGGATAAGGATCGACCATCCGCATCGTCTCGACGCCGTATTGGTGCAAGCCGGTGAGCATGGTCGCCCGCGACGGCATGCACCACGTGCCGATGTAGGCATGGGTGAAGCGGACGCCGCGCGCCGCCAGCCGGTCGATATTCGGCGTGCGGCCCCAAGGCTCGGCGCCCTCGTAGCACGACAGCGTGCGATACGAATGATCGTCGGTATAGATGAACAGCACGTTCGGACGCCGCGTTTCCGCCGCCGAAGCGCCGAGCGTCTGGAGGATGAACACCGAGCAGAGTAAGAGACGGTAAGACGAGACGATTGGCGATGGCGCTGCTGCGGCGTCCGCGCGGTCGGGAGTGGGGCGATTCATTTTCGAAACTCTCCGCATCTCGTTTTCTCGGCCTGCTCGAACGCGCGCGGCAAAATGCTGAGCTGCTTGCCGCGGCGGCAAGATGGGCTCTATGATAGCCGGTTGACGACGAAGAAGCACCGATCCGACGCCCGGCGTCCGGCAAACGCGCCAGGCGCCTTGCGGTCCAGAAGATTTAGATGCCGGACAAAGAGTCATGACCAACGCCGCAACTCGCCGGCAACTCGATGAATTGGGTTACGTGCTGTTGCCGGGCGTGATGCAGCCGGCTTTGCTGAGCCGGCTTCGCGACCGGGTCGAGCAGTTGTTTGCGTCCGAAGGCGAGGCCGCTGGCGCCGAGTTCAAAACCGAAGCAGGCGCCCGGCGGCTGGCCAATCTGGTCAACAAGGGCGGCGTGTTTCGCGAAATCATCGCTCACCCGGCCGTGTTGCCGCTGGTCGAGCACGTGCTCGACGAGAGCGTCAAGCTGAGCAGTTTGAACGCCCGCTCGGTCAACCCTCAGTGGGATCAGCCTCAGCCGCTGCACTGCGACATGGGCGGCTTGCCCGATGAGCGCGGCGCCTGGGTCTGCAACACGGTCTGGATGTTGGACGACTTCACCGAGCAAAATGGCGCCTTGCGCGTCGTGGCCAGCTCTCATCGCTGGAACCGCCTGCCGCAAGACGCGCTGGAGAATCCGTGCGCCGACCACCCACAGCAGAGCGTCGTCGCCGGCGCGGCGGGCTCGGTCATCGTCATGAACGCGCATCTCTGGCACGGCGGCATGGCCAATCTCACGCCTCGTTGCCGAACCGCCGTTCACGCCTTTTACTGTCGCCGCGACAAGCCGCAGCAGCAGTACCAGAAGCAACTGCTCGACGCCGAGTTGCAAGCGGCTCTGCCGGCGGAACTGCGGGAGTTATTGGCCTTGGACGATGCCACGAACGACGAGCTTTGCAGCCAGAACTATGCTCGCAGCGGCTTTCTCAAGTAGTTCCGGCGGCGGTTGGGCAAACGGTTATAATCGTCGCATGTTCGAAAAACCGCGCCCTAACCGCCGGCAGTACATCGAAGTCCTGCGCCGAATGACGCCGCAGCAGCGGCTGGCGAAGGCGTTTGAGCTTTCGGAGTTGACCAAACGGCTGTTTAAGCAGGGCCTGAGGAAGCAATTTGCCGAGTTGTCGGAAGAGGACTTTCACCGACTTTATCTTGAACGGCTGGCGAAGTGTCACAATCGGAACTATTGAAAGCGATCGTCGCCGAGTTAGACGCGGCTGGCATCGATTATCTATTGACCGGCTCGCTGGCTTCCAGCCTGCAAGGCGAACCAAGGTCGACGCACGATATCGACGTGGTAGTGTCGATGGACGCGGTCGCCGCCGAACCGATTTGATTTTGATTGATCCTGTTTTTGTTTTCTCAGGAGTTCCAGCATGCAGCCCTTGCGATACGGCATCATTGGCGGCGGATTCATCACGGCCTTTCAACTGCGGGCGCTCGAACAGGTGCGAGGCGTCGAGGTCGCAGGGCTCGTCTCGCGGCGGCCGCCGGAAAAGCTGGCGGCCTATGTCCGCGAACGAGGCCTGGGCGAAGGGCGCATCTTTTCAAGCATCACGGAAATGCTGCCGCACGTCGACGTCGTGGCGATCTTCGGCCCGAACTTCACGCGGATCGCCACAATGCAGGAAATCGTCGCGGGCGTGAAGGCCGGCGCCAAACTGAAAGGGCTGATCTGCGAAAAGCCGTTGGCCCGCAACATGGCCGAGGCCCGGCAGATGATCGCCCTGGCGCGCGAGACGAAGCTGCCGACGGCGTACTTCGAGAACCAGATCTTCATGAAGTGCGTCACGTCACAGCGGATGCAACTGGCTAGCGTGATGGAAGCGATGGGCGCTCCGCTGTTGACGCGCTCGGGCGAAGAGCACGCCGGCCCGCACAACGCGTGGTTCTGGGACCCGGTGCAGCAGGGCGGCGGCGTGATGAGCGACATGGGTTGCCACTGCCTGGCCGTCGGCTGGTATGCGCTGACGCCGGCCGGCAAGCCGGTGCGATTCCTCCAACCGCAATCGGTTTCGGCCGATCTGTCGCTCTTGAAGTGGGGCTTGCCGCGGTGGCGGAAGGAATTGCTCGATCGTCACGGCATCGACTACGGCCGCACGCCGGCCGAAGATTTCGCCACCGGCATGGTTACCTATCGCAACCCGGAAACGGGCCAGCGCGTGAAGAGCCAATTCAGCGTCTCCTGGATGTTCGACAAGCTGGGCATGCGGCTGGCGCTGGAAGGCATCGGGCCGGGCTACGCTTTCGACATGAGCACGCTGCGATCGTCGCTCGAAGTCTTCATCGGCGACGCCGCCGCGGCCAGCCTGGCCGACACGGAACTGGCGCTGGAAAAATCGCAGGCCAGCCGCGGGCTGTTGGTCGTGCAGCCCAACGAAGCCGACCTCTACGGCTACGTCGACGAGAACCTCGACGCCGCCGACGCCTTCCGCAACGGCCGGCCGCCGCTTTTGGACTGGGAGTACGGGCTGGAAATCGTGCGGCTCACGATGGCCGCCTATCTGTCGTCCGAACGCCGCGCCACGGTTGACCTGACCGATCCGGCGACCAACGAGTTTTTGGAGAGTTATGTGCCGTTGATTCAGCAAGGCCGAGGGAAGGAAGTGTTGTAGGCAGGGCCAGCGCACACTAAGTCGCTTGCCGCGTGAGAACCAGGAGGGTTGGCCTCCGGACAGCATAAGATATCAATCGCAAATTAACCACAGGCCGCCCGGATGGCGCTATGAAATAGGCACGGTCAAATATGATGGTATCAACGAAGCAACAGGCGTACTGCTCGAAGCCAAGGCGAATTACGCCGATTTCCTCGATAAGTCGGGGCAGTGGTTGCCTTGGTTCCTAAACAGCGAAAAGGGCGGAGTGCCGGGAATGTTGCGGGAAGTACAACGGCAAATTGGCACGGCGGGCGGACGCCGCATCGAATGGCACGTCATGCAAAAGGATGTTGCAGACGCTATCAGAGCGACGTTTGCAGATGAAGGAATATTGGCGCATAACGTCGAGGTCATTCACACGGCCCTTGCGCCCTAGCTTAGAGTGCAGAAACAGAGATAGATGATCGAGACGTATCTAATACGGGCCTTCTGGGGCGATCGGCGTGAGTCACTCGACGAGTGCGCGCGGCGCGCAGAGGCGCTCTTCAAGCGGCTGGCGGCTCGTGATGAGGTCTTTCATCGTTGGGAGATGGCTGGCCCGACCCCAATCTCGCCGTACACTGAATTCAAGCCCACCCGGGAAGCGCTACGCGAAAAGTTGGACCAGGGCCGCAACCGCGAGCGCGGCGGTCCCGCGATCGAGAATCTTGGGTTCAGCACGGTCGTGCCGAGCGGCGCACTAGGCGGTCAACGAGTCAGGGTCAGTGTACATTGCGGTGCGTACCCCGGCTTGCCGGGTAGCGCACCGACGAATTCATGTTTGCTCTACCTGCCGGAGTCGGGCGCCATCGCGGAACGCCTACTACGCGCCGAGCGGCTCGTGGCGATGATCGAGGCCATCGTCTCGAGCTGGGATCCCGATTGGGATTCATTCACGTCTGGTGCGCCGAGCGGGCTGGTTGGAATTCTTCCGGCAGAACCTCTTCCTCTCAATATGCTCGGCTGGGTCACCTATTTATCGCGCCGTTACGGTCCGTTGCCCACCTTGCCGCCCGAGTTCGAGACGCAGGATCTGAGAGAGTTCGGCACGCTGATCGTCATGAGGGACGTGGAACACTACACCGCCAGCGACGCCAGGCAGGTTGGCGCGATCGAGCGGCTCGCCGACACGTTACATCAAGCGGGCGTTCTACGACTCACGCCCGCGAGCGGGGCGTAAGCGCGGCGCCGATCTGCCGCCGTCGATCAGCTCCGAGCCGGTCGTCGCGGCCACCCAAGGCCAAACCTATACCTACGCCATCCGCGCGACCGACCCCGAGGGCGACGCGCTCACGTACAAACTGGCCCAGTCGCCCACCGACAGCCTGGCCCCGTCGGATCCGCACAAGATGCAAATCGACGCCAACACCGGCGTGGTGACCTGGCCCGTGGACGCCAACTTCCCCACGGGCGCGTATGCAGTGAAGATCGACGTCATCGACAGCCAAGGCAGCGGCGTGGAGCAAGCTTATACGCTGGTGGTTTCGGCGCCCGCTTCGGTTACGCCGGCCGCCCCGGTCATCACCTCGGGCACGCCGCCGGCCGTCGCCGCCTACGGCAAGCAGTATTCGTTCACCTTCACCGCCACCGCCGGCGGACTGACGCCGACCTTCACGCTCGTCGGCAGTTGGCCCGCGGGCATGTCGCTCAATGCCACGACCGGCGTCCTCACCTGGACGCCCGATTCGACCGACCCGAGCCAAGCGGGCCCGCAACAGGTCTCGGTGCAGGTCAGCGAGGGAACCGGCGATCCGACCGCCACGTACGATTTCACGGTCACGCCCAAGAACGATACGGCCCCGTCGATCGCCTCCTCGCCGATCACCACGATCACGGCCGGGCAGTTTTACGAGTACGACGTGAATGCCGGCGACAACGACGGCGATTCGGTCAGCTATGCGCTGGCCGGCGCGCCGCCGGGCATGAATATCGACTCGCAGGGCCGCATCACCTGGCAAACCACCGCCAAGGACGTCGGCAGCTATCCGAACCTCGTGCTGACGGTGACCGACGCCCTGGGCACGTCCGTCAGTGCGGATCCCTACACCTTGCAGGTCGTACCCGATACGACGGCGCCGAAAGTGGACGTCACCTTCAGTCCCAACCCGGCCGTGATGGGCAAGCCCTTCACGCTCACGCTGCTCTCCACCGACGACGTGGGCGTGGCCAGCCAGCAAGTGACGGTCAACGGCACGGCCGTGGCCCTCGACGCCAACGGCCAGGCGCAGATCACCGAGACGACGGCGGGGCTGTATACCATCGTGGCTTCCGCGACCGACCCGTCGGGCAACGTCGGCAGCGATTCGACCACGCTGCTGGTGACCGACCCGACCGTCACCGGCGCCCCGACCGTGGCCCTCACTTCGCCCGCCGGCGGCGACACGATCAAGGCTCCGACCGACATCCTCGGCACGGCCAGCGACGCGAACCTGGTCTATTACGCTCTGTCCATCGCCCCGGCCGGCAGTAGCACGTTCACCGAGATCGCCCGCGGCACGAGTTCCGTGACCAACGGCAAGCTGGGCGTGTTCGACCCCACCATGCTCCGCAACGGCTCGTACATCTTGCGCCTCACCGCCGAAAACACGGGCGCGCATACCGCCACGCTCGACGAGCAAGTGGAAGTGGCGGGCAATTTGAAGCTGGGCAATTTCCATCTCTCGTTCACCGATCTTTCGATCCCCGTGAGCGGCATTCCGATCGCGATCGGCCGCAACTACGACACGCTCGACGCGGGCGTGCAGGGCGATTTCGGCTACGGCTGGTCGCTGGACTACCGCGACGTCAAGCTCAAGGTCAACATCGGGCCGAACCCGCCCTACAGCTTCGACAGCTACCCGGCCTTCCAGGACGGCAGCCGCGTCTACATCACGCTGCCCGGCGGCACGCGCGAGGGCTTTACGTTCCGGCCTTACGAACAGGCCGACGATTCGCTCGGCATCACCTCGTCGTGGCATCCGGCGTTCGTGCCCGACGGCGGCGTGTTCGACCCAGGGCCAGCGCGCATTCTGGGGGCTTTTGGTAGAGTAGGCGGGTTGCGCCGAGAACCTTTGTTTGCTATGACTGCTCCGTATGGTTTGTCCTTCACCTACGGAGTATTAAGTCGTGCTGGATCATGTTCAGATAGACAATGTGGTGCGACATTTCAAGGATCTCGAAGATCCGCGTTCTGACATCAATCTTCAACATCCTCTGATCAGCGTGGTCGTAATCAGTCTCATGGCCGTTCTAGCAGGTGCAGCCGGACCCACGGCCATCGCCCGCTGGGCCCAACTGAAAGCGGATGATCTGCGGAGGCTGCTGCCCTTGCCTAACGGAATTCCGAAGAAGGACGTTTATCGACGAGTCCTTTGCACGCTCAAACCGGGCGCCTTTCAGGTCTGCTTTGGAAACTCGCTTGCAGTCTTTGCGCGCCGATGCTGCTGCGGCCAGTGGCGTGGACCAGCCGGTTTTGGCGGTGGATGGGAAGACGCTCCGGCGGAGTCATGATCGGAACAAGGGACTGGGCGCGTTGCACTCGGTCT
>Ga0307374_10000525_pt1 | contig 72900 bp, 90 predicted proteins | sample OX3MG_FD_202532 | JGI IMG/M metagenome (GOLD analysis project Ga0307374, IMG submission 202532) | Soil microbial communities from Risofladan, Vaasa, Finland - OX-3 | ecosystem: Environmental > Terrestrial > Soil > Coastal area > Acid sulfate soil | place: Finland: Risofladan, Vaasa | collected... | reverse complement strand
CAAGCATCACGTTGCTGCTTGGGACCTTCGGAGTTGAGTCAAGGCTGACCTCTGAGAGATGTTTGACAAAATAAGCGTAATCGTTGATCTCGAATTCGGGAGACGCCTGCTTCTGCTCCGTCTTTTTGGTGGTAAGTTCTGATTCGAGCTGCCTTTCAGATGGATGCCTTAGCAATTTGAGTTCCGTCTCGTGCCTAAGGCTCCTCCTTAGACCTTCCATAATCAGATTATGGGTTTTCTCACTTATAAGACTTCTGTACCGTTTCGTACCGTGTTGCGCAGCGCGGTCTGGAAGGCAACTTCGGCTACGCTCTTTGAATATTCTGCGAGTGGAATGCCATCCGGATCCTTGTTGATCAGCTTTACGCTCCTTGGAGAGAGGATGTTTTCAATCACTTCGCGCGCTATGGGCCATTTGAAATTGAAGGAGACGTACGCGAGAGCCTCTCCGACTTCGATTCGCATCTCCTTCTTGAAAGCCGAGCGGCTGACGGTTTGGGATACGTTGTCTAGTATCTGGTTCATCCTCTGCAGCGAGTTCTTGAGTCCTTCCCCATATTCGATGTCGGGAGTCGAAAGGAACTGGAGAAATCCGAACTGAAATTCCGCAGCGTACTTCCTGGCGGCATCGGTGAACCTGCTCTCGCTGAGTATGGAAAGGAATCTGTCGTAGTCTACAAAACCCAACTCAAACGAGTTCTTTTCGAACTTTTTTGAGATTGAGAGAAGCGTTCCGTCTGGGCGCTGGATCTTCGCGAACTCAAGCTTCCCCTGGAATTTCATGTCCAGTGAGGCTATGAACTGCTCCGTTTCAAGAAGGCGGTGCCTTTGCTCGCCGCTCATCACTCTTGCCATCCGATCTCTAACTGATGAGCCGGGTTGTTTTAAAAGTCTGATTGAGGATTCGTACGGACTACTTTGAGCCCTCCTTTAGTATCTTCTTTGCCTCAGCCTTTCCCTTGAAGCTCTCGACCTTGACAAACTTGCCCTTCTCAAGCTCCTTGTAGTGCTCGAAGAAGTGCTTCACCTTGTCCTTTACGGCCTGGGAGATATCCGATATGTCGTTTATGCCAGTGGAGTTTATGTCCACCTTCTCGACAGGCACAGCAATAAGCTTGTGGTCTATCCCCTCCTCGTCGCTCATCTCAAGCACCCCTATGGGCTTGCACTTTATCACTGCGCCATTTGCAATCGGCGCGGAAAAGACAAGAACGTCAATCGGATCGCCGTCCTTTCCCTTCGTGTTTACCACAAACCCGTAGTTGGCAGGGTAGGACATTGATGTGAATAGGAATCGGTCAACAGCCAGGGCCTGCAGCTCCTCGTTGTATTCGTACTTTGTAGAGCTGCCCGACTGTATCTCTATGTATGCATAGAATGTCTCTGGGAAATCCTTGGTTTGAACCTGCTTCATCAAATTACCAAATAGATAGGGAATTAAAACATCAAATAGCTTTTGCTTTCTACTGCTCGATTAGCTTCTCGAGCCCAGGCACAGCTCCTAGCTGCCCTTCCTGCTCAAGCTGCTGGTACACCATATACATTATTCCAACGGTAAGCAAAATTCCCACTCCCGTGCCCACTGCACCGGTGAGCGTTGCAAGGGCGGCGAGCAGTCCTACAAATGCGCTGCCAAGCACGGCTATGGTCGGGATGTACTTGTTGAGCACTCCCTCAATTATCCTCGGGTCCCTCCTAAATCCAGGTATCTGCCAGCCGACCTCCTGGAGCTGTCCCGCGACGTTCTTTGGGTTCTGCCCGGTCATCTCGATCCAGAACTTTCCGAATATGACACAGAGCAGCACGAGCGTTAGGGTGTAGAATATTATGTGTATCCACTCAGGAACAAGCAGGATTCCTCCGAACGGGAGGTAGAGCTGGCTTGTCTGAGTTGCAAGATATGAGAAGTATGTGTTGTATCCGCCGATTCCGTAAGGCGCTGCGTATGGGAGAGGGAATGTTGGCGAGATGAGGTAGAGGATTCCTCCGACAAGGTTGAGACTTGATGCGCCTGCAGTCCCTGTCTGCTGGTAGAGCGCAATGAACTTGGCAAGGCCGCTGAATGCCCCGCCGACGTTTGCTATGAATCTAAACCAGACCGTCATGCTCAGTTCAAATGATGTAGCGAGTATGACCGGCAGAACGCTTGTGTAGAGAAGCGGGATTGGCAGACGCCCGCCTACCCCCCTGAACTGGCTGAAGACGAGCGGGAGCTCAACCTTGATGTCGTATGCATAGATGCTGATAAGAAATACAAGGGCCGCAAAGAAGAGAGGACCGAATGCGAGAATTGCATTGGGTATGGCAGAGGCTCCGCCTGCGGCTATCGCCTGGATTGCCTCTACGAAGATGATGTTGATTGTTCCCGCGACAATCGAGTATGCAACGCCTCCGGCTATGAACATATTGAGTCCCGAGGTTATTCCGTACTTGGACATAACCTCGTCAAGATAGATCACGCAGATTGCGCCGATTGCAAGCTGGATTGCAACCAGTTCGAAGAGCGCCGGTGATGTAATTGGAACATATCCCGTCGCAACGAAGATGAATGACTCAACCACTGCGATCACCATCGCGGCAATCTTCTGGATTCCCTGGAACCTTGACTTCTGCTCAGGGTCGTTCATGTCGACTTTTATCACTCCTGATCCCTGCAGCAGCTGAAGCACGATGCTTGCAAGCACGATTGGCCCGATACCCACAGTGATGAGGCTTCCCACCCTTGCGGCGAAGATTATGTTGATGAGCTGCAGCGCAGGCTGGTTGAGCACTGCGGTGTTTGCGCCAATCGCAGGTATGCTGAAGAGAAGAAAGTAGACTCCGAGGACTATTCCGGTCCACTTGAGCTTGTCGCGGAGCGAGAGCGGGTTGGCCGGTCGCCTGATGCTAGGTATAATCTTAATTATCGGATCTAGTTTCTCTAAAATGCCCACGATTAGCACCGCCCAAGATCTGCGCTCTGCACAGCGAATCTTTTCAGCAAAATATGTTCATTTAAGGTTATAAAGCTTTAGATTGCGAGTTCCAGCGTGTAGCTCCCGTCGCCACCGAGCCTTCTTTGCGTCGATGCGACCTTGCCGTATTTCTGATAGAGCATTCCAGAAAGGAATGCGGATACCAGTTCTGCGTATCCCGAAAGCGAGTTGCTCGGAGCAAAGGTTGCATTTATGCCGCTTACTGCGCGCCTGCCCTTCTCGAACTTTATTTTGCGCAGCCCAAAGAGTACGCAGAGCTTTTGCGCAGTCTGTTCAGTAATTTTTGGAGTTTTGGATGCTACCCGCTCTCCCATTACATAGAAAAGTTTTGAGAGCTCTGCGTTTATCGGGCCTTTTGTGAGAGGCAGCATCTGGAGCGCAAAATAATCATCTGAGATTCTGCCATCAATCCTTCTTCTTCCGAGCGAAGCGATGAGAGTCTCGATCATCTCGTCCATTCCCTCAAAGGCGCTTACCTGCTCAATTTCCACGTCGCGCTCGGCTAGGAACTGACAGACGCTACCACCTTCGTGGACGCACCTGTTTTCAATCACCCTGAGATTCATGTGTGTGGACTCGGTAAGGTATCCTGCGATTAGCCCGGCTTCAAAGATGTGCATCTGCTTCTTTGCACCGTTCTCGCAGTCAGGATGATGGTGCGCCCTTATCACGACGCTATGTTTGTTTGGATGATAGAATATTTTTGAGAATCCTGCATTCTCAAGCGCGACTACAAGTGGATGTATCGTGTTTGAGGAATTGTGATTTGATGATAGCTTGAGGCCCGCCCTAAAGCCAGAAAGATATCCCAGGCCTCTCATTGATGGTGTTATGTTGTAGAGCAGCTCCGAGAGAATATGTGAAGCGGACTTTGGGGAGCTTGAGTGCTTTGAGATGCCTTTGACAAGGAATCCTTCAAGGTCCGCGAACTCGCTCACCTGCTGTTTTTGCACGCTGTGCGGCCTTTTTGATTTGGCGTGGGTCTTGAGGCCCTTTGGCTTTGAGACTTTGGATGATTTCTTTGCGGCCATATGGCAACCCGATATTATCTAAACGCTTACATAGATAAATTTTGCCATCACTTTTTGAGCCTAACCAGCCTGCCCTTCTTTATCGTGCAGGTCCTTGAGAGGGTTGAGAGATGGTGGTAGGAAATTAGCAGGTTGAGAACTATCAGAAGAGAGAAGAGCTCTAGCTGGTAGCTGCTGATGAAGCTCAGCACCGTGCTGACCGTTGCGGCATCGAGCGCAAAGAGGTACATTATCGATGCCAGAATAGGCACAGCGCAGTTGCATCCGGCGATTATTCCGCCGAATAGCGAGGTCACAACGCTCGCGACTCCATCCAGCTCTGTCTCGAGCTTGGAGAATGAGAGCCTGATCGAGTGTATGCTGATGGTTAGCAGAATGGCTGATGTGAAGGCAAGAAGATAGATCAGCACCTGCGGGGTTGTGACAAACACAAAGCCGTTGGTCGCATTGAGGTTTATCACGTACTCTATGAGCAGATAGTATCCTATTGAGAAGATGGCGGTGGTTGCAACTGCTGCCTTTGAGCGAAACAGTGCCTTAAAATACTCAAATGCTCGCATCTAGAATCCCGAGACCCTCTCGATTCCCTGTATCGCAGGCAGGCTGCAGATAGGGGGCGTGTTGCCCATGCTTGAACAGACCATCGCGATGTATAGGTCGGCCCCGGCGTACTGCGTCCAGGAGAACTGGTTGTCTGGGTTTGCAAGTTGGGCGTAGATCTGCGCATGGGTCATGTTCATTATCGTCGTGTTTCCGTTTGTGAATGCAATCGCATCAGCTCCAGGAACAATGTCTCTTCCCCAGATGGTGTATGGGGTTCCCTGGAAGGTGTTTAGCTGCGCAATCAGGTTTGTGGCGTTAATGTAGGCGCCGTTGCCGTTTGCCTGCGCCTGCTGCTGGAAGTATGGGATTGACTGAACCTGGAATCCCAGAGTTATCTTTGACTGGTACTCGATAGGCAGGAAATTTATGTAGCTGCTTGTGTAGTTGCTTCCGAATGTTGTGGCAGAGGACGTGTTGTAAAGAGCCGGTGACCAGTAGATTGTTGGTACGTCTCCGTCGCCAAGGGCGCTGTATCCTGTGTAGAGGGTACCGAACTGGCCGAACCTGCTAAGTGCAAGTGCCATAGCCCACCTGTTCTCCCCGCAGTAGATGCAAGAGGTTGCCCCAAGGTAGATCACCGAAGGCTTTCCGTTCACCACAAGGCTGTTTGTCCTTGAGACTGACGCACCGCCCACGTTTGGCAGAGAGTGGTTTAGGTACATCTCACCGGCCTGCTCAAAATATGAGTTTGAGGCGTTGTTTATCACAGCGAGCTGCGCAGGGGTCAGAGGTGTGTTGATTCCCGCAAGGGTGTGCCCGAAGTTTGGAGCAGGGCCCGCAAGGAGTCCGCTTACAAGAGGGTATGCCGCAATAACGATTGCAAGTATGCCGATGATGAGAGCGGTTGTAGAGATTATCTTTACGGTCCTTATCGCCTTCTCGAGCTTTTTCTGGGCGGATTGAGCTTGGTGTTTTGTAGTAGCCATTGAAACCATTCCATACGAATTAGATCTAGCAAATATTAATAGATAATATTTGTCTATTCTATTATATTCAGCAGGGATAATTATATATTACTAGATTTGCGGGTCTTCCAATGTATCAGAACACAAAGTCAATATCGCGGACGATGCAGGAAACCGCGGATCTCTCTGATGCGCACTGCCACCTCAACCTCTTCCCCGACCCGAAGCAGACAATTCGGGAGTGCGCCGCACACGGGATGAAGGTGATACTGGCAACGGGCGGAAGCATGAAGGACAATCTCCAGGTTTCTGGGCTCACGGACGCAGAGATGGTGTTTGGGATAGTGGGGATTGGGCCGGATTTTGTCAATGAGGTTGACCAGGTCGAGATGCTCGCCGATCTTGTAAAGGGAAACAGGAAGATTGTGGGGATAGGCGAGATAGGCCTCGACTTCAAGATAGCAACGGGGCAGGAGCAGATCGAAAAGCAAAAGGAGCTCTTTGAGAAGCAGATACTTCTCGCAAAGGAGCTGGAACTGCCGATAGTGATACATTCAAGGGGCTCGTTTAATGAGGTTCTTAGGATTCTTGACAGGCACAGTGTGAAGCGCGCGATGTTCCATTTCTTCGAGGGAAACGGGGCCGATGCGAAGGAACTTGAGAGCAGGGGATACATCATGTCTGTTCCGCCTGTTGAAAACAGCAAGAGAAAGGATGCTATAAGGAGCATAAGCATCAAAAACGTGGTCGTAGAAACGGATTCGCCGGTAGTCGGCAAGACGCCGCTTGACGTAAAGCGCTCGCTTGAGATGATTGCCAAAATACGCGAAATGGGGGTCAGCGAGCTTGCGCAGGTAACGACAGACACCCTAAGGGAGTTCTTTTATATTTAGAAGTTCAATGATTTTTACTGGGCCCGTAGCTCAGCTTGGATAGAGCGGCAGACTTCTAATCTGTAGGTCGCGGGTTCAAAATCAACTGATGAAAATCCCGCCGGGCCCGGGATGTGAATACAGGTGTTAAGATGACAAAAGACGAAAAACAGTTTGACGAAACAATTGCACAGGTAAAACAGCAGATAGAGATGCTTCTAGGTGACAGCAGCGTGCCTAGGAACGTGAAAGGAGCTCTTGAGGAGGCGAGGAAGGCGCTTGACGCAAAGACAAGCTATGCGGAAAGGTCGAGCGGCGCAACATACAAGATAGACGAGGTCAGCAATGACATCAACCTGCCGCCTTACGCAAGGACGGTCATCTGGAATTTGCTCAGCCTGCTTGAGTCGATAAAAGAGTAGATTCTAAGTCCAATATCCTAGACAAGTGCCACTTTAATAGTGGCTCTGATTCTTTTTCTAAAAGGTTTTATACTTATTTTGCCAAATAGCTTCTGGGGGCTGTCTTGTCTGAGAATAAACTGACTGTAGAGCTTGCTAATCGCCTAAACAACAGGGTAGTGATAGCCTCTGAGATAAGCGATGAGAGCATCCGGGGCACAGACATAGAGGCGCTTGGAGCAAGAATAGAGTCCTTTTTCTCCGAAAAGCCGGGCGCATCGATACTAACACGACAGATACTAGAGCAGATATTAAAGCAGCAGGAAGACGAAAAGGTTCCTGAGACCATAGAGATCTCGCGATCCGACGACTTCAAGCCGATGGCAAAGGAGGTTCAAAACAGATTCACAATCCGTGAGAGCAAGATAGACAAAACGGGCGGCAAGGCATCTGATTTTACCGACTATTTCAGGGATCGTTTCAACAAGCTTCGCGAGTTTGTGGGAATGCACCAGATAATGATGTCGGGGATGCTAAAGAACATCGATGCAGTGAAACAGTATGCGGAAGGGAAGGAGGTTGGTCTGGTCGGAATGGTCTATGACAAGATAGTAACGAAAAACGGGAACGTTCTTGTGACGCTCGAGGATGAAACCGGAATCGCTAAGGTTCTTTTTGTGAAGCAGACCTCAAACCCCAAGTCAGGAGAGGTGTTTGAGAATTCCAAGAAGCTTGTAAATGATGACGTGATTGCGATAAAGGGAAAGATATACGGCAAATTGATAATAGTGAACACGTTTGTCTGGCCGGACATACCGATACATCACAGGGTGCCTACGGAGAGCGACATTGCGGTAGCGATGATGTCGGATGTGCACGTCGGAAGCAAGCTATTCATGGAAAAGGAGTTCAGCCTGATGCTCAAGTGGCTCAACGGGAACGTCGACTCCAGGAAGGACCTTGCGGGGAAGATAAAATATCTGATAATAAATGGGGATGTTGCCGACGGGATAGGAGTTTATCCGAATCAGGACAAGGACCTTGCGATACTTGACATCTACAAGCAGTACTCAATCTTCTTCGACTTTCTCTACTCGATTCCGGATTACATCGAAGTTTTCATAACGCCCGGAAACCATGATGCAGTCCAGAGGGCGGAGCCCCAGCCACCGCTCACCAAGGAGCTCCTCGGGGATTTCAAGATGAGCAATGTCCACATAATCGCAAACCCGAGCAACATCAACATAGAGGGGCTCAAGGTGCTCGCGTACCATGGAACATCGCTAGACTCGGTGATACAGGCCATACCAAACTGCAGCTACGCAAAACCCGAGATTGCAATGACTGAGATACTCAAGAGGCGCCACCTATCGCCCATATACGGAGGGAATATAATCGTTCCATCCAGCAAAGACGCGCTCGTCATCGATGAGGTGCCAGACATACTGCACATGGGGCACGTGCACAAGAACGGTGCGAGCGATTATCACGGGACACTCATAGTAAACAGCGGCACATGGCAGGCGAGAACCGCATTCCAGATAAAGCAGGGACACATACCCACCCCTGGAATACTGCCGGTTTACGAATCCAAGAGCATGATGCTCTCGAATGTGGATTTCAACAGCCTTGGTGTTTGAATGGAGACTCAACAGTATTTTGACGTGCTTTCAGGAGATTTCGACAAAGCGCATGATGTCGCAAGGAAGGCGCGTATGAAGGGATTCGACCCGGAAAACTTTGTGGAGATAAAGATTGCGCCGGACGGGGCGTCGCGAGTAGAGGGAATCATAGGCGTACCGGGACTTGCTGAGATAATAAGGAAGAAATTCCGCAACCAGCCAAAGTCCGAGCTTGCATTCGATGTGGTGAAAGAGATCTGCACAAACGAGGAATTTGCAAAGTACGACAACCTGAAAAGACTGGAGCTTGCGGTGAGGGTCGGGCTTGCAATCCAAACCGACGGAATCCTTGTTGCGCCGACAGAAGGAGTCTACGGAATAACGCAGATGAAGAATCCGGACGGATCGGATTATCTCTCGATGGTTTTCACAGGGCCGATAAGAAGCGCAGGAGGCACCTCTGTTGCTCTGTCAGTTGCGTTCGCAGACTACGCAAGAAGAATATTCGGCTTCGGGGTCTATCAGCCAACTCAGGAAGAGGTGGAGAGATACGTCGAGGAAGTTGAGATTTACAATGCGAGGGCTGTGAGGCTGCAGTACAAGCCGGCGGACGAAGACCTAAGAAGCATAGTCAACAACTGCCCGATCTGCATAGACAGCCTCCCTACCGAGGACATTGAGGTCAGCGTGCACAGGGACATGAAGAAGATTGGATTTGACGGCAAGGAGGTGCGGGTCTCAAACAGAATACGCGGAGGAATTTCACTTGTACTCTGCGAGGGAATCGCGCAGAAGGCAAAGAAGGTGCTTAAGGAGGTAAAGAATGTCGGGCTTGACTGGAGCTGGCTAAATAATGTGATAAAGGTAGAAAAGGTGGACAAAGGAGCAAAGCCCGAACAGAAGGACGGCGCAAGATCATTCTTAGACGAACTTGTCGCGGGAAGGCCGATACTTTCCTATCCAGGATTCATGGGGGGATTTAGGCTTAGGTACGGAAGAAGCAGGATGACCGGGATTGCGGCGATGGGAGTGCACCCTGCGACAATGATTCTGACCATGGGATTCATGGCGACGGGAACGCAGCTCAAGATGGAGCAGCCAAGGAAGGGATGTATCGTCACCCCGGTGGATTCGATTGAGGGACCGTTCATAAGATTAAAGTCCGGAGAGGCGCTTAGGGTAAACAGCGCGGAGCTGGCAAACAAGGTGAAGGACGATGTAGAGGAGATAATCTCAATCGGTGACATACTGATTACATTCGGGGACTTTAGGAACGCAAACACTCCGCTGATGCCGACAAGCTACGTTGAAGAGTTTTGGGATGCGCAGCTTGCGGAAAAGGACGCTTCGGCGAAAGTTGACCATGAGAACATAGACTTTAGAAGTGCCTACGAGATTTCCCTAAAGCACGGGATGCCTATCCACCCTAAATTCCTCTTTGAGTTCCAGGCGCTGCAGAACGCCGAGATTGCGCAGATAACCCAGGAAATTGCAAGGAGCTCCAACTGGAAAAACGCCGGAACTCTTTTTGACACGCAGGAGATTCTAATCTCTAACAAACCGGAGATCAAGAGGTCACTTGAATCGCTTATCGTGCCTCATACAGTCAGGGATGGAAAGATAGTTATTGCAAAGGATTATGCGCAGAGCCTTCTCGCCTCTCTCGGATTCGCATCAGGGAGCGAGGGCAAGCTGGATGGCGGCGAGGGACTACTTGAGAAGTATGCTGGGCTTGACGACAAGGAAAGCCTCGAACTAATCAACGCTGTTGCGGCGTTTAGGATAATGAAGCGGTCCACATTCATCGCCGGAAGGATCGGAAGGCCGGAGAAGGCAAAGGAAAGGATGATGAAACCGTCCCCACACGGACTCTTCCCAATCGGAGACTTTGGGGGGAAGGAGAGAAACATAACCAAGGCGTACCTAAACGACTCCAAGAAATTTGGAAGCAGAAAGTTTATCGCGACAATCGCAAGGTACACCTGCACAAGCTGCAAGAGAATGATAGAGACCTCATACTGCTACGACTGCGGATTGAAGGCGGTGATTGTGAGGGTGTGCGATAAGTGCAATCATATTACTGAAAGTGTAAAGTGCGAAAACTGCGGCGCGGAGACGCGTGCGAGCGAGGAGAGGGAAATAGACATGACAAAGCTCATCTCAAGCGCGACAAAGAGACTGAGAACCTCCAAGATGCCTGACACCGTCAAGGGAGTGAAGTGGCTGATGAGCAAAGACAAGAAGGTGGAGGCGATTGAGAAGGGAATACTTAGGAGCCTCAACGGACTGTGGGTCTTCAAGGACGGAACCGTGAGGTTTGACGCCACAGACGCACCGATAACTCACATCTATCCAAAAGAAATTGGAGTGGGGGTTGAGAAATTGAGGGAACTTGGATATACAACGGACTACCTTGGCAATCCTCTGGAGCGCGACGACCAGCTGCTTGAAATGAAGCATCAGGATGTGATACTCAGCAAGAACGGCGGCGTATACATGCTGAAGACCACGCATTTTGTTGACGATTTGCTCACTAAGTTTTACGGGATTGATCCATTCTACAATGCAGCTACTGTAAACGAGCTGATAGGGCACCTGGTAATCACTCTCTCACCGCACACATCGTGCGGAGTGCTCGGCAGGATAATCGGGTTCACAGACGCTAACGTCGGGTTTGCGCACCCTTACACCATCTCCGCAAGAAGAAGAAACTGCGACGGAGACGAGGACACGACGATGATGCTGCTTGACGGGCTGATAAACTTCTCAAAAGGCTACCTCTCGACAAACATCGGAGCAACCATGGATGCACCAATCATTCTTTCCCCGAACATACTTCCGGAAGAGGTGGATGACGAGGTCCATGTGGTGGAGGTAGGGGGCAAATTCTCTCTTGACTTCTACAACAAGACTCTTGCGCGCGCCTCGCCTTCCGAGGCTGTGGTGGAAACAGTGAAGGACAGGCTGCAAAAAGGAGAGGAGAGGTACAGGAACCTGCGATTCACGCACGGTGCCTCCCAGACGGCGATACTAGTGTCGCCAAAGAGAAGCCTCTATGCTCTGTTAAACAACATGCAAAGCAAGATAGATGCGGAATTCAAGCTGATGAACATGCTCAGGATGGTCGATACCAGGGATGCGGCGAAGAGATTGATACTGAGCCACTTTATACCTGATCTTATAGGAAATTTGCACACTTTCTCAAGGCAGGGATTTAGGTGCGTTGTGTGCAACGCAAAATACAGGAGGATTCCGCTCTTGGGGGTGTGCACAAAGTGTCAAGGCAAACTGCTGCTGACCGTTTCGAAGGGAGGAATAGAGAAGTACCTAGAGATTGCGATAACGCTCGGAGACACATACAGCCTAGAGCCGTATATCAGGCAGAGACTCAAGCTCGTAAAAGACGAGATAAATAACCTCTTTAGCGAGGAAGTGGTACTTGACAAGAGGCAGTTCAACCTGAGCAGCTTTATCTAAGAGTCTTGTTTGCGGATCTTATCGCATTTTCAAAGATGTCCATTCCAGCCTCAAGGTTCTTCGAACTTATCGTTATAGGCGGGATTATTCTTATTGTGGATGTTCCGCATGGCAAAAGCAGAAGCCCGTTTGAGAAGCACTCCTCAAGAACCTTTGACCTCTCCTTTATCGCGTATTCTTTTGTCTTCTTGCTTTTGACAAGCTCTGCGCCAATCATAAGACCAATTCCTCGAACGTCGCCCACCAATTCGTAATCCTCCTTCATCTGATTGAGCCGCTTCATTACATATTTTCCTTTTGCAGCGACCTGTCCCTCAAGGATCTTCTTGTTTTTTATCACATAATCAAGTGAAGCATTTGCAGCAGCTACAGAAACAAGATTTCCCCCAAATGTGTTTGCATGTGAACCTGTAGGAATGTTTCCAAGTGAATGTCTCGTTATTGTGGCACCGATTGGAAGCCCTCCACCCAGCGCCTTTGCCATCGTATAGATGTCTGCCTGGACTCCAAAGTTGTCGAGCGCAAGGAACTTTCCGGTCCTCATGTACCCGGACTGTATTTCATCCGACACAAGAAGGATCTGATGCTCATCGGCAAGCTCCCGGAGCTGCTTGAAGAAATCCTTGGGGGGGACTATGTATCCCCCCTCCCCCTGTATCGGCTCGAAGAATATTGCGGCGACCTCCTTTGCAGGGACAATCTTCCCGAAGATGTTCCTCTTTATGTACTCGATGCACGCGCTTGAGCAGTCGTGGTTGTGGTCGTGGTTTAGCTCGCATCGATATGGATTCGGGAAGTGCGCCTGCACAACCCCGCTAAAGGGCCCGAAGTGCTCTTTTTGTATGGGCTTGGAGGCGGTGAGACCTAAAGATCCCATCGTCCTTCCGTGGAATGCATTGTAGAATGATATCAGATACGGCCTCTTTGTGTAGAGCTTGGAGAATTTTATTGCCGCCTCATTTGCCTCAGTGCCCGAGTTTGAAAAGAAAGCCCTTCCGAATCCCTTAGGGAACATTGTGAGGAGCTTTTCTGTGAAAGTGACTGGCAATTCGGAGTAAAAATCGGTGAATGCGGCGTGCATTAGCTTGTCGACCTGCGAATGGATTGCTTTCCTTATTCCTTCATTCGAGTTAACTCCAAGTGTGTAGACGCCTATGAAGCTCGTGAAATCGATAAGTTTGCCTCCGGAGATATCGTATGCGTAATCCCCCTCTCCCCCCTCCGCCACAAACGGGTAGTGCTCCCTTGTGGTGTTGATCATTACCTTGCTGTCACGCTCTATTACCTTCCTAGCCTTTGCCTCGATCTTTGCGCACATCAATTGGGAATTGCCAGCCTAGATTATTATTGATTTGCTTTGGGGGCTTTCAGATACTATTTTATTTTGTCTTGTCGTGAACTAAGTATGCAAAAGGGCAAACGCACCAGGGCGCAGTCTGCGATGGAGTATCTGATGACCTATGGATGGGCCATACTTGTAATCGCAGTTGTTCTGGGTGCGCTCTACCAGCTGGGGATATTAAACCCGGGGAGCCTCGCCGGAAAGGCGCAGCCGGGAGGTTGCCAGGTGATAAGGCCAAACGGACCGAACACAACGCAGCTTATGTCTCTTTCGGGAATCTGCAGCGGGCAGCAGCCGCAGTTCGTTGCGAAGTTCAGCGGAAACGGGGGATATGTCAACTTTGGAAACTCTCCGCTTGTGAGCCCTGAAGCGGGAGCAAACGGGGCAATGAGCCTATGCATGTGGTATTCAGTGACCTCTCTGACTGAATATGTTGGACCAGCACTCAAGGGGCAGGGTACCCCGAGCTACGGAAACGGGTGGGAATACACATTTGACCAACAGGGAAACGCTCAGGGTTTCACAATCTGGAACAGCGGAAGCACAGTCATAGCAGGCTACTCGACCGGAAGCCAGCCGGCGGTCAACAAGTGGAATTATGCCTGCATGACCTATAGCTATGCCGGAAGCAGCGCATTTTACTATCTTAACGGGGTGCAGAAGGTTGCCACATTCACTGGAGGAAACGGGCCTGCATCAGCAAAGAGCGGAAACTTCATAGTGGGAGGAGGAGATAGTGGCTACTCTTCAGTCATGATAGCAAATGTCCAGCTCTACAACGCATCCCTCTCAGCTAACGAGATGACAGCAATGTACACCGAGGGAATCGGAGGGGCTCCGATTCAACTGAGGAACCTTGTAGGATGGTGGCCACTCAACGGGAACCAGAACGACTACAGCGGAAATCTGCAGAATGGAGCGGCAAACAGCATGTCATACACAGGCAGCTGGACAAACGGATACAGCATACCGTAATTTCATCCCATCGCAATTATCAGAGCGCCTGCTACTGCTATTGCCATTCCTATACCCTGCTCTTTTGTGAGCCTCTCCTTGTAGATCAAGTAGCCAAGGGCCGTAATGAATAAAGGCATGGCGGCGGTGAAGATGCTTGCAATCGAGAGAAGATTGAGGTTCACCACATACGCAAATATCAGATTTCCCACCGCGTCGAACACCCCTGCAAATAGGCCAAGCAGCAAAACGTAGTTGAGATGGGAGGGTTTTGCCTTTGAGGTCTTCTGCTTGTTTAGGAAGATTCCGAATACTGCAATCGCAAGCAGGAATCCGGTGACTCTTGATATCAAAAGCGGTGCGCCTATCTGATTTGAGGCAAGAATCGCATAGGAGGCGAAGATCCAGTATCCGGCCCAGGAGACGTTTGCAAGAAGCGCGGGAATCAGTTTCTTGTTTATCTCCATCTTCCTGTTTGTTATTATGAGAAAGACCCCTGCAACAATTATTATGCCCCCGAGCGCCTGAAGCACCGAAAGGCTCTCCTTGAGGACAAGTATGCTGAAGGCGATAAGTATCGCTGGCTGTGCAAGCCCGGTTCCCGATGAGTTGGACTGCTGCTCGGTCTCAAGAGACTTGTAGTAGAGCAGGGTGCCTACTGTGAAGAAGATTCCAGAGATTATTGAAAGGATGACAACGTAAGAAGTTATCGCGGAATGGGAGTAGGCGAAAATAATGAGAATAGGGATAATCCCAAACCCGGCGAGGAGAATGCTTGTCTTGATGCTCCCTGTAAGAACGGAGAGCTTCTTCTCCATCGTTACCGTGACAGCCCAGATTATTGCAGGCAAGATTGCGGCGATAGTTGTGAGGTCAACCATTCGCTCACGTTAGATTTACTTTTTTGCCTTTGAGGACTTTTCGGTTGCCGCCTTTGGCTTTTCTATCTCAAGCGCCCTGTAGAGCTGCTCCTCGTTCTTTGGGTCGATCTTCTCGCTCAAAAACTCGAGGTGGTTTATGTTGCACTTTCGCTCCTTGAGCCTAACGCTTGTAGAAACATGAACCGTGTTCTTGTTGACAATCTTGGTTATGACTGCCTTGCTTCCTGCGTCCCTTCCGTACTTCTTGATGCAAACTCTTCCTACTTCTAATAGTGCCATGAAATCACTTTAATATCTATTGACCAATCATCTATTTATTCGTGCGCAATATACGCCTTTATTATCATTGAGGCGACCTTTCTTGCGCTTACCTTCTCGGTGTCTATCACCATGTCAAAGGGCCTAAAGTCCTTGCTGAACTGTATGCGATAGAGCTTTTTGTAGAGCGCCTGGTTTTCCTTGTCCCTTACCCTTGTCGCCTTTATCGACTCCTTCACATGGGTGCTGTCTCGTCTTGCCATCCTCGCCGCGCGCTCATTTAGTGGCGCAGAAAGCCAGCACTTGAACCCCGTCTTTGAGAGCCACGGGGCGGTGTAGCTTGTCATCACAATGTTACCCTTCTTGATGAGCCTAAGCATTATCCTGTCCGTCTCCTTGTCGAAGTTTGGGTTGCTCTTTCGCTCCTTGAGGAACTTTATTCCCGCAGGAGTGTCCCACCAATCATCACCGGACATCTTGTAGCCCTTCTTCTTTGCCATCTCCTTGAGGATTTCGGTTCCGCCCATCACCTTCCAGCGGAACTTCCTTGCGATGATCTTCGCGACCGTGGTCTTGCCGGAGGCTGGGAGTCCGCATAATATTATCGCTTCCATATAGATGCAGCTATGGTTAATGGGCGATCATCTGAAGCACGTACTGCTTCTGCTTGATCCCGATTGAGTGGAGCTTCATCTCTCCGTTCTCTATCCTGCTGGCGAGCTTTATGACCTCGGCATTGCATGAGCTGCAGAGCACCCCGCCGAACTTCCTTGAGGTCGTCTTGAGGGACTTCCCTTTTGCGCTCTTGCTAATCGATATCCCGTTGAGCTCGTCTCCGCAGATTGCGCAGTGAGGGAAGGAGTTCTTCTTTCTCTTGTAGTGAATCGTCTTTCTTCCTGAAGGCGTAACCCTGGCTAGCCTCCTGTAGCTTCTAGATCTGTACATTGGTCTTGGCAAATTAAACACCTGTTTGTTGAATATCAATTCTGTCTCTGCATATATAAAAAGTTATTGCTGAGGCGCAGATTGCGCGGCGAGCTTCTCCTTTTTCATCTTTCTCTTGTCCAGTTGCATCAGCCCCATGGAGACGGTTAGGCCGACTAGGAACGTGACCGCTATGAAGAGCGTCTTGTAGTCCAGGTTGAACATCGTGAAGGTCTGGGTTCCTGCAAGAGGGCCTATTCCTGCCGGTAGAGCCCAGTAGTAAACAACCAGGAAAAGTGGGAATACTACAAACATCGGCTTGAGCTGGAACTTCATGCTCTGGGACACCATTCCCATGACCTCTTTTTGCTTGGCGTCAAGCAGCGCCTTGTCCGTGTTGCCCTTCTTTGTGAGCTCCATGAGCTCGTTTGACTTCTCCTTTATCGAATCCTGCATCTCATACATCTTCTTCATGTTAGAGAGCTTCCTCTGCACCGTGACCGCGAGGAGTGCGTATGCTACTCCGATGATGATTATCTCGATTCCAAGTATTTCCATGCTTATCACGCGAATGTCTCGCTTACGATCTTGTTTGCCTGCTCGATTGCCTGCTTGAGGTGGCCCTCGTTGTTCTTGATGATGTATATCGGAAGGCCCATAGTCACCGAGTATGTCCCGATGAATGAGAGGTTTACTTCCCTTTGCTCTTCAAGGTCCGTCTCGTCCTCCACATCCCTTCTTCTTGTGAGGTCCTTGCCCCTTCTTGCAAGGATGTCCTTTGAGCTTGCGTCGATGTAGACTATCGTCTTTAGCCCTTTGAGCTTCTGGAGTTTTTCTACTGTGAATCCGGGATAAAACCTTGGCCCGCTTCTAACAGAGGCGTGCGTGTCTATTATGACGTCTTCCTTGTGTGAGAGGATATCTGCAAAGACCATATCCCCTATCTTGTCCGTGATTTCGGGCGCAAGATGCCTTATGTCGTCCCTGTCGCTTACGTTGTAGCGCTTCCTTGCAATCTCAAACATCTCCGTGCCGAAGTTTATGATCCTGAGGTTCTCCTGCTTTATCCCCTTAAGTATCGAAGACTTTCCTGCTCCCGGAGTTCCAAGAAAAATGATTATTCTTCCCATCAAAACCAATCAGGCGATGATTACTCTCCTCCCATTCCAGGCATGCCCTGAGGCATTCCTCCGCCTCCGCCCTTGCCCTTGGAGCTTATCATGTCGTCAATCCTAAGGATTATCTCCGCGGCCTCGCTTGCGCTTGAGATTGCCTGAAGTTTTACCTTCATCGGCTCGATAACGCCCAGCTTCTCCATGTCGTTGACCTGGTCGTGGTAGATGTCGACTCCGAATACCCTTCCGCTCTTTGCCTTGTGCTTGCTTCTAAGCTGCACAAGGGTGTCGATTGAGTCCATTCCTGCGCTCTCTGCGAGTGTCTTTGGGACGACCTCGATTGCGTCAGCGAATGCGATTATTGCTAGCTGCTCCTTTCCTCCGACAGTTCCGGAGTACTCCCTGAGCCCGTTTGCGATGTCGACCTCTATGCTTCCTCCACCGATTACATACCTTCCGACCTCGACCGCGCTTGAGAGCGCGCCGATTACGTCGTTAAGTGACCTCTCGACCTCGTTGACAACCTGTGGTGTTGATCCCCTTGCGAATATCGTGACGCTCTTTGGATCCTTGCACTTCTCGACAAAGACCATCTGCTCGCCTGCGACCTTCCTCTCCTCTACGTTTCCTGCGAATCCCAAGTCGTCCTTTGAGAGGTCGTCAAGACTTGTTACAAGCCTTGCGCCTGTTGCCTTTGCGATCTTTTCCATGTCGGACTTCTTTACTCTTCTTATTGCTACGATTCCCGACTTTGAGAGGTAGTGCTGCGCAACGTCATCGATTCCCTTCTGTATGAACACGACGTTTGCTCCGGACTTTGCGACCTTCTCCACCATCGTCTTGAGCATCTTCTCCTCCTGCGTGAGGAAAGCCTGCATCTGCTCAGGTGAAGTTATCTCAATCCTTGCGTCCGTCTCCGTCTTCTCAATTTCGAGGGCTACGTCTAGTATTGCGATCTTTGCGTTCTTTACCATCTTTGGCATTCCCGGGTGGGAGATCTCCTTGTCAACAAGGACTCCGTTGATGAACTCTGTGTCCTCGATGCTTCCTCCCTCCTTCTTCTCGAGCTTTATGAAGTCGTGGTCGATCTTCATGTTGCCGTTGCTGTCCTTGGAAGCGACCTGCTTTATCGCCTGTATTGCGAGCTTTGCAAGGTACTTCTTTGTGTTATCGCTTCCGATGTTCTTGGAAGCCATTGCAATTAATGCGATTCTCTCGAGCTTGTCAACGTCCTCAATTGTGAGTGTGGATGAGCAGTCCTCCAAGATGTTCTTTGCCTTGTCTGCGGCCATCTTGTATCCCTTGACGATTGTCGTCGGGTGAATTCCCTGCTCTATCAAGTTTCCTGCTGCCTTGAGAAGCTCGCCGGCCATTATAACTGCGGTTGTCGTTCCATCCCCGACCTCCTTGTCCTGCGTCTTTGCAATCTCAACCATGATTCTTGCGATTGGGTGCTCGACATTCATCTCTTCGAGGATTGTCGCGCCGTCGTTTGTTATGACGATGTCTCCTAGCTCGGAAACAAGCATCTTGTCCATCCCCTTAGGTCCAAGAGTCGTCTTTACGATTCCTGCGACCGCATAGGCGACCGCGATGTTTGTCCTTTGTGCGTCTCTCCCAATTAGTCTTGAAGACCCTTGAGGCAAAATTACATACTGTTGTCCGGATAGTTCATTCTCAGCCATATTATCACTTGTTATAAGTAGAAATCCAAAGGATTCTTAACGAATTAGCGGCACTCTCCCTTTGAGCACTGTGTCGATAGTAATTAGGGATAAGAATATACTTAAAGCTTTCTAATTAGCGGCATTTTTGGGCACTTTTAGACGTGATTATGCTTATTTTGGAGTCTTGTCCCGTTGGACAGGCAAAAATAGGCTGTCCGATAGCTTAACCTTCTGGTAGAGCTTTGTTAACACATCCTCTGCGCCTTCTTCTACTGCCTGCTCGCCCCTTGCACTAAGCGCAAGTAAAAGCACCCTGACCTTAAGAGTTGGGTCTTGCAAAACTATGTTTAGGACTTCTGTTCCTTCCGGGGTTATCCTTGCAAGCCTGTATATGGAGTTCCAGCTCTCTTTTCTTTCAAGCTTGTTCCAATCAGTCTCAATCAGATTAGCTTCACTTAGATAATGGAATGCCTCTGCAAATTGCGCTTGCATGCCCTTGCCGCGTGAAAGCTTGTCGGATATCTCTTTTGTTGGAATCCAAACGTGGAGAAGGTTGTCTAGGACCAAAAACTCTGGGCCGCTTATCTTTTTTGCATATTCTGCGACATTGATTTTACCCTTGGTTGCCATTTAATCTTATTGAGGTCTGTTTCAACCTTTTATAAAGGTTGGCCAAATTTTCGTTTAAAATCGGAGGGGTATTTATAGGGTATTTAAATCCTTTTCTTCAATAGATGTATGATAATATGCCAAAGCAACAGAGCGCTCCACCGGGCACACCTCGCATTCTGAACATGAAGCCAAAGATAAACATACAGAACATCGTGGTGAGCGCAGATCTTCATTCTACAATCGACCTTTATGCTCTCTCAAAGAACATCAAGGAGGTGGACTACGAGCCGGAGCAGTTTCCCGGAGCGATATTTAGGATAAAGGAGCCTAAGGCGGTGATAATCCTATTCAAGAACGGAAAGCTTATCTGCACAGGGTCCAACACAGAATCGAACATCGTAAAGGTCCTAGACTACGCGACAAAGATAATCTCAAAGTACGTAATCAACCAATAGCTGCTTATTTTCTCAGGAGGTTTCCTTGCGGATCAATCTCGTTTCTCTTAATCCTAGTTGTGGACACCTTCTGTCCGTCTTTAGAGAGAATTAGCGGGATAACCACATGCTCTAGCTCTTTTAGGTTTCTCTCTCTTCTTAGTGAATTAAGTTCGGCAATCACTGTAGAGGTCTCGCTGCTTGTGATTAGCGCCTCGATTTCGGCAGAGAATATTCCTGGCCCGAAAAGCGAGTCGAGCTTCACGATTTCGTACTTTGCTTTGGGGAACCTAGAATTTATCTCGCATTCGAGGTTTTTTCGCCTAATCTCATAATTGTTGATCGGGTTCTTGCCTCTTGCGCCGGCGAACTCGTCGCTGCTAAGACCTATTATCATCTTATCAGAGACTTCTACGGCTCCACGCAGAAGCTCGAAATGCCCAGCATGCAGGATGTCAAATGTCCCTCCGAGTGCCGAGGCCCTGAACTTTTTCATGAAAGAAAATCGGTGCGGGGAGTTTTAAGGGTTACTTAATGCTCGTTTACTACGCCTTGCTCACTTCGCGAGCCATCTTGTCGAATTTCTTGAAGAACGCCTCCCAGGAGTAGTTTGCGATTGCCCTCTTCCTTGCCTGCTTGCCCATCCTCTCCGCAAGGTCCTTGCTTTCGACAACGAGCTTCATCTTCTGCGCCATCTCCTCTGGGGATTCAATCAGCATCCCGGTCTTGCCGTTGACCACAGTCTCCTTGAGGCCCCCCTCGTTTACCGCAATAAGCGGCTTGGCGCTTGCCATCGCCTCGATTGGGACTATTCCGTAATCCTCGTTTATCGCGGCGAAGAGAACTGCGGTGCAGTTGGAGTAGAGCTCTCTTACCTGTGCGTCCGTGGTGTGAAGCTTGAAGACCACGTTCTTTGGCGCAATCTTCTTGAGCCACTCGAAGTATGCTATGTGCTCCTTGTCGTTTGAGAGCGAACCGGCAAGGACGAGCTTGTAGTTTGTGAGCTTTGTCTTGTTGACAAACTTCTTGAATGCCTCGATCACGTACTCCTGCCTCTTGTTTAGATAGAACCTTGATGGATAGAAGAAATATTTGTCGTCTCCGGAGTTCCTGAACTCCTTTGCGTCAACTCCCGGATTTATCACAGTGGCGCTGCGGCCCAGATATTTCTTTATCCTTGTGTTTGTGGTCTGGCTGTTTGTTGCAATCCCCTCTATCTTGTTGATCACGCCCTTGGAGAGGAGCTTGTAGGAGTTTGTGAACGTGTAGTAGAGCAGCTTTGATTTTGCGGACCTGTTCTGCATCCTAAATGAGTAGAGGTCGTAGACCTCTCTTATTGGGGTGTGGCAGTACCAGAGCACCCTGGGGTTTCTGTTGCGAATCCACTCGCTTGGAGAGGTGTGCGCGTTGATCAGGTCGTAGTCCTCCTTGATCTTTGTGTAGTAGAATGTGTATCCGGCGCGCATTCCCTGCGATGCCCTGTAGGGAAGCAGCGATGAGAAGGGGATCTTTTTCTTTAGGACCTCTATGTTAAACTCCTTGAAATCGGGGAATGTGTTTAGCTTGTCGTATCCGATCGTGTATATCTTCGCATCGTAGCGTTTTGCTATCTCCAGAATTACCCTTTCCGCCCCGCCCATAAGGTTGAGATAAGGGTGGGTTATGACGAGCTTCAATCAATCAGCCTGGCATCGTGTAGTTGTTTGTGACATAGCCTGCCTTAGGGGTCACCGGGGGGATTCCTCCCGTGTAGTTGTTTAGCTGGAGTATCACAATCGGGTTTGTGCTGTTGATGTAGTTGATTCCTGTGAAGTTGCCCATAGGATAGGCAAGGCTAAATCCAGGGAGCTTGCCGAAGAAGAATGCCCTGTAGTAGCTAGAGTTGTAGAAGAGCGAAGGCGCGTTTGTTATCGTGTCGTTTGGCCCGTTAGGCAAATAGACCACGAGGAAGTCGGCAAGCGTCTGGCCGCTGACAGGAACGGTGCCGTAGAAGAACGTGGCGGTCGGTATTATCACCGCATTTAGCTTTGTGCCATTGACATCGTAGAGATAGACAGGTGAGGCACTGCTGTAGATGCTTGCCGGCACACAGTAGGTGGTGTTTAGGAAGTTGTTGCCTGCAAGCATGATCACCTTTAGTGCCTGGAAGGATGCGTTGCTAAACTGGCAGTAGTTGTTTATGTTGTTTGTGGTGATAGGAACCAGCGCGTAGACAGGATCGTGGTTTAGCTCGCACTGGGAACCGCCGAGTGAATACGGCTGTCCGTGGAGCCCTCCCTGCTGGACTGCATAGCTTAGGCTTGTCTGCCCCGCATTGACGCAGGCAAGGAAGTCAAGAGCTCCCCATTTTTGCATGAGTTCGCTATCAAAGAGAACGTACTTTGACTGGATGGAGGTCATGTAATTTGCAAGAGTTGATGAGTTCACCCCGTCAGATGCGGAGAGCACATACTGCGCAGCCGTTGCGTAGTCCTCGGTTGCGACTGCGTTGTCCCCCCTTAGCACGGCGTTGCTGTTGCCAAACCAGTTAATCCAGTCTCCATAGTCCCACCATGCAAGGATCCTCGGGGCATAAGGCCCGACGTTTGTCTTCATCCATGCAGTGGCGTTGAGCCACGTAGGAGAAACCTGCTGGCAGTAGAGCGTGTATCCGATTCCGTTTCCGGAGGATGCAAGGGCATTGCAGTTAGAGTTGAGCGCTGCTCCTGCCACACTTAGGAAGATGCTGGATTCAAATAGCACGACTATTATGCTCGCATATACGAGAATCTTGATCGGCATCAGCTTGAAGTTGAGTGAAGGAATCACGTTCTTTATGTCCTTGAACTGGAAATTGTTGTTGATAAGTATTATCAGCTCGCCTATTATCGCTCCGATTGCGAGGATGTACCCGACCCCGAAGTGCGGCAGGTACTTTACCTCCGTCATTCCAGCAAGCGCAAGAGGCCAGACCACTGCGAGAGAGAGAATGCTGAACTTAGAGTTCCTGTGGATGATTGCGAGGATCATCAGGATTGTAAAGAGTATCATCACTCCCCAGACGATTAGGTTGACTCCTAAAATGGTCGAGCCGATGATTCCAAACCCTGCTGTCCCGAAATTGAAGTTGAATCCGGTAGGCGAGTACTCCTGAACTGTTGCAAACAGAGGGATGGATGGCGTGGTGAAGTGGGTGCTGAGCGTGATGTACTTTTGCAGAGGCTCGCCAAGCGATGTGAACATCATAAGCACCAGGGCGATTGCCGCAACTACAACAAGCCAGAGAGCATAGGCCTTGAAGTCAGTTTGCTTGAAGAGAATCTTCCTTGATGCAAGCAGCTTTGGAACATACTCGAATATCGCGACGAATAGAAGCGCAAAGAGTGGCAATCCGATTATGATTGGAACGCCAAGCAGTGCGGGGGTCCTGTTTGTGAGCACGGACCCGTAAGGCGCGAAGAGCGCATAGAATACTGCGATTATCCCGATGACTATCGCGTTCATCTTGTAGAAGTCGGTGGTCTTCTCGCTTTTTAGCACGAAGATCACTCCCTGTAGCAGTATGTAGATTCCAAGAACTCCCGCATCCACAGTGTAGTAGTGAGCGCCGAGGAATGTTGATACGAATGCGATTCCGGCGAGGATTGCAAACTTCTTCTCCTTTAGGTTGTTGACCGCAAGCAGGTATGCGGCGTAGAAGAAGAACAGCGTGAATATTCCCCAAGGCTCCGCGAGCTGCTCGCCGGCTATGAATGTTGTTATTAGCGCAGGCATTGCGGTTGTAAGTACTCCGCCGATTATTGCAGGGAACTCCCCGTACTCATGATAGAGGAACATGAAGACAGTGAAGACAAGCAGAGCCGCGACTATCGGCGGGTAGAAGCTGCTTGTGTTGCTCATCAGGGTCGTGCTGAAGGCTGCGTAGTTTGTCGAAAGCTGGTTTGTGATTCCATACCAGTATGCCTCAAGGTAAGGAAGGATAGGTTCAATCCTGTGCGGGCTTCCGGCTGCAAGAATCGGCCATGCAGAATGGTCATAGAGCACCTGATATCCATGCACCAGTATCGACTCCGTGCTGAGCAAATCGAAGTATGGGTCGAACTCAAAGAAGTTTGCGGCTGCAGGCAGGCTCATCAGCCTTGTTGCAAATGTTATGAGCATAAGTACAAGAAGTATGTACCAGATCAGCTTGCTTGAGGGCTTCTTTTCCGGTGCCTTTGCTAGGATAGGCTCTCCCATTTCATGCGACTGGATAATCTGTGCCTCTGTGCTTAGCGTGTGGTGTGGCTCCTTGGGCTTTGCGGCTGCCATCCCTAGGAACGGTCTTACCGAGTCCAGGTTGAGCACTCCCTGCCAGACGCAGAGTATTATGCCGATTATTGTGAGGATTATCACGTTTAGGTTGTAGAGACCGACTGAAAATGCGAATGCGGATGAGAAGGGGATCAGATATGATTCAAGCCATGTCATTGTTGGGGGGAAAATCAGCCCGAACATGAAGCCTATTGTGCCGATCTCAAACATGTTGAGCTTGGTCTTTTTGAGCAGTGCAAGCGCAAGAAAAAATCCTGGCACTACTATCGCTAGTAGTGCTATAAATGCCGGCAATAAAAAGCTCATGAAGACACGTATTTTATAACTTATCAACAACAATCTATTTAAAACACTCCTTTGTGCTTTCTATGAAAAACAGCGTAGCGATTATAGGCGCAGGAACCGCAGGCCTGATTGCCGCAAATCGGCTCAGAAAATTGGGTGTTGAAACAACGGTTTACGACCAAAAGCCAAAGCCGGGATTTCCGGTGCGGGCATCAGGGATACTTTCCATAAACGGACTGGAAACGCTGGGGGTTGACTACAAGAAGGCGATGACCAACGCCCTAAACGGGGCAAAGCTGCACATCGGAAAGGAGACAATCGAGATACGTGCCAAGAAACCCATAGCGTATGTGCTTGAGAGATTCGAACTCAACCAGCTTTTGCAGCAGGCAAGCGAGCATGCGGGTGCAAAGGTGAATGTTGGCACGCAGGTGGACGGGAAATTTTTGGATAGGCTTTGTGAGAAAAATATAATTGTGGGGGCGGACGGGGCGATCTCAACAGTGGCTAGGCATTTCAAGTTTCCCCCGATTGGAAAACATATCCTGACCTTCAGGGCGGAGTACGATTACAAGGTTGCAGACAGCGGCATGGTGGAGCTCTTCTTTGACAAGGATGTCACCCCCGGATTCTTTGGGTGGATCTCGCCGAACTCAAGGGATGTCGCCGAGATTGGAATCGGGATAGACTCGGCTTTTGGCAACAGCAAGGCCTCGTTTGAGAAGTTCAAGAAGATCCCTGCGATAAAGGAGATAGTTGAAAATGGAAAGCTGATGACGGACGGGGCGAGCATAATCCCAGTGGGGATGAGGGAGCACTTTGTAAAGGATAGAGAAGAGGTTTTGCTTGTTGGGGACGCGGCAGGGCAAGTGAAACCGACAACGGGGGGTGGAATAATTTTCGGGGGCAACGGAGCTGTGTACGCGGCCAATGCGATACATAACCACATAGAAAATGGGACAGCTCTCAGCGCATATGAGAGAGTCTGGAGAAAGGAGTTCCAGAAGGAGGTGAGGCTGCACTCGTTCTTCTACGACCTTTATTCCTCGATGGACAAAGAGAAACTTGAGCAGATTGCGAAGATAATAAAGCTGATGAAGCTTGAGTCCTTCCTAGGAAAATATGGGGATATGGACAGGCCGAGCCTGGTGATAAAGAGGTTCTTCTTGAGAGGATTTGCAAAATAGGGACTACTTGTCCTTCTTCTCAAGCAACGATTTGCCCATGAGCTCCCTGTTCTTTAGGTCCTGCTGAACCTTCTCAAGGTCCTCCTTTGTGAGAATCCTGCTGAGAATGTACTCCGAGTAATGGGTGGAGATCTGCGCAAGGTCGATAAGCATTGACTGTAGCTGGCTTGACTTGATTGTTATCTCCTTCTCCGGCTTTACTACTTCAATCCCCACAGGGGCGTAATTAAAGCAGATGTTTATCAGTGCTGCGATGTCCTTGACAAGCACATCGGCGACCGCGTTTGTGGACCAGTGCTTGTCTATCTGAATTGCCTCATCTATTTCGCCCACACAGTACACCACGCCAGGCATCTTGAGCAGCTTGTTGCTTATCAGATCCGTCATCAGCGGCTGAAGGTCGTCCTTGCTCTCGCTCTGCATATCGAAATATATCTTCGCAAGCACTCCGCCGTTGTGTATCGTCTCCTGAATTACCTTGTTTACTTCATCGTTTGCCATAAAATCATTCCTTTATCTTCTCAATTGCCTCGCCGAGCGATAGCGATTCCTCATCGCCGCTGACCAGGTCCCTTAGCTTGACGTTGTTTGCCGCCTTCTCCTGGTTCCCTACTATTATTGCATATCTGAATTTAAGTGCGTTTGCGTACTCAAGCTGCTTTGAGATGTTGCGCCTGGTCGTGTTGATGTCCGTGTATATCCCCGCTGCCCTTGCGCTGTTTGCAACCGAGAGGCCGTAGCTATAGTTCTCGTCCCCTATGGTGCCGACAAAGAGCTTTGCGTAGGTGTTTATCATCGGCTTGCCTTCCAGCACGTCGAAAACCCTGTCTATGCCTATTGAGCATCCGACCGCTGGTATGCTCTTCTTTGCGTAGAGCTCAAGGAGGTTGTTGTACCTTCCTCCCGCGGCAAGTGTGGGAAGCAGCTTTCCTTGGTAATAAACGACAAATTCCCAGACGAATCCGGTGTAGTAGTCAAAGCCTCTTGCAAGCGAAGGTGAAAATGAGACGCTCCCCTGGAGCTTGTATGATGAAAGAAGCTGCATCAATTTATTTAACCTCTCAAACTCTTCCTTTGCCCCTGGGGTGTTTGCTGCCACCTTGCCGATCATCTCATCGCCGCTTCCGACCTCCGTTATGAATTCGACAATCTTCTCGGCAGTCCTCTGCTCGATTCCGAGCTTCTGTATCTGGTTTGAGGTCTCTTGCTTTCCTATCTTCTCAATTTTGTCTATCACGCGTATTATCTGAGGCTGCTTCTCCTTTTGCACGCTAAAGGAATCGAGGACCGCATCGAGTATCACTCTGCTGTTTATCAGTATCTTGTAGTCCGTGAGCTTGAGCTCCTCAAGTGCGATGGCGATGGCCGCAATCACCTCCGCATCGCTCTCTACACTCTCGCTTCCCACTATATCGACATCGGCCTGGGTGAACTCGCGGTATCGCATCTTCTGAGGCTCGTCGCGCCTCCAGGTCTGGCCGATTTGGTATCTCTTGAAGGGAAGAGGCATGTTGCTGTTCATCGCGATGTATCTTGCCATCGGGATTGTCAGATCAAAGCGCAGCGCGGAGTCGTCGCCGTCTATTTTGTAGATCTGCTTTACCGATTCCTCCCCATAGGCCTTCGTATTGAGAACCTCGATGTTCTCGAGCGCCGGGGTCTCTATCGGCGAAAATCCGAACCTCTTGAATGTCTCCTCGACCACCGAGATTATTCTCTTCCTTGCAATACTCTCTCCGGGCCCAAAATCTCTAACGCCCCTTGGCTGGGATATTGGCATAGAAAGCACTAATCATAAGTTTGAGGAGATCCACTTCTTGAGGCTTTCCTTTGGCAGGGCTCCAATCGAGACTGCCTTGACCTCGCCCTTGTCGAAAAGGAGGGCCGTTGGGATGCTCATCACATTGTATCGCTCCGCGATCTCAGGATTGTCATCGACGTTTAGCTTGTAGAACCTGACCTTCTTGTCGAGCTCGTTTGAAACCTCTTCAACGATAGGGGAGAAGACCCTGCACGGCCCGCACCACTCGGCCCAGAAATCCACGACCACAGGGGTCTTGGAGCTAAGCACGTCTGCGTCGAATTTATCCTTGTTAATGTCATCTACTGCCATACTAAACACATTATCACTTCTGACAGGAATAAATATATAAGTCTGAGGAGCTAGGATGGCCTGTTTAGTTGGAGCTCAGATGATAGTACTTGCCGTTGCGTTTTGCTTCGTTTAGCAGCTGCAGCCTCTCCATCCTTTCCAGCGCCTCGTTGAAACCTTTGATGTTGAATCTTATGAGCGGATCCGAATCGTTTTCGGAGATGGAGATTATCTCATCCTTGAGTATGCGCATTGCCTCCCTTAGGTTCAGCATGCTGGCGATTGGAATCACTATGGTCTCTACCTCAGGAGGATAATCTCGCGCGATCTGCCTTATTTTTTGCTCGTAAGTAAATTCCTGATATCCCTTCGGGCGTTTCGGCTCCTCCATGTGCGGGTTGCGTCGGAACAATTCCCGCATTTCTGCCTTGAAACATATCTCTAGATTGGAAGCGTTCACCAAATCCGTAACGGCGAGGATTCCGAAATAGCTTCCGTTCACCGCCTCCGCTACTCTTTTCGACAGCGCAAGTGTCTGGTCGCTCCTTGCGCCCAGCTCCCTTGGGTTTGGAGGCGTTTTTACTGCAGGTGTTTCAGACATTCTTCCACAAGAATATTTTATTTTCCGACTTTATAAATCAGCTCTACAACTTTGTTTCTCCTCAAAAACCCGATTTTCGGGGTTAGCGAAGCCTATAAATTATCTTGTTGAGAGATATTCTTAGTGATGAGTAAGATCAAGTCTGAAATACATGATGACGATCTTGAGTGCTGATATTATGGCTAGCATACCCAAACAGGCGATCAAGAAATTGATCAAAGCGTATGCCAACGTTAACATAACGGAAGACGGAGCTGCCGCGCTTGGGAAGATCCTCGAGAAAAAGGCGAGGAGTATCTCAAGGTACGCGGTGAAGAACGCGAAGAAGCAGGGAAGGGCGAAGATAACAAAGGATGACGTCAACAAGTATGTCATCGACTGTGAGTGAATGAGACTAGTTGTCCACAAGAGTCCTGACGGAAGGTTGAGGAGCGATTTTTACAGTGCGCAGGACGAGAGGGCATTTGCGCTTGCGGAGAAGACGGCGCATGGAGTGTTGGTATCCGAATTCAGCGAAAGCGGAGAGGTGCTTGACCAGGTTTATAAAAAATCCAACATGACGCTTGCGGAAATTGCGGGCTTCTTGAAGAAAGTTGCCGATGGGGTGCAGGTCGAAGAGGTTGGAAAATATCGGACTGTTGAGGTCAACGCAATTTGCGAAGACTGCAAGACCAAATCGATAAAACGTGAAATGGATGTGCTAGACCCCGCAACGGTTACGCGGATACCTATCGTACCTCTTTTTGTCTGCACGCAGTGCGGCAAGAAATTCTATTCTATACATCCGAGATACCTCAAGAACCTGGTTTTGCGAAACACTGAACTCTTTGATGGAGATGAGGAAAAGTTCAGGCAGAAGGACGAGACTGCATTCATGAAAGAGATACAGGAGTATATGATAAGAGTATTCGCGTCTAAAAAGCTTGCAAGGATGAAAATAATAAAGTGAGAATATGACGGTCTACCTATCAGAATTGTACGGAAAGAAGATAATTACAAATACAGGGAGCATACTTGGCGACGTTAAGGAAGTGGTGCTTGACCTTGAGGAAGGTAAGGTGGCCCACCTGCTTTTGGTGAAAATGGAGCAGCTTGCAAAGAGCGACGATGTGAGAACGCAACTATCGAAGAACAGAATCCTCTACGAGAGGGTGAAGAACGTTGCGGAGACGATAATCGTAAGCAACAAGTGAGCCGTCTGTAAGGCAAGGGTTTTAGATTTTCAATTGATACACACTCTAGTGATAACTTGGCAGAAGAGATGTCGGTAACCCCTTGGGAAGTTACGGGAAAGGTGGACTACGAGAGGCTCATGAAAGATTTCGGGACCCAGCCGATAACTCCTGCGCTCAAAAAGAAAGTTGACCTTCTCGCAAAGGATTCCAACGTGCTTCTCGAAAGAGACGTATATTTCTCCCACAGGGATTTGGACAAGGTGCTCTCTGACTACGAAACGAAAAAGGGATTCTTCCTGTATACTGGAAGGGGGCCTTCTGGGGACATGCACATTGGACACATACTCCCTATGCTCTTCACCAAGTGGCTTCAGGAGAAGTTCGGGGTAAATTTGTACATACAGCTCACTGATGACGAGAAATTCCTGGTCAAACGGGAGAGGGACCTGGAGGAAATCGACAGGATAGCAAACGATAACATACTTGACATAATTGCGCTTGGTTTTGACCCGGACAAGACGTTCATTTTCAAAAATACGGAGTATATCAGGAATATGTACCCGCTTGCCCTTAAGATTTCGAAATCTATAAACTTCTCGCAGGTCAAATCGACTTTCGGATTCGAGAACTCCACAAATATCGGCATGCTGTTCTTCCCGACCCTTGAGATCCTGCCGACCATGTTTGAGACTAAGAGATGTCTAATACCTGCCTCGATAGACCAGGACCCTTTCTGGAGGTTGCAGCGAGACATCGCGGAAAGCCTTGGATACCAAAAGGCGGCGCAGATACACGGAAAATTTATCCCTCCGCTCACAGGAGTAGAAGGAAAGATGAGCACATCAATGCCTGAAACTGCAATCTATCTCTCTGACGATGAGAAGACCGTAAAGCAGAAGATAATGAAGTATGCATTCTCAGGGGGGCAGGAGACGGTAGAACTGCACAGAAAGCACGGGGGCAATCCTGATGTTGACGTCTCGTTTTTGTGGCTAAAGTATCTCTTTGAGCCAAACAGCAAGAAGCTCAAGCACATTGAGGAGGACTACAAAGACGGAAAGATCCTCACAGGCGAGCTGAAGATGATGCTGGTTGAGAAAATAAACAAGTTCCTTGAGGAGCACAGGCAGGGCAGGGACAGTGCTGAGGATATGAGAGGCACATTCATGCATTCAGGAGAATTAGCAGAGAAAATGTGGAAAAAGATCCACAAATAATTCAATCGGTTGAGACTTCCCTTGCAAGCGAGGATCTCTCCTTTGCAAGTACCCTGTACCCGCAGTATGGGCACCTTATGAAGTTAGGGCCGATAGCCTTGATCTTCTTTCCGCAGTGCAAACAAACATATCCCATTTTTTCACCATTGATTAAGTATTACTTCACAGTTGCCTTGAGCCATTTTATGAAATCCTTGTGCAGATCGAACTTGTCCGTGCTGATTATCCTAAAGTTCATCGTGGCCTTGTACTCGTCCTCGTTTAGGGAGAGCATGTTTTGGAACTTTTCCATCTTTGCATACCTTACCTCAAGCCAGTGGATCTTTCCCTTTAGGATCTCGCTTATGACCTCCTCTGTTGCAGGTGGCGATGAGAAGCTGTAGAGTATCCCGTCGCACCAGTAAAGAGGCATGTTGCCATTGGGCGTGACGTTTGCCCTGAGCATGTCCTCCTTTGGCAGTGAGATCACGTCATGTATTATGAGTTCCTGCGCTGGCAGATACGTTATCTTTGACATTACTTGACACCGGTGAGTTGGTTTATTACCCTGTTGAATGTGTCGCCAGTTGCGGTCTTCATCGAGTACGCCCCTCCGGCGTATGTTGCTCCGCAGCTTCTGCATGTCCAGATTCCTGTGCTTACCCTCTTCACAGACTCCTTGCCGCAAACGTCGCACTTGTACCTTCCCTGCTTTTCCTTCATCACAGATCGAAGCCTCTTCCTTAAGCTGACTCCGTATCTTATGCTAGCGTTTGCCATCTAATCACTTTCACTATTACTTATTATGCCCCTTAGCTCTTTAGACTTTTCGAATGTCATGTCGATCAGCTCCTCTATCTCCTTTTGGGTGAACGACCCTGGCAAACCCTTCTGCATTGCCCTTATAACATTCTCGTCGTTTGCAATTGTGAGCCTTCCGTCCATTATTGCCTCCTCTCCGCCATTTGGGTCCAAAACTATCTTGTCTCCGACCTTTGCATAGGTGCAGGATGCGACCATGTTGTTTAGCTTTAGCTTTCCTAAGCTTCCCTCTCTTACCGCCTTGCCGTCTTCATATCCAGGCATCCTTGTGTTTTGCAGCGCGGCCATTGCAGCAAGAGTGCTTGCATCAAATAAGTTGCCGTCGTAGTTGAGCACGTAGATGTCAATGAAGAGCGACCATACCTTGCCCTCCTCTATGAAAAGAGATGAAAGATCCACTGCGCCAGCTGCCCTTATCCCTCTGTCCACCACTCTTGCGAGCTCAATTGAATCGGGGCTTGGCGGTCCTGGCTCGTACTCGGCGGATGCGAGGGGAAGAAGTTCTGCCATCGACATGAGATTTCCTTCATCTGGCTTGTCCGGCATCGGAGTTGCCGGATCCATCTTGATTCCGACGAGCACCTTTGTGTTTCCGATGTCCACCTGTGCGGATCCTTCGGCGTTTGGGAGCAGACTGTGCCTTATCTGAATCGGCCTGTAGTTGAAGATGCTTCTGCCCTCCTCTCTGATGCCCTTGGCGAGCATTCCCTTTACATATTCTCCTTTGACTTGTCTTAATGGATGCATATCTTCACCTAATTCTTGTACTTCTCCTGTATGCGCTCGTACGGCGCCCTGAGGGCCTCTCTCTGCAGCTTTGAGATTGTCTCTCCTGCCTTGTAGATTAAGTTGAATCCCTCCTTGATGTCAGCCTTTGTTAGCGTTCCGTCCATCTGGAGCAGAAGTATCTCGCCGTTTCTCGGTCCGATTGCAACAGGCATATCCGCATCAGAGTAGTTGTCCTCGATCTTATTGAGGTCGAGTATCATGTGCTCTCCTACCTTTCCGACCGATGTTGCGTATGGAAGATCTGTCATAGGTATTCCTGACATCGCAAGGGCGACTGCGGCGCATGTTATTCCTGCGGCCCTTGTTCCTCCGTCGCTTTGCAGAACCTCTATGTAGATGTCAATCTCGCTTCCTGGAAAATCCTCAAGAAGGATTACCTTCTCAAAGACCTCTCTGGTTACCTTTGAAATCTCAATTGCCCTTCTGTTTGGTCCGCTCCTGTTGTGCTCCTCAAGCGAAGAGAATGGCGCCATTGAGTACTTGCACTTGACCACTGCCTTCTCCGGGTCCTGTGTGTGCTTTGGAAGTGCCTCCTTTGGCCCGTATACCGCAGCGAGCACCTTGTTGTTGCCCCACTCTAGGTATGCCGAACCTGCGGCGTTCTTTAGTCCCCCTGCCACAATCTTTAGCGGCCTGAGCTCTCCGAATGCCCGTCCGTCGAGCCTCTTTCCGTTGACAATCAATTCCGGTTTGTTTGCGCTTGATCCCATTTTAAACACCCTGCTTTGACGTAAGGAAGGTCTTGACCCTCTCCGTGAGTCCCTTTGTGTGGGCCTCCTCTCCAATCATAAGTATGATTTCGGTTGCGAGCGCGACGTTCCCGCCCTTCGCCCAGATTCTTCCGTTCATCCCGACCATGACGGTGCTCTTTGTCCCGTCCTGAATCTGCTGGATCATCGTGTTTGCCTTTCCGATCACTCGCGGAATCTTGGATGGCTTTATGTCCATCACCTTCCCTCCGATTAGCGTCTTTGGCCTCATGAGAACCACTGTCTTTGTCTCGTCAATCTCCTTTACTTCCGCCTCGATTACGTCTCCGCGCTGGAGCCTTGTCTCGACGAACTTTGCGATTATGATTCCCTTGTACGGGGAGTTTAGGTCTACCGAGTAGCTGTTTAGCCTTGCGTCTTCCACGATTCCTATCACTATGTCGTCCCTTCTCGGGTACCAAAGACCCTCGAGAGGAATCAGCGATGACTTGTCTTCGTGATATACGCCAAGGACCGATGAGTAGGTCTTCTCGTCTTCGATTATCGCGTTCTCTATTCTCAGTGGCTTCTCCGCCAAAAGTTCTCCTGGAACTACTATTCTGCTCATTCATACACCTATTATTTTTGTAATTGCACTTCCGTGTGTCAGGGAGTTCAGCTTATCCGTGAACTCTGCCTGCAGTCCAGCCGGAAACTCGACGACAGCCGAGAGGGACCCGTTTGGAAGCCACGTTTCCCCCTTGAGCCCGTACTGCTTGAGAAGGCCGTAGCACCGATTTGCGGATTCCGCTGGAATAGTAACCTCGATTTTCGCAACCGCGAACTTTATCGGGAGTATCATGTTTATTTTCTTGAGGACGATTTCGACCTGCTCGTTAGCATTCTTGAACGGCTCGATCGAGACCTTTGCCTGCTCCATCGCGTTCTCGATTCGCTGAATCGGATGCGGGGCACTTGTCCTTGGGTCAATTGAGTTCCTCGATATTATCTGTATTATCTGCTTCCTCTTTTCCTCGAGGAGCTTGTTTCTCTGCTCTGTTGTAATCGGAACGTTTCCGTGCCTAAGTATCTTCTCTATGATTTTCGGCATCTCCGTGGTGCCAAAAGCCTTCTTTAGCTTCTCCTCGCTTGTGCGCTCGCCCTTGTTCGCGTCCTTGAATACCTCCTCGACAGTCAGCACGGACATGGCGTCCGTCCTCTTGCCGGTTATGTATTCGTAGGCGAGCTCCGAATCGATAAAGATCTCGAACGTCTCTCCTCCTACCGCATATTTTGCTATCACAGTCTTAGAAGACATAAAAGCCACTGTAAATTTGGGCAAACGTTATAGGATTAAAGGTACTTTGCTATCTCACTCTGGTTCAGCATCACGTATTCCTCGCTGTCCTGAATGTACCCTATGTCAACATTCTCTGTTGAAAGTTTGCCTTCGTTAACCTTTTTCAATATCTTGATTCCGAGGTCCATTGCGTCCTCGAATTTCATCTTGTCCTTGTACTCCTTGACCAGTATCTCGGTAGCAATCTTCTTCCCGACTCCAATCGCATCTGCCTTGTATCCGAGGAATGATGCTCCTGGCTCAATCTCAAAGAGCCTTGGCCCTGCGGAATCGATTCCGCCAAGAAGCAGGGAGACTGCGTACGGTCTCATGCCGCCGTACATTGTTGCCTGCATCATATAGGAAGAAATTTCCTTTGCAAGAGCCTCTACCGACTTTACCTCGCTAAAGAGCATCCTGTGGTTTTGGGCGTTGTTTCTTGCCACGTTAACAAGGTGAAGACCATCCGAGACCATTCCACTGTATGTCGCTCCTATGTGGGAGTCGATTCTGAAGACCTTTTGGATCGTGCTTGAGACCGCAAGAGGATCCGTTAGCATCTTGTGTGCGACAAATAGGACTCCGTCGTTGAAGACCATTCCGATTGAGGTTGCGCCCTTCCTGACAGCCTCCTTTGCATATTCCACCTGGAACAGCCTGCCGTCTGGGTTGAACATAACTCCTCTATCATAAGCCTGTACGTTTGGATACATAGTTACACCGACAATTAGTAGTCTTGAAAATTAATAAAGAATACTAGAGGATATTGGTTAATTATAATTATATACTTTTGCTTAGCCCCTCTAGAGGTCGGAACGGTGGAAGTCTCCATTTGAAGCGCTTGTCTCGACGCCCTCGAAGAATAGGATGGCGGTTTTTGAGAGTTTAGGGGAGGTTTTTCGGGTTTTGATGGCATTTTCTATCTCGTCGTGCACCGCTGCAAGCCTCTTTGTTAGCTGCTCGCGGCTGCGGATATTGAATTTCTTGTCCTCAAGCACCTTCAGGGCGCGTCCATACTCGCTGACTGGTTCGTACCCCCTGAATACTGAGCTTACACCATCTACAAGCTTCTTGCCCTGGAAAATGGTGTTGATCCTGTGAAGCGCCCTTCCGAGAACCTCTAGCTCATTTTTGGAGAGCGATTGCTCCTCTTTTAGTATCTTTACGACTCTGTGTGCAAAGAAGATGTCAGAAAGTTCCCTTGCCATAGGCCCCGGGGGCCTGCACCCTTTATGTTTTGATTCACTCATTTAATCTCCTAGAAGGACCGGTCCCTTCTGGAATCGTATGCCCAGGGTCGCTCCTTTCTGTCCTTTTCCTCTTCGAATTTGTAGTGATCTAATACGATTTTGCAAGGGATTCTACAGAGAGCAACCATGAGCTTTCTTTTGCCCCCGCTTCTGTAAAACTATACATTTTCTCTCCATTAACTTCTGCTACTTTTGCAAGACCCTCATCGATAAATCTGAGCAGGCACCCGTAGGCAGCCAATTGCAAATGAGTGTTGTTGTGAAGACCGCAGGTGTTCACTATCAGATCCTCAAAGCTTTTTGGGGAATTGTTAGAGTCTCCTAGTCTTCCCCTCACCGCCACCTCCATGGCATCCTTCTGGTACGGGCCTTCGGAGTTGTATGTTTTGATTGCCTTCTCCGTATTTTCCTCCATGGACTTCCTTTTCAAGAAATGGGTTAGCATAATATCTTTTCCTTGAGAGTCTGGCCGCGACTAAGCCTCATGAAGGCGTCGGTAAGCTTCTCTATCTTCGCTGTCGCGTCCCTTATTGATACAAGCGAGTATAGCCACTTGCCGTCTTCCCTGTTTCTCTGTAGCACATTCTGCTCGGTTAGCACCAAAAGTCCTCCCAGCAGAGAGAGTTTGAATTTTAGGAAATCTGAACCGTATATCGAATCCTCCTTCTCTAAGATGTTTTTAGCTATCTGCTCATAGCTAAGTCTTGCGCCTGAGGCGAGCTGCCCTTGTATTTCATACATGATGAAAGGCTTCCAGTACGGCCCGGATTCCACATTGAATTCCCTGAGTGCGCGCTTTTCTATCTGCGTGGTGGGTATTTGGGAAGGATCGACTTCGGATCTCACAAGGCTGAGGAATTTGTCCTTCCTAGAAGTCGGATTGTTTAGCTCGTCCTTGAGGATTTTGTATTCGACGCTGTACCTCTCTTTAGGCACATTTACTTTCTCGCCTGTTGGTTTGAGCAATTCCATTTAATCAGTAACCGTTTGGCCATTTATATATTTTAAGTAGGGTTTTGTAGGCTTCGCAGTGAGCGGATTGTGCCGGATGTCTTGAGGGTGTAGAATCCCACCTCATGTGAATTTATCTGCTTTACAAAGCAGAGCGCAAGTACGATCTTCTTTTCTGCGCCCCTTGAAGTTCTTAGCAAAAACTTTGTGGGATCCGTCTGCTTGATGAAAGTGATGTTTGAATCCGCGTAGTCCTTCTCCCCGATAAACTTGGCTATCGCTCCCCTCAGCTCATCCCAAATCCTCTTGTCGCTTAGGTCCAGAGGCACTGACGCCTCGGCAAGAAGGTACCTACTCTTTCTCTTCAATATCATTTATCGCTTCACCAAGTGAACCAAGCATGACTTTTGCCTGGTGTTCGTCAGTAGTTATCATCTTCGCAATCTCGAAGAGCTGCATGAAGGAAAGTAGGTAGTTGGGGTTTGGGGCAAGAGATATTATTGTGGTCTTTGTCTTTCCCTTGTGTGCGTTGCGGAAAATCTTCTTTAGCTTCTGCACCTTCGAGACCCTGTCCCGCTCCCCAATTGTTAGGTAGTATGCATTGAGCACAAGCAACTTGCCGTTTTCTTTTATTTTGTTGAGAACCTTCTGGTCCGGCTCCTCCCCGTTAATCAAGAGCCCGATCGCCCACCTTGACTTTATCAGGTTATAGACCACGTTTGGATTTGGGCTCATTATCAAAAATGGTTTCTTCGGCTGGTTTGAGAGGTTCTCTACTATCTCTACATCCTCTGTCACATTTAAGATTTTTTTAAATCCGAGTTTTTTCTGAAAATCCTTTCCAAAAGCGCTTGGGGAGTTTGTAATGTCGAAATAGTGCATTCAATCATTGCTCCTTTGCTTCCTCTTTTGCCGCAGCCTCCTCTTCCTTGAAGAGTCCCTTCTCCACAGTAGATTTTATTTTCTCTGGCGAGTAAGCGAGCTTTATGAGCTTGGTGTGGCCCCTGATTCCCTTTCCTGATTCGTATGTGTTGATGAGGCCCTGCATTTGAAGGTCGGAGATGTACTTGCGATACCACCTTGAGCTCTTTGGCTCCTTGCTCAGGCCGTTTGAGATGTTCGAGTACTTATCGTAGACCTCCCCGCTGAATAAGTAAGTCTCTCCCCCCTCAGTGAGTTTCTTGTATCTGCCGCCTTGAAGCGTGAGAAGGGCGATTGCATATATGACAAGCTTCTGGTGCTCTGGAAGGGTGCTGACAAGCTCGTACGCTATCTCCTCCTCCGCGGACTTTGAGGCCTCCTCGACGTCCTTGGCGCTGATCTTTGTGAGCTTCTTTTCATCCGCGTACTCCGCGGCCCTTGAGATTATCTTCAGGGCAAACCTCGCGTCTCCGCTTTCCCTTGCTGCGATTGCCGCGGCGAGGTTGAGGGCCGCGGGCTCGACTATGTTTGGCTTTATCCCGATTGCGGATCGCTGCTGGAGAATCGCAAGTAGCTCGTTTGAATTGTAAGGAGGAAACACAAGCTCCGTCTCGTAGAGTGTGGAGAGACTCCTTGGGTCCAGGTCCTCTTTAAAAGAAATCTTGTTCGATACTCCGACTATCGTTATGCCCCCGGTCTTTATGTCGCTGTTCGCCCGGGTCATCGTGTAAATCAGATCATCTAGATCCTTGACTATGTCAATCTCGTCAAGCACTACGATCAGCACCTTGCCGTCCTCCTCTATCCAGGACATCAGCCTCTCGTATATGTCGACGAGGCCGTACCCTCTCTTTGCGTAGTTTGGGAGGTGGTCGCTGATGATCTTGCTGAGCACACGGTATCTTGAGTTGTAGATCCTGCAGTTTATGTATGAGATTTTTGCCTTGACTGTGGTGAGCTTCTTCACCTCCTCGATGACGTACTTGACGCTTGAGGTCTTCCCCGTTCCGGTCTTGCCGTAGATGAAGAGGTTCCTTCCGCGTTCGCCCTTGAGCGATGGCGTGAGAGCCTTGACTATGCTTGATATCTGCTTGTCGCGAAAGAGAAGATGATCCGGCATGAAGTGTGGCGAAAGTGCATCCCTGTTTATAAAAATTGCTGACTCCTTAAGGAGGTCAGCGAAAGGCTCGACCAAGAAATCCCCGACTATGTAATGAGTTTCTTTACAATATCTATAAATACTTCTTTAATCTCCCCGTCCTCCAAAACCGGAATCTTGCCTTCGTCGGTGAGGGAGCTCATTTTCGGGTTTGTCTTGACGCTCCCTAGTATCTCGCACCCAAGAGCCTGAGACACCTCCTTTGCGCCCTTTGCGCTCCCATCAGACATGTTCTCCACTACCCCAAGAAGCGCAAGGCCGAACTTCTTTGCCATCGAACCCGACTTGATGGTGTTTATCGCCGCGATGTGCTGAGGGGTTGTGACGAGAACGAAACCATCCAGGGGAATGAGCTGCATTAATGTAAGTGGAGCGTCGCTTGATCCCGGAGGGAGGTCGATTATTAGGTAGTCGAGGTCTCCCCAGGTCGTATCTGCAAAGAACTCCTTGAGCATCTTGGTGAGCATCGGGCCTCTCCAGATTATCGGCTTTCCCGAATCCTCAAAGAACATCGCGGTGGAGATTATCTTCACCCCGTTGACCTCTATTGGCTTTAGCGGATAGTCGCGGGGCGGAACTCCCTTGTATCCGACAAAGTATGTGACGTTGGGGGTGTCTATGTCGGCGTCGAGTACGCCGACCTTGTATCCCATCGAATTGAGTGTGTATGCGATGTTGACCGCGGTTGTGGTCTTTCCGACTCCGCCTTTTGCGCTGTAGACGCCTATCTTGTGCTTTATGTTTGCGAGCTTTGCCTTGATCTCCTCCCTCTGCTTTATTACCGCAAGGAATGAAGGGTCGATCTTGCTTTTGTCTATGTTTTCCGGATTGAACTCTCCATCTGCCATTTGATCACAATTAGATAGGATGGGTAGGCAGAATTAATATAATTTCTTTACTTTTTTGGGCTCCACCGCTCCTCCCATGCCTTGTCGAGCTCGCTGATGAATAGTTTGAGGTTCGCCTTTGCGAACTGCGTCTCGCCCTCCTGCTCAAAGGAGCTAAGTATCGCCTCATTTAGCGAAACCTTCCCTAAGGCTTCATCGGCAGGTATCCTTTGGGCAACCGCCAAGGCGGCTGCTATAACCTCCTGCCCGTTTGTCATCCTTCTAATCTGGTTAAGATCAAGGTGGTAGGGTAACCTCTCGTTTTTCTTCTCCGCTTCGGTCATTTCAACCCAACTTTATCCTCTTCATCGTTTATAATGCTGCCTCAGGATTCGTTTGCCCAAAACCACCTTTTTGTGGCATAGATAGCTTATTATAATTATTCGATTAATTTCTATTCTACTATACTTAGGTGAATTAAATGAATATAAGTGAATTGAAAGCAGGAGCAACCAACGTCACAATTGAGGCGACGGTAGCGGCAAAGCAGGAACCTAGAGAGGTTGTAACAAAGTACGGGAAGAGGCTTAATGTAGCAAACATTACACTCAAGGACGATTCGGGAAGCATCGCAATGTCCCTATGGGGAAACGATGTCGAAACGATCAGTGAAGGAGACGTGATAAAGGTCACAAACGGATATGTAAGCGAGTTCAGAGGGGCTCCGCAGCTTTCCGCAGGAAAGTTCGGAAAGATTGAGGTAGTCACAAAGGGCTCAGGAAAGGCGGAAAAGAAGGAAGAGGAAGACGCAAATTTTGACGACGTAGAAGAAGGGGAGATGTAATGGTACTTGCGGAAGGGGCCGCAGCACCAGACTTCAAGCTGATGGGCACGGACAACCAGGCCCATTCGCTCAAAGAATTTAAGGGCAAGAAGATTGTCCTTTATTTTTATCCGAAGGATGACACGCCAGGCTGCACCAAGGAGGCCTGCGAATTCCGTGACGCTCTCGATTCGATAAAGGATCTTGACACGGAGGTCATCGGAGTAAGCAAGGACAACGTTATGTCGCATGTAAAGTTCACTAACAAGTACAACCTCAACTTCCTTTTGCTCGCAGACATGACAGGTAAGGTATGCGAGGATTATGGAGTGCTTGGGAAAAAGAGCATGTTTGGGAACTCCTTTTTGGGTATAATAAGATCCACCTTCCTAATAAACAAGGAAGGCAAGATAGCAAAGGTCTTTTCACCGGTAAAGGTGGACGGACACAGGAAGGAAGTGGTTGAAGCGCTCAAGAACGTATAATCGGTGGAATTATGGCAACAAAGAAAAACAACAAAAAAGACGAAGGGATGCATGATCACATGATGATGCACCGCTCAATGAAGGGAAAGGGAATAGTCTACTTTATAGTAGGACTGATTTTCGTGTACATAGCATACACATGGAATCCGACGGTGGTGGCAGCGCTAATCACTCTTGGAATAGGGGCATGGTTCATTAGCATGGCCTGCATGAAGCTTGGCTGGAACTACGGCATGGGCTGCGGTTGTGGGTGCGGATGCGGAGGAGGATGCGACTGCGAGATGGACCAGAAGCATTAAGTGCTTTTGATCTTCTTATTTTTTACTTGGGGCAGGAAGGGATTCCTTTCTGTTCCCCATTCTTTTCTTTCTTCTATCAGTTTGTCTATTTTCCCCCTCTCAAGATTCATTATCTCTATTGCTTTCGGCAGGATTCGCTGGGAGTTTGTAAGGGAAAAATACTTTGCACCGGTCATCTCCACAGCCTCCTTGGCATCAATTCCTTTTGAGTAAAGGGTGCCTGTCGCCTCCATGTACTCCTTCTTGTATTCCTGAAACACTTTTTCGTCATCTAGGTTCTGTATCGGAGTTTTTTCCATCCGATTCATCAGCGACACCACCCATTCCACTTTTGAGCCGAGCTTCTTGAGCCGATTCACAACTTTTAGGATTGAGAGAGCGGTGGTGGTTACATCCTCGATTAAGAGTATCGGAGAGTTCAGCTTGCCGATATGGTATTTGTCTGCGGGAGCCCCGTGGTCTTTGGGAGTCGGGCGGATTGTGACGTAAGAATACTCGCTTTGGATCTCATATGGCTTAGTCTGCACAAAAGCGCGCTGGACATGGCCGCCAAAGAGCGTCATGCCAAGCGGAACCCCGCAAATCGTCTTTGGATCCACCTTTAGGTCGCTGATGAAATTAATCACGTGTCCGACAAAAAGTTCTGTGAGAAGGGAATTGTCGTATATCCGCCTCCCATTGAAGTAGTAGCTAGAAAATCTCTTTGAGTTGAGCTGCGCGGGAGAGTCGTGGAATCCGAGTATGTTGCTGTAGATAAGCAGATTATCGTAAATCTCAGAATCGAAGGAACCCAACTTAGCACCAGAGGAAATTGATTTTCGGCATACTTAGCCTTTGCTCTAGGTTTTGTTTAGAAATCAATGTTCATCTTCTGACCAAACTTGGGGGCATGTGCATCAAAACCCTCTAATTTCAAAGACTCGGCAAGCGCCTCAGTGTTCTGCTTGTCCCCGTGGACGCAGATGACCGTCTCTGGGTCGCTCTCCCGAACGTACTTGTAGATGTCCTCCTTGCTTGCGTGCGCTGAGAAGTCGTAGTAGGTCGCCTGGTTGTTTATCTTGATGCTCTCCCCGTCTATGTCAAGTGGCTCTCCCTTGAGCAGAAGGTTGCCGTTTGTGCCCTCGACCTGATATCCTGTGAGCATTATCTTGGACTTTGGATTGAGCTTTGTTATGTAGTGGAGCACCGGTCCGCCGTTGAGCATTCCTGCGGTGGTTACAATGACGGAGGGCATCTTTAGCGCCCCGATGCGGTCGTAGTGCTCCCCAATCCAGTTGACCTGCTTCATCGCACTCATGATTAGCTCCTTGTTTGCGGTGAACTCGGGATATCTCATGACTATTTCTGTCGCCTTCTTTGCCATGCCATCCATGTAAGTTTGGTCGATAAGTCCGTGATCGTAGAGGATCGCGATTATCTCCTGAGCCCTCCCAACCGCAAAGCACGGCACCAGAGCCGTCCCTCCATTGTCCAGGGTTGTCTTCACGTCGTCTATGAAAGCCTTGATCAATTTGGATCTGTCAGGGTGGCTCCTTGTGGCATAGGTTGATTCCACCATAAGTATGTCGCTCTTCACAATCTCTGCGCTGCCCTGCGTGAACTGCGGGTCAATCTTGAAGTCCCCGGTGTAGACAAACCTCTTGTCGTTGTGGTTTTTCTGTATGAGCGTAACTGCGCTGCCTGGTATGTGCCCCGCATCCGCGAAGTTTATGGTGTAGTTTGCAAAATCTATTTCCGAATTGTAGTTGTAGGAGAGGAACTTTTGCAGATAGGTCTTGAGGTCCCTTTTTGAGTACAGCGGCTTTATGTTGTTCTTCTTGCTGATCCCAAGCGAATCCTCAAGGAGAAGCTCGCTGAGCTCCATTGTCGGACGTGTGCCGAAGGCTACCGGAAGAGCCTGGTCATAGATGATCGGAAGCGCGCCGGTGTGGTCGAAGTGGGCGTGGCTCACCACGATCGCATCCACCTTGCCGGGAATTAGAGGATACTCTAGCTTCGGGGTGCCGTTCTTGACCCCGTAATCGAGAAGAATGTTCTTCTCGTCCTTTAAGAGAAACGCTGACCTCCCTACCTCGCCAGCGCCGCCCAAAAATTGTATTTCCAGTGACTCACATCGTTTAAAGAAGAAAAATCCTTTTAAGTATATACTTGTCAATATCTTTAGCTTTTGCCTTAGGCGTTGTTATGGTTGTAGAGGACATAAATTTCTTGGATATGGCTTGTTTGATGAAAATAGGCCCGGATACGGTGATGGAAAAGTTTGGGGGGCTGATAAACACCAGTTTCTTTGACGCATCAACTATTGCGGGAACCTTAAAGCAGAAGGGGCTCATAGAATTTACAAATGATTATCCTGGGCCAAACGGCCTTCTGGTATCCCCTCTTGGAAAGACGCTGCTTGGAGAGGCGGAGACGAAGAGCACGGAGCAATTCGATATGCTTGACTCCACGATACTACAGCAACTATCGGGAGGGAAAAGGCTTCCTGTGGAGCTGGGCTACTCGCTAAACATCAGGAGCAAGGACCTTGCTTTTAGACTCTACAAGCTCTACAAACAGAATTACATAATCTATGACCTCAAGAATGGAGGGGTCGAGCTTCTGCTGACTGAGGGAGGCTTCCTCAAGATAAAAAGTATAATGCCTGCAAGCGCGCCGAATATCGCGCAGGCTGCAAAGCCCGCAGCTTCGGCGATCGGAAAGCTTCTGGGAGGGGCCCAGGAGGCAACGGCGCAGGGAGAGGCGACCGAAGTGAAGGCACATGGAGGGAAGAGGATCCTCTGGGTCTTCGGGGCAGTCATTGTGATTGCGGTTGTGGGATATGTGGTGAAGATCCAGTTCCTTGGAGGATAGAAATGGAGCTTGTGGAGTATAACGCGGCTGCAAGGCTCATCGGCTCCTACGGAATAAAGAGCATAGAAAGCAGGTATGTCAAGAGCGCCGAGGAGGCGATCTCATTCTCGAAGGAAAAGAAAATTGTGCTGAAGGCGATATCTAACAGGGCTTTGCACAAATCGAAGGCAGGGCTGATAAGGATGGAGCTCTCGGAAGCGGAAGAGATAGAAGGCGCGTTCAAGGACCTGCAGAAGAAGGCAAAAAAGTTTGCGCCGTACAAGATAATCGCGCAGAAGATGGCACAGAAGGGGATTGAGATAATTATTGGGGGAAGAGAAGACGCACAGTTTGGAAAGCTGCTGCTTTTAGGCCTTGGGGGGATCTACGTTGAAACCTTCCGAGACTTTGCGCTTCGCGTGTGCCCCATAACCTCGTTTGATGCAAAGCAGATGATTAGCCAGCTGAGGTCAAAGAAGATTATCACCTACGACGGAAAATCAGAGAAGGTGCTGGAGAATTTGCTGCTCAAGACCTCAAAGCTACTCTCCGAGAACAAGATATCGGAGCTTGACCTCAACCCAGTAATTATACGCGAGGACGGCTACGATGTCGTGGATATAAGGATACTAAAATAGTGTGGAAATGGCTGCAAGAAAAAACATGGATCTCAGATTGATGCTCAAGCCCCAGAGTGTCGCGATCATAGGCGCCTCCAACACTCCGGGCAAGGTGGGGCACATCATACTAAACAACTACATTGAGGGGGGATATCAAGGAAAGATCTACCCGATAAACAAGGATGGAGGGACAATAATGGGGCTCGCGGCATATAGGAGCGTGCTGGATGTGAAAGCTGGAATAGATCTTGCGGTGGTTGCTGTCCCTGCGATGGTCGTGCCTCTTGTGCTTGAGGAATGTGGAAAGGCAAAAGTAAAGTCGGTGGTCGTGATAAGCGGCGGGTTTGCGGAGGTGGGGAACATTGAGCTGCAGGAAAAAATAGTTGCGATAGCAAAAAAGTATTCGATGCCGACGCTAGGCCCCAACTGCCTAGGGGTCATGGACCCAAGGTCGAGGATAGACACGATGTTCCTTCCCACATACAAACTCAGCAAGCCCAAAATTGGCGGGGTGAGTTTTGTCTCCCAGAGTGGAGCGGTCGGAAGCACGGTCCTTGATCTTATTGCAAAGGAAGGGTTCGGGTTATCAAAGTTCATATCATACGGCAACGCGGCCCATGTCGATGAGGTAGACATACTGGACTACCTGATGAACGATGATGAGACCGAGGTCGTCATAATTTACATTGAAGGAGCAAAAAGGGGAAGGGAGTTCTTTGAAATCGGCAAGAAACTCTCGAAAAAGAAGCCTGTTGTGGTGATCAAAGGAGGGATGACGGAGGCGGGAGCTGCGGCGGCGCACTCGCACACTGCATCTTTGGCAGGGAGCCATGAGGCTTACGAGGCGGTTTTCAGGCAGTGTGGGTTTGCGATAGCAAAGGACCTGGACGATCTGCTTTATTTCGGGAAGGCGTTTGCAACAGAGCCTGCACCTGCGGGGGATAGGGTTGCGGTGATTACAAACGGAGGAGGCACGGGGGTTCTGACCACTGATGCTATTTACAATGCAGGGCTGAAGATGGCGGAATTTGGTGCACAGACAAAGAAGGCACTCAAGAGGATTATGCCAATGACAGTCAATGTGAGAAATCCTCTTGACCTTGTGGGCGATGCAGACGAAAAGAGATACGAGAATGCATTGAGTGCGATTGCACAGGACAAAGAGATAGACATGCTGATTGTGATTGCACTATTCCAGACTCCGGGAGCGGATGAGAGCCTTGCGGAGAAGCTTGTGGAGTTCAAGAACGCCTCAGACAAGCCGATGGTCGTGATAAGCGCCGGATCCCAGTACACCCAGGAAAGGGTTGCTTTCATGGAAAACGCGGGGCTGCCTGTCTACGATTCTCCAACCGCAGCGGCTAGTTCGCTTGCCGAACTGCTAAAGTACGCCAAGTACAAAAAGGGGATAGTGGACTAGTTCTTTGCGAATAGAATCTCGATTATCTCGCTTATTATCTTGTCCTTCTTCTGGTCGGAACTGAGCATCTCGAAGAGTTCGGTGGGGCTTTTCTTTAGCGAATAATCGCTCTTCTTTAGTTGTTCTATGAAAATGCTAAGACCGTAGTCCTTTATCGAGACGTTTTCGAATGTGCCCTTCCTGAGGGAATCTATTCCCTCCTGGGACTGCGTGTCCTCAATCTTGTTCTTGCTTATTTCTAGCACGGCCTTCTCCTTGTATCGCTTTAGTATGTCAATCATGTCAAGGTCGACGTTCTTGTAGCCGTGCTTTAGTTCTCCCTCAAGAACGATTCTGATTACGGGTTTGTCTTTTGAGTTTTTGAGGATCTTCTCGATGGACTGCTCGATCTCGGTTTGGATCTGATTGGCATCCTTGTCTTTGACATCTATTTTCTCTACGAAAAACTCCCTTGACTCGATCGGTATGAAGCTGTATGATTTTGTCTTCGTGTCAAAGAGGAAGAAGCCTTTCTGTTCCTGTTCCCCCTCCTTTAATTGAGTGAGGACGGTACTGCCTGGAATCAAAAAGGGCTTTCCGAATACCTTGCCTTCATACTTGCTGTGGATGTGGCCGTCGATGTATAGGTCGAATCCCTGTGGCAGCTCGTCAAACTTTATGAAGTCGTTGCTGAATGGGAGCAGCTCGTAGATTGATTGGTGGAACTGGAAGACGTTGAATGCGCCTTCGACAGGGGTGGGGTTTAATTCCTTTAGTGTCTCCCTTACCTTTTCCTCCGCAAGGCCGCCGAGGGAGAATACTGCGACCTTCTCACCGTCCTTCTCTACCTCCACCATCGCATCGCTTGCATCTATTAGCAGACCCGCCAAACTGAGAAGCTCTACAGAATTTCCCGCGTTCTGCGCACGCCTCTCGTGAGTTCCGGGTATTGCAATAATTGGAATGTCTGTGAAGAGCTTCTTGTTGCCAGCGTATGCTACAACCCTTGCCGCCCACTTCTTCCTTGCAACATTTCTGAAGAGATTTACGCCCTGGGCGAGGATCTCGAGCCTAGGGTTTCTTATGTCAAAGAGATCTCCGGGAAGGATCATCATGTCCGCTAGCTCTGATGCTTTGGTCAGTGCCTCTTCTGCCTGCTTGTACGCGTCCTCCACAAATCGTTCGTATCCTAGGTGGAAGTCCGAGAGGATTGCAATCTTCATCTCTACACTTATGACAATTTCTTCTTTAGCTCAAATATAATCTTATCTGTTGCCTTCTTTGCCATGTTCATCTTCGGCCCATAGACTCCGGCTGCTGCAGGATGCCCGCCGCCCGAGCCTCCGAGAATCGGCCCTACCTCCTGCATTATCTTTCCGAGATGTATTGAGCGCTGCCTCTCTATCGGCGGCCTGAGCCTTGCGGAGATGGAGATCTCCTTCTTCCCAATGAGCCAGAATACCGAAGCATCGGCCCCCGCGTCTATCGCCGCTTCCGCTGCGATGCTTGCATGAGTTGTTGAAGGGCCGTAGAGCAATAGATAATCGCCGACTATCACGCTTGTTGCGGCGCAGACCTCCTTTATCGATTCAAGCCTGCTGAATGCGGAGACCTTTGGCCCGAACTTTTCAAGGAATTGTGAGTAGCCCATGCCGCTGCTGTGCAGCAGCTCCGATATCTGTCTGAAGGTTAGCGCGTGCATGTTATGGAAGTTTGCTGAGTCGGCGACTATGCCGTTGAGAAGCGCGATTGACGCATCCACCCCCACCTTCATCCCCAGACTCGAGAGAATGTGATAGATCAGGCTTGATGTAGAATTGTAGTTTGGGTCGCTGAAGATCATTGGCTTGCTCTCATCGCTCTTGCCCGCCTCGTGATGGTCTATAAACAGCACCTGCTTCTTCATCTTCTTTATGGCCCCGGAGAAGTTTCCTGTAGCCTCGGGTACGCTGGCATCTACGACTATTATCCCGAATATGTCACTTGGCACCTTGCCCCAGAGCTTTGGGGGGCTAGAGAGGCTCTCCAAGACCCTCTTTGAGCTGTTTGTTACAAGATCCGGAGTGGCGATTATAGAATTGGAAAGATAAGACTGAAGGGCGATCGCGGAACCAACGCTGTCCCTATCGCCTATGGAATGAAATGTTATGAGAAACTTTTCCTCCTTGTTAAGTATCAGAAAATTCAGCAGTTCGTTGAAGTTGATCTTCATCATCAGAGTCTCACTGTTGCATCTTGCTAGATAGCTGCGTTATCTCGTCCCTAAGCTTCTTCTCCTTGGTCTTGAGCTCATTGAGCTGTTTGTTTGTTGATTGGATCCTCACATCTCCAGAGTCCTTCTTCTCGTCTATGTTCTTTAGGGCGGTCTCCTTGTTTGTCTCGACAATCACTCCACCTACAGTCACATACACCTTTCCAACAGCCTTTGCGACCTCCTCCTTTGCGGTGTCCAACTCGCTTTTTTGCACTGTAAGCTGGTCGACCTGCATGGAATAGGCGCGAATCTGCTCTTGGATCATCTGATAGTCCCTTAGGATCTTCTCCACATCCTGTGGGGATGGAGTCGTAGTTGAATCTGCCATAAAATCACAGAGTTATTGGGAGGGAAAGCAATATACTTCTATCCCATCAGCTTGGCTGCGCTTCTGCTGCGGAAATCTCGTCAACCTTCACATCGGACGAATCTGTGTCCTTGAAGAGGTCCTTGACCAGATTTTCTATACCGAACTTCATCAGCTTGGCCTGATACTTGGAGAGGAAAACCTTGTGGCCTGCGACGTCCTTTATTATAACGGCTCCGCTATCGTCGACCGTGACAAATATGGTCTCCTTGGAATCATGGACTTTGTAGTACTTTGGCATTTTCTTCACTGCATTCCAGTTCTTTTGTGTACTCCTTCCTTTCCGATATTGCCCCGTCCTTGTCGTATATGTAAAGAGTCACCTTGATCTTGTAAATATTCGGGTACACATCGCTGCTCGTGTATATTTTTACCCTTTTTTCCCGCTTTTCGCCTTTCTGGAGTATACCGATCAAACCCTTTGCTGTTACCAGACTCTTGTCGGGCGCAAGCGTGAGAGGGACAGGCACCTCGTAGAGGGCCTCAACCCAATAAGGTTCGGCGTCATCTGTGATTATGGCAAGATTCATCTCAAACTCGTTGTACGTGAAGGCCTTTATCTTCTCTGAAGTCAACGACAGTGTCGTTGCAAATTCGGGCATAGCTTATACTATGAAATACAATATAATAAATTTATCTACCGCTGGTTGAATCGGCTTGCTTCTCTGCAGGCTTGATGTTTTCAATCAATATTTGGAGTACTTCTGATTTAATCTCTCCACGTTTATCCTCTGTGAAGCCACTGCCATGGAAATATGGGGGGGCATCTATTGTAAGAAATGCTTTTTCATTGAATAGTTTCTCGAACTTGCCTGCAATTCTGGAATCGACGATCATGTTTTCCTCGCCCATAATTTTTATAAGGTGTGCCTCCAGTTTTTCTTAGGTTATCTTGCCGTATTCTCTTATTTTATTGTGCACGGTGGCAGTGGAAAGCGTTATTACCTCGTCCATAATTTTTATAGGGGTGTTGATTACCACTTCAGACACTTTGTACTGCGCTATTGAAAATTTGTCTACTATTATTTCAGCCTCCTTCTCAAGTTTGAGAGCAAGATTCATTGGTTTCCTTATTTGTTCCTTTAGGTTTGACGTATCGCTGTTGCTGTTGGACCTTATCTGTATTATTTCTGCAGGGAGAATTGGTTTTACTCTGGTTGCAATGTCCATCCCGTCGCCTTTATCATGTATTCTTTTCGGGGGATTTATAAAGATTTTCTACGAATCGTTTTCTTCGTAAAATCGGGAATATAAGGGATTTATATAATTTAACGGAAATTAGAAGATGGAAGTCCAAATTGTGAAGCCATGGAACTAAACGAAGCCTCACTTATAGAATCCGAGATAATGCTCAGAAAGCTCAGGCTGACCAACGAGGTCCTGGAGACCCGCCGCTCTATTGCCAGGTGGCTCGCGCTCTCGCTTGGGATAATAAACCCAGGGGAATCGAGGCTGAGCGCCGTTGCGGTGCTCGATGCGATGATAAACTTCCAGTTTGTGAGATCTATTGACCCTGCATACGCCGACCTGGAGAAGTACATAAACGACAACTGGGAGGCGATGAATGAAAAGACTCTTAGATATCACCTTCTAAAATTGAAGAATATGGGACTGATAGAGAACAGTAAGGGAAAGTTCTACTTCAAACCTCCAAGTTTTGGAGACAGATTTGACGCGAATGCCTGGGCCTCGAAGCTCTTTGAGGAGGAGCACAAGCAGATAGCGGTAAAGATCAGCGAGGCAATAAAGGAGCTAAAAAACAAGCAACAGTGAGTTTCATGAACAAAGAATGGATTTTATGGGCAGCACTAATCGTGGTGATAGCGGTAGGGGCACTTTACGTGAAGTTTTACAGCACCCAGACAATCTCGATGTTCGTCTCGATAAACAACAGTGCCGCGCTAAACGCAGCGTATCCTTTCCAGAAGATTATGCTGCCAATACAGGTCCAGAACACCGGAAGCGGGTCGATAACCAACCTTGTCTTTGACGTGAAGAACAACGGTAACTCGAGCGTCGCATACCAACTTAGCATACCATCAGGGAAGAGCGTCACGCTGCAGTACAATTTCACCCCTTCAAAACCGGGAACATACAACATCTCTGTGATAGCTGACCCTGCGCAGGTCTACAACATAGTAAACAGACAGAATTCGATGAACGCGACGGTGGTGACAATAACAAATTCGTCACTTGCGATGCCATACTTGCTAATCCCTAAGGGAAACTTTTCAAACTACAATCAAAATAACTACGGAAGAGGGGGATTCGTCGCATCCAGCTACCTTTCTCAATCGTATAATATCAAGGCTTTTGCGCCTGTCGGAAGCTACGACAATTTCGTAACCTCCCTTCTAAACATCACGCAGCTTTACATAAGGAATGTTTCAGTCGCCTCGGCATCCTACACAAATGGCGGCTATGCCTACTCTGTGTGGATAAGGGGTTACCTAAGTCCGACAGTGGTGGGGGTTGCGGCATCTGGAAGAGGATACAAAATTTCCAATTACAGCATTAACGGCACCGAAGTCACTGTTGCAAACATGACAAACACGACGACACTCTGCAGTTGGTACCAGGGAGGATGGATCAGGAGCGTAGTATTTAGCAACGCAACAGGTTCGTGCCTTGGAATCTACAAAGGCACAATAAAGACGCTAAACGCATCTCCTGCATCATATGGAAATGCAAAACACTTCAGGCAAATTGAGCCTGTTAACAGTACTCTGCTTGGAAACTTCAGCGGCATGGGAGGCGGAAAGGCTTACTACTCCACACTTCTGCAGAATGGGGCAACATTCGTGGCACCCGAGATATCGATAAACAGCTCTGAGGATTCAAGATGCCTTGGGGTTGTCAGCAGGCAGAACGGCACAAGCTTCTGCAGCGTCTTCGTGGTTCCGGTGAAGGGATTCATAACGGGAATCGCCCTTATAAGAACAACCGCATACGTAGGCAACTACAACCTTAGTGTCTTCACCCTTGTGAACAACAGCAGGGTGTTCCAGTCGATACCTACAGCTTTTTCGATAATAAAGGCATTCAACATCAGCGGTACATACGCGAGCTTCAGCTCAGGATTTAGCAATATCTGTGCATTCAACTCAAGCTTCCCTTGCAGCAATTCTAACTTCTACAACGGCACGCTTGTTCTGCGCATCACAAACAACCTAAACCAGAGCGTACACCTCAATTCGTTGGGCTGCTATTCGACAGGCAAGGCTGTGCCTACAGCACTAAATGAGACGCTGCCTGTATCCACATCCATGAATCTCTCCGCAAGTTGCTACAGCATGGGAAAGCCCCTTGGAGGAATACCCCTTAACCTGCAGCTCAATTTGCTCCTCAATTACACGGTGGCGAACTCGACTAAGACGCTGGCAGGAAATGCGACAATGAACATCTTCTCTTCTTAATGTGTTTGTTTTCATAAACACGCAGAAGCAGCTCATAATGAAGAAGTGCGGGGCAGACAGAGGATTAGTATCAGTTAGGTGCTACTGGGGAAACAGGAGTCGGCACCTCTCCGGTTTCAGTGATCACTCTCGCATCTACAACCTTTGCGCCAACTTCAAGTTTCATGAGCCTGACTCCGGATGCGGACCTGCCGGTTATTCTTATTTCGTCTACCTCGAACTTTATCGTAACTCCCTTTGAGCTTATCATTATTACCTGCGACTTTCCGTGGACGAACATAGCCTTTGCGACCTCTCCGGTCTTCTGGTTGGTCTTTATGTTTATTATTCCGCTGCCGCTCCTGTTTTGGTCCCTGTACTTGCCTATCTCTGTGAGCTTTCCGTAGCCGTTCTCGGTTACGCTAAGCAGGAATCCTGTCTCTTCCACAGGGATTATGTTCTCGGCAACGTCGCCTGCACCTAACTTTATTCCTCTGACCCCCATTGCAGCCCTTCCGAGGAATCTGACGCTCCCCTCCTCGAATTTTATTGCCTTGCCACGCTTGGTGGTTATTGCCATGTATTTCTCCTTCGTGTAGATCTGCACATCCGCAATCGTATCGCCTTGGTTGAGACTTATCGCCCTGACTCCTGTGACCCTCGGATGAGCAAATAACTTGGCCATCGTCTTCTTTATCAGACCCTTGGTGGTGAGGAACACAATCCTTGAATTCTCGAAGTCCTTTATGCTAAGAATCGTGACTATCTTTTCATCCTTAAGGTTGAGCAAATTGACAATCGCCTTTCCTTCAGCGTATCTGCTCGCCTCAGGGACTCGGTATGCCTTGAGCCAGTACACTCTCCCCTTGTCCGAAATGCAAAGCAGATAATCCTTTGTCTTGCACGAGACGATCTGCTTGACAAAGTCTCCTTCCTTTAGGTTTATCGCTATCACTCCCCTGCCTCCCCTTGCCTGCTCCTTGTAGGTTGCAAGCGGCATCCTTTTTACGTAACCGGTATTTGTGAATATGACTGAGACTCTCTCGTCCGAAATCAGATCCTCGTCCTTAACCTCAACCCCCTCGTCGTGCTGGAGAAGCTTTGTCCTTCGCGGCCTTCCGTACTTCTCTTTTATCTCCATAGTTTCGGTTCGTATGATTTCATCTACCTTCTTTGGGTCGGCAAGAATCTCATTGTAGTATTTTATCTTTCCCTCAAGCTCCACCTTCTCATCGGCAAGGGAAGTCGACTCTAGGGCAGTCAGCTTGCTTAGCCTCATCTCTAAAATCGCATTTGCCTGCTTCTCAGAAAGGGAGTAGTTCTTCATTATCAGGTGCCTTGCGGAGGCAAGCTCCTTGCTCTGCTTGATGTCCTTTACTATCTGGTCTATGTTGCTTATCGCAATGACGAGGCCATCGACTATGTGGTGCCTCTCGGTTGCAACGTTGAGCTCGAATGTGCTTCTCTTGCGGACCATTTCCCTCCTGTGTTCGATAAAGGTTGTGAGGAGCTGGAGTATGTTGAAATTCTTGAGCCTCTTGCCCACTATTGCAAGGCTTATGATAGGGAAAGTTGTTTCAAGCTGCGTGTGCCTGTAAAGTGAGTTTAGGACAACGTCGGCCTGGACATCTTCCCTAAGCTCGATGACAACTCTGATGTCCGTGTCGCTCTCATCTCGCAGGTCTGTTATGCCTACGATTTTCTTCTCTTTTACGAGAAGCGCGATGTTTTGGATCAGAGCCGACTTGTTTACGCTATATGGCAGCTCGTGGATTATGATCTGGTTCTCCTTGTTGTCAATCTCTACCTTCGCCTTTATTGTTACCTGGCCTTTTCCGTATCTGTAGCCGTTGTATGTGTTCTCGGACATCAGGGCGATTCCTCCTGTCGGGAAATCTGGCCCTTTGATTATTCCTAGAATGTCTTGCGGCGTTGCCTGCTCGTGTCCAAGCACATATTCTACGGCCTCGCAGACCTCGATTAGGTTGTGGGGGGGGATGCTGGTGGATACTCCTACTGCGATTCCGTATGTGCCGTTGATTAGAAGGTTTGGAACCTTTGCAGGCAGAACGTCCGGCTCCTGCTCGGTGTTGTCAAAGTTAGGAATCATCGGGACTGTTCCCTTCTCAAGGTCCGCAATCATCTCCTCGGCTAGCTTTGTGAGGCGCACCTCCGTGTATCTCATAGCTGCAGGAGGGTCTCCGTCAACCGAACCGAAGTTACCTTGTCCCTCGACAAATGTGTGGTTTAGCGAGAAGTCCTGCGCCATCCTTACCAAGGACTCGTAGACCGCCGAATCTCCGTGAGGGTGGAACTTACCGATGACCTCTCCGACAATCCTTGCGCTCTTCTTTGTTGGCTGGTTGTGTACGTTGTTGATGTTGTACATTGCGTACAGAATCCTCCTCTGGACTGGCTTGAGGCCGTCCCTGGCGTCGGGGATTGCCCTGCCTATAATTACGCTCATTGCGTAGGCTATGTAGCTTGACTGCAATTCGTCTTCCAATTGGCGTGATTCTATTCGGCCCATTTAATCATCTAGATGTCAAGGAAACTCACTTCTCCTGAATGCTCCTCAAGGAACTTTCTCCTCTTTGCAACATCAACTCCCATCAGTATTGTGAAAAGCTCGTTTGCCTTTGCGGCATCGTCAACCTTTATCTGCTTTAGAACCCTGTTCTCAGGATCCATGGTGGTCTCCCAAAGCTGCTCAGGGTTCATCTCCCCCAGACCCTTATATCTCTGGATTGCGGCCTTTCCTTCGTAGCCCTTTAGCTTTGCGTCGAGCTCCTCATCACTGTAGCAGTATGAGGATTCCCTGCCTTTTGTGATCTTGTAGAGCGGAGGCTGTGCAATGTAAACGTAGCCGTTGTCTATCACCGGCTTTAGGTATCGGTATAGGAATGTGAGGATAAGCGTTCTGATGTGGCTTCCGTCAACGTCTGCGTCGCTCATCAGAATTATCTTCTTGTATCTTATCTTATCGATGTTGAGGGTCTCCTTTATCCCTGTCCCGAATGCGGCGACCATGGTGTGAATTTCTGCGTTGTCGAATATTCTCTCGACACTTGCCTTTTCCACGTTGAGGATTTTTCCCTTAAGCGGAAGGATTGCCTGGAACTGCTTGTCCCTGCCCTGCTTGCTCGATCCTCCTGCGCTTTCTCCTTCTACAATGAATATCTCCGCCTTTGCCGGATCTCCCTCGATGCAGTCTGCGAGCTTGCCTGGAAGAGCGGAGCTCTCAAAGATGCTTCTTTTGCGGACCATTTCTCGTGCCTTCTTTGCGCTCTCTCTTGCCGCTGCCGCGTTTATTACCTTCTCCGCAATTGTTCTTGCCTCGGAAGGGTGCTCTTCAAGATATCTTGAGAGCTGTGAGTAGACAACGTTTTCCACAATGCCCTTGATCTGCATGCTTCCGAGCTTCTCCTTGGTCTGCCCCTCGAACTCGGGGTTTGCCATGAGCACATTGATTACCACAGTAAGGCCCTCTCTTACATCATCGCCTACAACCTTCACATCGCGCTTCTCTGCGATGCCGGATTTTGTCATATAGTTTATTATTGCTCTAGAAAATGCGGACCTGAAGCCGATGACATGAGTGCCTCCCTCCATTGTTCGAATGTTGTTTACGAACGCCTCGATCTTTTCATCGTAGCCCTTGTCGTACTGTATTGCAATCTCGATTGTGGAAAGTTCAACCTGCTTCTTGAAGTGGATTATTGGAGTGATTGACTCTGTTCCCTTGTTTAGGTAGGATATGAAATCTGGAAGGCCGTTTTGCGAGAAGTATTCCTGCTCATCGCGAGGGCTGACTCTTTCGTCGATAAATACTATCTTCACGCCTGGATTTAGGAAGGTGGTGTACCTAAGCCTGTGCTTTAAAATTTCCGCATCGAAATTGGGAGTGACAAAAATTTCCGGGTCTGGTTTGAATTTTATCGTTGTGCCGCGGCCTGTGGCTTCTCCGACCAGAACAAGAGAGGAGGTGGGAACGCCCTTGCTGAAGCTCATCTTGTATTCCTTGCCATTTTTCTTCACCGTGATCTCGGTAAACTCGGAAAGAGAATTTATGACTGTGAGACCCACGCCGTGCAGGCCCCCGGCAGTCTTGTAAACATCGTTGTTGAACTTTCCCCCTGAGTGTAGGGAGGTCATGATGACTTCTAATGCAGGCTTGTTGTACTTTGGCATGATATCTATCGGAATTCCTCTTCCGTCGTCGGAGAGCTCAGCCACATCGCCGGTCCCGTTTGAGGAAAGAGTTATCTTTATCGTCTTGCAGTAGCCTGCCATTGCCTCGTCAACTGCGTTGTCAAGGGCTTCGTAGAGCAGGTGCAGCACACCGCTAGGGCCTGTGGAACCTATGTACATCGCTGGCCGTTTTCTTATTCCAAGCGGACCTTCGAGTACCGTGATTTTCGATGCGTTATACTCGTCTTCCACTCCTTCCATGAAAATCAAACCGGTTCCCTCAAAATTGTATTGCCGTTCAATCCTTATAAACCTTTTGAGGCATGTTTGTCGTCGAAAAAGGGGCTCGGGAGAAGCTGCGAAAAGACAGCGCAGTATAAGAAGTTTTAGAAAGCAGTTATACTGTGAATTCATGGTAAAGAAGGTGCTCATAATAGGGGCTGCGGGAAGGGATTTTCACAACTTCAACATGCTCTTCAAAGAGAAAAAGGAGTACAGAGTTGTTGCATTCACAGCCGCGCAGATCCCATTCATAGAAAACAGAACATATCCCAAGGCGCTGGCCGGAAGTGCATACAAGGCGGGGATACCGATATACAGCGAGGCTCTGCTCACAAAGCTCATCGTCCAGCACAAGGTTGATGTGTGCGTAATGGCATATAGCGACCTGCAGAACCAAGAGGTAATGAATAAGGCGAGCGTGGTAAACGCGGCTGGGGCAGACTTCTGGCTGGTGGCGCCTTCGCACACGATGCTTAAATCCAGAAAACCTGTCATCGCGGTTTGCGCAGTGAGGACCGGAAGCGGGAAGAGTCAGGTGTCAAGGCATATTGCCAGGATAATAAGAAAACTGGGCAAGGTACCTGTAGCAATAAGGCACCCGATGCCCTATGGGGACCTCAAGAAGCAGGCTGTCGAGAGGTTTGCGACACTTAGAGACCTTGAAAAATACAAAACTACAATCGAGGAAAGGGAGGACTACGAACCCCACATACGAAACAATACTGTTGTTTATTCTGGGGTGGACTACGGCAGGATACTTAGGCAGGCGGAGAAGGAGGCGGACATAATCATATGGGATGGAGGAAACAACGACGCACCTTTCATCAGGCCGGATTTATTAATAACAATCGCTGATCCGCTCAGAGTCGGGGATGAATTGTCGTATTACCCTGGCCAGACGGTCGCTAGGATGGCCGATTTGCTAATAATCAACAAGGCAAACTCTGCCAGCGAACTAGAAATAGAAGACCTCAGGCAGGATCTGGAGTTGATAAACAAGAAGGCAAAGATAATCCTTACGAACTCGGTGATAAGCGTTGAGCGCCCTGGAAGGATACGGGGTAAGAGAGTGCTTGTGATAGAAGACGGGCCTACAGTGACCCACGGAGGAATGAAATTCGGGGCGGGGACAGTCGCCGCAAAGAAGTATGGAGCGCGGGAGATAATCAGCCCGAAGAAATATGCGGTGGGAAACATAGCTGCGCTCTATGAGAAGTACAAGCACCTAGACAAGATTCTGCCTGCGGTGGGATATAGCAAGCGCGAGATACACGAACTGCAGGAAACGATAAACAATGCGAAGTGCGATTTGGTCCTATCCGGCACCCCAACAGACCTTGGGAGGATACTAAAAATCAACAAACCGCTGATTAATGTTAAATACGAGCTGGAGGAGAGGAACCCGCATCTAAGGGATACTATTATTAATTTTGCACGAGAAAGGAAATAACGCTTTTTCTGGGTTCGTAACTCAGCTTGGTCAGAGTGGCTGGCTCTTAACCAGCAAGCCGGGGGTTCAAATCCCCCCGAGCCCATTTTTATTGAAACAAACCTTGAGGACACTATAAATAATCCGAAAGCCAAATAATATTATGGCAAAGGAAGCTTTTGCACAGTTTAACATCCCACTAAAATTCTACGGGGCAAGCCTTAGCGAAGAGCAGAGGCAGAGCGTTTGCGCAAGCCTTAGCGAAGAGCAGAAGTCTGCGCTCAGGCTTTTTTGGGTGGGTCAGGGGCTTGCTAACGTAGAGCATATCAGAAAGCAGGCGGATCCCGCGCTTTCCAAAGAGTTTGATAGCACTTTGAGCCAGCTCGAGAAGCTGAATTTGATATACATCGCAAAAGACCTAAACCATCCCGAGGACACTTATGTGATGGTCATGCCGCAGGGCCTTCAGATAATGGGCCTTCTCTTCTCAAAGAGAAGCTAGTTTTATCATCTTTTCAGTCATATAAAGTTACAAAACCACAAACATATCTGCATATTTTGTAAAAAATGTGGTTGTTTAAATATGACTAAATTCATATTAACTGTGGTAGTGGCGTGGATTAGTGGCGTGGATAATTCGAGGATTGTTGGAGGTTCTGTAGAAAGGGTGGCAGAGCTGGGCGCTCTTCTAAGAAATCCGAAAGTGGTCGCAAAGGCAGGGATATCTGCATTTGAGATATTAAGAAAAGCAGATGCAAAATGGAAAGCGAAAGAGGTATTCACCATCGAAAATGGGATTGTTTATCGGGGTACAAACAAGTGGAACGCCGATAGAGCGAGGACAGTTAGGGAAAAAGTGGAGTTTGTCATGAATAAGATGATGATCGAATCTGTAAAGGGACATTCGGAAATTGAGAAGTTAGATAAGATATAAATATGATTGATGCGTAATATTAGAGAAATACTATTTCTCTACCGGTGATTTTCATGAAAAACAACAAAAAAGCGACCAAAAAAGCTGTTCACAAGAAGACTTCAGTGAGGAAATCTGCCGCGAGGCATGTTTCTGCCAAGAAGGTTATTAGGAATGCCGCAAAGGTGCACAAGAAACAGATAAGGCATGCAAGGAAGGAAAAGCCGCTTGCAAAGCGCGTTGCAAAGTTGCCGGTAAAGGTGGCGGCGGTGCCAAAGCAGAGAAAGGCAAAGGAGGTCATCGACTTCAGGGCCGCAAACTTTGCAGACGAGGCCCTGATCAAGACAGTAATCGATGAGCCACACTTCACAAACCATGTCTCAAGGAGCGTAGGCAAGAGGGCAGGAGAGATAATCCAGCTTCTTGCGACCCCGCAGACGGACGATGCGATAGCCGAGAAACTTGATATCAAGATCAACGAGGTGCGAAGGATGCTAAACACCCTCAACACCTACGGTGTCGCGCGCTACAACGTCAACAAGGACAGCAAGGGATGGCTCACGTTCAAGTGGTACATCGACGCAAGCAAGATAACGGAGATGAAGGATGATTTGATTATGAAGAATGGGGAGGGTGCATACAAGCTCCCTGAAGGGTGCAACGACTTCTTCATATGCAGCAAGTGCTACACAGAGGAGAAGACGATCTTCCCGTTCGAGAGCGCATTTGAGATGGGCTTCAAGCATGAGTGCGGAGGGGCCATGAAGCAGGTCAACAAGATGGAGGTAGAGCAGCTAGTCATGCAGGAAGGAAAGATCCTGTAAGGTTTGTTTATGGGCTTAGAGATAAGCAAAATTGTATCGGTGAAAGTGCAGATAGACCCTAAAGCGACTGCATTTTCATCTATACTGCGCAATCCGACAAAGCGTGTAGGAAAGATATTCCAGCCTGTGAAAAGCGTGTTCTCGGATAAAGAGGAACTCTTTTAGCGGATCTTAAGGAAGATATTATAAGCTGTTTCTGCCAATAATGTTTTATAGCGAGGTAGGGTAGCCTGGAGTGCCCGCCGGGCTCATAACCCGGAGATCGATGGTCCAAATCCATCCCTCGCTATTTATTTCAAAACCATTAGCAAAGCTCTCGGAAAAACAGGGGAGAGGGGGGCACAGTTCCACTAATGGTGTTGGTTATATATAATATACAAATAATAAATCATCATTACTTTCATTATTTTGATTTTTTATTTTCTAAATAATAGTGGAACTATGCTGTATGCGTATGTTTTTTTGATAGTAGTGTTTTGTTTTTGGTGTGTTTATGGAAATTTCTGTTGATCAGCTCTTTAACATGATTCAGGCGGAAAAGAAAACAGGGGAGGTAATTCCCCTGCCTCGCGATTTCTACCGCAACGCCGTCCAAAAGCTCAGCAAACTAGAACAAATACAGGAAGACCAGCAGCACTCGGGGAACTTCAAGAAGCTGCTTGCGCAAGTGAGGCAGAGGAGATTACAGAAGCTATTAATATATTTGGCGTACAATAAACAATTACCTAGCCTGGTTCCCGAAGAGGAGGAAGAGCTCTACAAAAGCATCAAGGCCCTTCTCGATAAAAAAGAGCCGGGAGGCGCGAGGGTTCGGAAGATACGGATAATCTCCGAAACACCAGAGCTTGTTATGCCAAACGGCAACAAGAGCGGCCCATACAAGGAGCACCAGGTCGTAGAGACAACTGACAATTACGAGGCGGAATTCCTACTCAACAACAAGCTTGGCGAGCAAATCTAAAGTGATGAAATGAAGATAACAAAAGAACTGATGGCATACTGCCCCTACTGCAACAAGCACACAGAGCACACGGTTATGAAGGTACAAGCCGCTAAGCCGGCTAACCCTAGCAGGGGAATGAGCGTGAGCAACAGAAGGCACAACCGAAAGATCCGCGGATACGTAGGAAAGGTAAAGGCCAAGACCCCGGTGAAGAAGCTCGGAAAGAAGCAGAAGGCGATTTTGCAGTGCAAGGAGTGCAAGAAGTCGATAGAGCGAGTCTTCGGCAACAAGACGAAGAAGAAGCTTGAGATCAAGCGCTGAATAACATGATAATACCAAAGCCAATGCCTGAAGTTGGCGAACTTGTTCTGATAAGGATAAAGAAGGTGATGCCTTTTGGTGCATACTGCGAGCTCACCGAATATAGCAACCACGACGCATACATCCCGATAAAGGAGGTCGCCTCCGGATGGATAAAAAACATCCACGAGTTTGTAAAAGAGGGCCACAAGGGAGTCGGGAAGATCGTCTACATCGACAAGGAGAAGAAGGCAATCGACATCTCTCTAAAGAAGGTAACAAAGAAGGAGGAGAAGGACAAGGTCAACGATGCAAACCTTGAAAAGAGGGCGGAGAACCTTTTCACGCAGGCGGTCGTTGCCGCGGGCCTCAAGGACAAGACTCAGGAAATAATTTCCGAAATCTCAAAGAAGTACCAGACCTACACCGAGATAATAAACACATTTGTCGAAGGGAAGGACGCGTTTGACGCAATGAAGATCAATCCTAAGTTCACAATCGCAATCAAGGAGATTGTCGCAAAGAACATCAAGCCGAAGATATATCAGGTCACATACATCGCCGAGGTCACGGTGTACGACACAAAGCAGGGAGTATCGCTGATAAAAAAGGCGTTCAAGGAGGTAGAGAAACTCGGCGTCTCGATAAACTATCTTGGCGCGCCAAGATACAAGCTGGTCTCTGAGGATTCAAGCTACCCTAAGGCGGAAGAGAGAATCAAGAACGCAAACATCATACTAGAGAAGATTCTTGTGAACAGCACAATCAACCTAAAGAAGGACAAGGTATAGCATGCTCAACTCAAAAATTTATCGTAACAAGGGCGTAAAGCCAAAGAACCCCATACTTCTAGTCGGGCTTCCGGGAATCGGCAATGTCGGGAGTTTGGTTGGCGAGCATGTCAAGAACGAGCTCAAGGCAAACAAGTTCGCAACTCTATACTCCCCCCATTTTCCACACCAGGTACTCATGCTCAAGTCCGGGGGGATAAGGCTCGTCAGCAATCGGTTCTACCACTGGAAGAATCCCTCAAAGGACAAGAAGGCGAGCGATCTGATCATACTCGTCGGAGATTTCCAGGCGATGTCCTCTGAGGGCCAGTACGAAATCAACGAGAAGATAGTCGAGTTCTACAAGAAGATGGGAGGAAAGATGATTTACACCGTGGGGGGCTACAACACAAGCAACCAGTACATCAAGGAGCCGAGGGTATTTGCGGTAACAACGGACAAGTCAACAATCCCTACGCTCAAAAGCAAGGGGGTGATATTCGGGCAGGCATCCGGAATGATCTGGGGATCGGCAGGCCTTCTGCTCGCCTTTGCAAAGAAGCACAAGCTCACCGGAACCTGCATCATGGGGGAAACTGGGCTCCTCGAGGTCGATGCGCACGCCGCAAAGGCGGTTTTGGACATTCTGGTCAAGGAATTGGGGCTTAAGATCGACCTTGACAACATGGAGAAGATAAGCCAGGAGACGCAGAAGATGATCAAGGCGATGGAGGAGGCAATGCAAAAGGAGAGTCAGGGCAACAAGGAGAACTTCACATACATCAGATAATCTAGTTATATAAAAATCAATGATGATAAGTAGCTGTGCGAGTGTTGTCTAGCCTGGTAGGATCTGGCCTTCCCAAGGCCATGGCCCGGGTTCAAATCCCGGCACTCGCACCATCCCTCTACTGTGGTTACAAAATCCCAAACATTCTTGTTTTAAACGCCCGATAAATCACTCTTTTAAAGCGGGAATACCAAATAATATTGTGGAAACAATGGAATACGCTAAAATCACTTTGGATAGGAGTGCACTGCCTAGGGTAGTAGAGAAAACCCTAACGATATTAAACGAAGGCAAGACTCCCGCAGAGAAAGTTGACGGCATGAAGATTAAGTCCTTACTTAGGATTGTTGACGGACAGATAAAGTTTGAATCAAAAGCCACAAACCAGTACGAAAAGGTGATAGAGAACAAGCTGCACCTTGCAGTCATAGCTGCAGAACAGCAGATTTTCAAAGAGGAGCTGATCGAGATTGCAAGGCAGAGCGAAATCTTGATGGATACAAATCAGGAAATCATCAAGACCTTCACTACCTATACTAAGATTTTTCACTAACAAGGGATAAAATGCAACAAAATACCCCTTCCCAAAAGCAAAAACTGCTCAAGGACCAGCCCACAATAATCCAGTCAATGATTGAAACGGCAGGCAAATTGGCAATTCAATCCGGTCTTGGTGACCATTCATTGTATGCTGCGATAAAAACCATTTTCAAAACCATAAACGGGGAGATCAAAATCAAAATGGATGCCTCAAGTCCAAACGCGGATGCGGCCGGGATGATTCTAAAGAACTCAATAACCAAACATTCCGAACTTCTAGAACTTGAGATGAAGGCATATATGGACTGCGACGGAAGCGTCAAGGTTCTTGCAGCGGCGCTAAGGGATAGAACTGCAGACAGAAATATACTTAGAAGCACAGAAATCGTATCAGATTAAGAGAAGAAGCAGCAGGCTAGCAGCCCACCCTGCCACAGAACAGAGGAAGTTGGTCGTGAACTTGTTTCCCACCCCCTGTTCCTCCCAGTAGCCGACAACAGAGTCTACAAGATTCCCTATAAGCCCCGCGATTATTACAACCACAAGAAGAATCCCGTAGTCGGGGTTGTTGACCATTGTAATTCCTATAAGTAGAGATCCGAGCAGTCCAGCCCCTATTCCAAATGCTGTTATCCCCCCCGATGTTCCCTGCCTGACCTTCTTTAGGGTCATGAGCATGATTGGTTTTGCTCCCAACACCCCTATCTCGCTTGAGAACTTATCGGCGGTTATCGCCGCGACGCTCGCCACATAGGAGACGATTATGAAGCTATTTGGCATTATCGAGCCATTTGCGTTGAAGTAGTAGAGCACGGTAATTAGCAGCGGGACGATGCCGTTTGCAACCACATTGTTCCAGCTCCTGTATTTTTGGTAGACGCCAATCATCTTCTTTCTGCGCCTCCCTATCCAGGTTACGACCCCAGCGAGCACCAAAAACCAGAGCATCACCATCAAAAAGAAAGGCCCCATGCCCCCTCCAAAGAACAAGATGGCCAGTCCTAAGATGACAGCGGCGAGGATACCGTACCTATCAAGAGTCAAAAAGTTGAGCATATAATCCTTCCATTTTTATGAAATATTCCACTAAAAACATACGTTTTTAAATCTTAAATCCGCCAATATACCTACGGGTTCTTTACTGTAGGAAGGGTTAAACTGGTCGCCTTGCCAGTCCGTGCAAACGGATTGGCCTCTTCCTAAGTTTTCATTCTCCACTAGCATCTCTGCCCCTAAATTTCATTAACTTCATTTATCTCTACTTATATATTCTTTACGTTAGGAAATGCACCCTTTTTCGAAGGGTTATTATTCCTATTTCACCCATATATTCCTACATCATTTTCTAATGGGGTTGCAATGGCTAAAGACAAAGGAGTAAAGAGCATAGAGGACCTGCCAGGGATAGGCCCCACCTCGGCGCAGAAGCTCATCACAGCCGGCTATGACACCCTAGACAAGGTGGCCGCGGCACTTGCCGGGGAGCTGGCGGATTCGACAGGACTCTCAACAGATGTGGCCAAGAAGGCAATCGAGGGCGCAAAACAGGCAACAACCCTGGAGTTCCAGACCGGAACGCAGGCCTATGAGTCGACCAAGGCACTGGGGAAGATAAGCACCGGCTCCAAGAACTTCGACGACCTCATAGGTGGCGGCGTGGAAGTCAAAGCAATCACCGAGGCTTACGGAAGATTTGCCTCCGGGAAGTCCCAGATAGGCTTCACACTTACAGTCAACGCCCAGCTTCCAATCTCGAAAGGGGGGCTTGAGGGTGCGGTTCTATTCATTGATACGGAAGGCACATTCAGCCCGGAGCGAATCGAGAGCATAGCGAAGGCGGCAGATCTTGATCCCAAAAAGGTGCTCGAGAACATCTTTTTGGTAAGGGCGCAGACAACAGAGCAGCAGGTCCTGACCGCAGAGCGCGCCGACAAGCTGATCAAGGAGAAAAACATCAAATTAATTGTGGTTGACTCGCTAACATCCCTCTTCAGGGCGGAGTTTTTGGGGAGGGGGACGCTCAACGAGAGGCAGCAGAAGCTCAACGCCCACATCCACAGGCTCCAGATGCTAGCTGACACTCACAACATCGCGGTCTACATCACAAACCAGGTCATGGACAACCCCGGAATCCTGTTCGGAGACCCGACAACCCCTATCGGAGGCAACATCCTCGCCCATGCGGCAAAGACAAGGCTGTATATGAGGAAGGGAAAGGAGGACAAGAGGATTGTAAGGCTGGTCGATTCCCCAAACATGCCTGAAGGGGAGGCAGTGATCAAGATAACCACGGATGGAATAAGGGACTAGTGTTTCAATGCTCTTTTTAATCGGAATGGGACTAAGCCACAGGGAAATTCCCCGCAACGCAATGGAAGTCATAGCGGATGCGGACGAGGTCCTTGTGGACCAGTACACAAACTTCATAACGGATGAGGACCTCGCAAAGATAGGCGAGGATCTAAATGTTAGCCTGGTATTGCTAAATAGATCCGACCTTGAGGAGAACGCAAAACTGATGGTCGAGCGCGCAAGGACAAAGAAGATCGCAATTCTTGTCTCGGGGGACCCGCTGATTGCGACAACGCACCACACAATACTAGATCTCGCGCACAAGATGAAAGTCGAGTACCGGGTTTACCATGCCGCATCAATATTCTCCGCAGGAATCGGGGAGAGCGGACTTGACGTTTACAAATTCGGCCCTACAACAACTCTCGCATTCTGGAGCGATAACTACAAGCCCGTTTCCCACATCGACGTGATAAAGAGGAACATGGAGGCTGGAGAGCACACAATGTGCCTGCTTGACTACCACTACGCAGAAAAGAGGAGGATGAGGCTTGCAGAGGCGGTATCGCTATTGCATGGGGCAGACAGGCAGAGAAATTACAACATACTAAAGCACGATACAAAGCTCATAGTGCTCGGAGATATCGGAAAGGAGACCCAAACAATCGCATACCTTGAGATTGCAAAGATTGGGAAGGAGGAGCTAATGATGTTCGAGGGAAAGGTACTTACAATCATAATTCCTGGAAAGCTCAACTTCGCAGAAGAGGAAGCGCTGCTTAAGTTTTCTTCACATCCTCCTTCCAGTACCTAAGAGTGTAGGCCAGTGACGAGAACCCGAAGAGCTGCACAAACCAGATATTTACAAGCCTTGAGAATATCGTAATCACCGAGGCGAGCCCCAGAGTTATCCCAAATCCCCCAAAGAAGGCTACCAGGAACCCAAGAAGCGTCGCATCCGTAACCCCGATGTTTCCAGGCAGGCCGGTCACCATTCCCAGCATGGTCGAAATCGAGGAGATGAATATTATGGTGGGGAGGTATGCGTAACCGACATTGATTCCGAATGCGAGCATCACAAAGTAGAGGCTCAGCCCCCCGAGGATCATGGCAGGGATGGTGTAGAGCATCGAGTAGAAGTAAACCCTCTTGCCCAGCAGCTTGTTGTGCACGAAATACTTGTCCCCTACCTCAAAGAGCTTCTTGAACATCGCGTACTTTCTCAGCCTCGTGCTAAAGAGCGAGTACGCCGACTTGTTGTATAGGAAAATGAACGGTATGAGCAGCAGGGAGCTTGCGACAATCGAGACAAGCACGTACTGCTTGACCAAGAGCGCAGAGGCAACCGCAACGATTGCGAATCCCGCAAAGTCAGTGAAGATGTCCGCCACAACCGCTGGGAAGGTCTTGCTGAACTTAACATTGGTAAGTCTATTTATCGTATAAGATACGATTGCCCTGCCCCATCTTCCAGGGGTTATGTCCATTGAGTACATGGAGAGGTATATCATGAAATTCTTACGCCTCTCTATTTTCACCCCGAGTCTCTTTGTGTACATCTCCCACTTCGGGAAACGCAGCGCATAGCCTGCAAATACGACGATGACCGCAATCATGTAGTAGAAAAGGTTTATCGACTCCACGCTGTGCACGAACGTGTCAACCCCCTCGTTTAGAATTGCAAACGCCGCAATCGCTATGAAGACGACGAAGCTGAGGAGCATGATGAGTATCAAAATCTTCTCATATCCGCGGATCCTGTTTCTGTAGTCCGAGCTCTTTTTGATGTCTCCAAGTCCAAATGCCGGTCCGCGAGATCTTTTAGCCATATAGTCACTTCTGGAAATTTATTATCCTCTTTGCTGCAACTTCCTCATTTGCGCAGAGGAGCACGACCTTGCTGTGCTCATGGTAATCTGCAACTATGTATCCCGACTGCCTTGCAATCTGGCCTGCAAATTCAATTACCTCTTCCTTTTTGGGCATATTCTCGTGGGTCAGGTGCCTATCCTCCCCGCGGGCTCCCCCAACAAATACAAATCCCTTGACTTCCACGTAATCGGGCTCGCCCTTTGCAATCAAGTCCGAATATCCCTCGACATCAGTCATGTTTATCCCCTTCACAAGGGTAAGCCTGAAGACTTTTCTTGTCTGCAGTTTCGAAAAGATATTCAAGAACTCCTGGAAGTTCTGCCACGCGTTGAGCGTTTTGGCACGGGCAATCTTATCGTAAACATCGGGGTTCGGGGCCTGTATCGAAACATAAAGCTGTGTTGGCATAACTGTCAATTTTCTAAGTGCCTGCACCATTGTGCCGTTTGTTACAAGGAAGGTGCTTATCTTCCTTTTGTGGAATGCGTCAAGCAGCTTGCTCATCAGCGGGTAGAACATCGGCTCGCCTGTCAGGCTCAGCGCCACATGCGCAGGGTCGTTTGCCTCCCCCCATCTCCGAATATCTGTCTTGGGATTCTCCTTGAATCCCGAAATAAGTTTTTTCTGTTCGCTGATCATCCCCTCCACAATCGAATCGGGATCGTCCCAGTTTCCAAGAGCGTTTAGCTCGTTCCAGTTTATCCCAATCTCCTCGGGAATTATTCTCCAGCAGAAGCTGCATGCCAAATTGCAGCCTATCGCAGGAGTGGACTGCATGCACCTCCAGCTCTGTATTCCGTAGAACTGGTGCTTGTAGCATGTGGCGCCCTCTAGGCGAAGGCTGTCTGCGGTGTAGAAGCATGTCTTTATCGCAGAGTGCTTTCCTACGAAGTGGTATCCTTGCCTTACCATCATCGTCTTGAGCTCCCGAGGCACATGCGGCTCGCTCTGTGCCTGAACCATGCTAGTCTCCTGTCCCATCTAAGCGCCGCATAGTAATAGAAAATAAGAATATTATAAACTTGCTGGGAAAGTTATCTTTTCAGGGCCCTGACAATGATCAAGTCAGCTATCTCAATGCCCTCCTCATTTTTCTTCATGCGTATCGTAGAGCCATTATTTTTTGCACCGACCTCAAGGAGCATTTTCTCCATCTCCACATTGTCCATCGCCAAAAGTCCGCTTAAGTATACGGGGCTGTTTAGCAAGAACAACTTCCCCTTCTCTATTTGCATAAACTCTATTCCCTCTGCAACCAAAGGGTCGCTGTGACTAACGCTAAAGGAGACCTTCGCCCCACGCTTCGCCACTCTGACAAGTTCAGCTGCAGCGTATTTGCCATAGGCACCCATTAATCCAACCGCAAAGAAGCTGAACGTTTTTTCAAAAACCCCTTCTCTGAAAGGTAAATACGCCCCATCTGCCTGGACAAAGTCGGCACTAGGGTGGCGTTTTAGCGCAATTTTCAGCGGGTCCAACGCAACATCACTCCCCACATACCAGTTTCCATTTTTTGGTAGTTCGAGCCTAAGGGCGCTTCCACATCCGACTTCAAGCACCGGCCATTTTTTCGTCGAAAGCAGTTTTACGTATTTGACCGCATTAGTACACCCTCCGTCAGGGTCATTTTTCCACATGTACTCCCAAACTTCCCTTCGGTCTAACGGCTCCTCCCTAAATTCCCCTGCCATATTTCTGACCACCTCCGCGATCTCTTTTCTTCGATTAGGTGAGGTTTCCTTTTGCATAGATAACTCTTCCAAAAGATGTTTTTTAAGCGTATCCAAGCGTTCGTATAAAACCCTCTTCTCAATCTTATTTATACCTTGATAACGATTGATTCTAAGGATTCAATGGCGCTTGCACTGGAGCTCAAAGGCCAAAAAATATACGCCGCTGACCATCCGACAAAGGATGTGCTTGGCAAGAGCAGCTACGGCAAGATCGCCAAGGGAAAGCTGGAGCTCCTTCCCGAGGAGGCGCTCTACCTGATGGATGTCAGGAACGCAGAGTGCAAAGCAAATAAGAAACAAATAACATTCACGCAGCTCGCGCATAAATTCTCGAACAGGAAGCTGATGTCAAGGTACTTTGCATACAAGGACTGGAGAGACAGGGGCCTAATCCTGCGCAGCCCTGCCTTCAATCACCTCTCGCCGCACGCAACGCCAATCAAGAGATACCCCGGAGGAAAGATCAAGCTTCCAAGCTACAGGCTCAAGGGGGCATTCTTTCCACACGACCTGATGTCGGTTCTCGAGGACGACGCAAAGGGCAAGTACCTCTACGAGAACTACTGGCTGGGTCAGTACGGCACTTACAAGGCGGCGGACAGGGGCAAGCTAAACAAGTTAGACGCCTACGAGACGCTCTTTTTGATGGACAAGGGAAGGCTCACGCTTAGAAACGCAACAAAGGCAAAGGTCGCATCCATTGCAAAGAAGAGGCGCTCCGATTTTCCAAAGCTCTATGAGGTCTACAGGGACTGGAGGGAGCACGGGTACGTGATAAAGACTGGCTTCAAGTTCGGCACGCACTTCAGGGTTTACTTCCCTGGCGCAAGGCCGATAAAGGACGACAACTGGGTGCACTCAAAGCATGTCATACATGTCTTCCCAAAGGAATCCAAGCTTCTGATCTCCGAGTGGGCGAGGGCGATCAGGGTTGCGCACTCTGTGAGAAAGACATTCATCCTAGCGATTCCTGGAAAAGCGAGGGCAAAGGGCGGCGCAATAGATTTCATGCTTTACCACAGAAAGGGCGGCGATACGGAGAGCCCCGACAAATCCCCCCCAAAGTTTGCCATGCTCTCGCTGGGCGAGGAAGAGTACATCGGCGGAGGCGAGCTCTCAGGCGCGATAAGAAACGCTCAGAGCAAGAGGCTTGAATTGGTCCTTGCGATTGCAGACCGCGAGACCGCAGTCACCTACTATCGCGTCAAGAGGATAGAGCTGCCAGGGAGCAAACACGACTACTACGAGATAGACTGGATGCAGCCATAGTGATTTCATGAAAGATTGTATCTTCTGCAAGATCGTAACCGAAGAAAAGGACAAGGTGCTCTTCAGCGACCCCCAGTGCTATGTGATTTATGATAAGTATCCAGTGGAAAAGGGGCACATGCTTGTAATATCACAGCAGCACTACGAAAACCTTCTCGCGGTGCCTGACGAACTGAGCTCCCAGATGCTCTCCATTGCGAAGAAATTCGCAAAGAAGGCACTACAAGAATTCGGCGCCACAGGAATAAACATCGTGGCAAACAACGGAAGGACTGCAAATCAGCTCATAATGCACGCCCACATACACGTTCTTCCCAGATATCCAAACACGTCCGGCAAATCCCACTACACAATCGCCGGGGCAAAGGAGTAAGGCAACGCGCAGTGTGCGCTAATGCTCTATTAATAAAAAATAATTAGGCCCACCACCCAAGAGAGCAGTGGGCAGAAAAAAAGTCCTGCCTTACTTTAGGTCAATAACTATTCCTCCCATCCTCGCGGCCACAAAGTTGAAGATCGAGATCCCTATGTAGGCTGAGATGAACGTGACAATCACGTTCGAGATCAAGGAGGTAATAATCGTTATCACCCCGAGCCTGAAGTCGTGCCCGGTGCCCAGCGCGGAGAGTATCCCGATTATGAGAGTCATAACAACCCCTATCAAGGTGACAATCTTCGCATAGCTCATAGTGTCGACGCGCTTTAGAGCCATAGGCTTTCCAGAGATGTTGACCACTACCCCTCCAACCTTCTTAACAAAGAAGTTGAAGAGCAGCACGTATATCGCAGCTCCGATTGCCCCGATTATCAAGAAGAGTATCGGCAAACCTACAAGCGCAAAGCCCGAGACCAGTCCCAGAACCGCACCTCCAGTCCCCATCATTGCGCTGTTTAGCAAAGAAGGCAGAGCGAAGGTAACAATGATTCCAAGCACAAGCCCCACAATCAAGGCGCCGATTGCGACAATCTTCACATACGATCCCATGTCTATCATGTTCACGTTTGTCGGCTTTCCAGAGATGTTAAACTTGATCCCCCCTATCGCCTCTGCAATAACATTGTACACCGCAGCGCCTATGATTGAGAAGATGAACCCTAGGATCGCTCCTCCTATTATCCCAAGTATCGGGAGCCCTATCAGGAATGCACTTCCGAAAGCCCCTGTAAATGTAGCTGATAACAAGGTCTTTCCTAGAACCGTAAATACAACATCCAGTATCAGCGCCGTTATCAATCCGTAGATTGCCCCGAGTGCCGCATACATCTTTCCAATCGACATCAAGTCGATTTTTCTTAAGGTCTGCATATCATCGCTCTAATGGCACATTCAAGCTTTATATAGCCTCTGAGTTCCCTCTCAAAACCCCCAGAAAGAGCCAAATTTCCCCTCGAGGCGAAATTCCACTAATCTGAAAAACTTTATAAATCTATAAGAAGTATCCTACTCAGGCGAGCATATGAAAATATCTGACATATATCACATGGATATCTACAGTGATTCCGGACAATATCTTGGCGACGTTCAGGATGTAATAGTTGATCTGGAAAGAGGAGAACTCAGCAGGTTGCTGACAGTACCATGGAAGAATGCAAAGGGCGATGTTAAGGTTGTCCTGAGGCAGAAGAGCATTCTCTACAAGAACGTGAAGAATGTAGGAGACGTGGTCTTGGTTTCGTCATTGCCAGGGGCAAAGGCGGATGATATCTCAAGGGAAGAAGCAACGGATCTTTCAAGATAATTTTTGTTTTACGGCAGGGGCTAAACTCCCCTCTATTTTATTATCCTCTAGCGAAAGCGCTTTCTACTCCGTAATTGGCTTAGGCAGCCTCACGCCGCGCTGCGAGTTGTATCCGCCCTGATACGCGTTCTCGACCCTGCTTGTCGCCTTGACAAAGACAATGTGCGCAAAGCGAACCATTGGCCTAAGTCTTATTTTGTAAGGCGAGTTGTTTATCACCTCAAGGGTTATCGTTCCCTTGAAGCCTGCATCAATTATCGTAGGTGGCATGGAGAGGCCATGCCTTGCCCATGTGCTTCTAAGCTCGACAAAGCCTACGACGTCATCTGGCATGCTGATGAACTCGTTTGTAGAAAGAAGGACCTGCTCCTTCCCCTTGATTATTATCTCGCTGACCCCCCTTTCGATCTGGAATGCAGACTCTATGGTGTCCTTGTCATTTGGCTCCATGATGAACTCGTCGCCCATCTGCTTGTGCCTGCCGACCTCGTCGGCTAGCCTGAAGTCAACCCCGTTCTCTCGGACAATCGTCTCTGCAAACGGGTCGATTATCAGCCTCTTGCTCTTTATCATGTTCATTAAGTCGAAGTCGGATAATATCATTTAACCCCCAATCAGTATGTTATTAATAAATAGCGAGCAATAAAGATTAAAGCCTATCAGTCAGGTTAGGCGCTCCCATCGTCTAGTCCGGTCAAGGACGTGGGGCTTTCAACCCTAAAACTCGGGTTCAAATCCCGATGGGAGCATTATTTTTTTCCGGACCAACAGCTAAAGTTTCAAACCTATCTTTTCGAAAGCTTTGCAATCTTGTTTAGATCCCCGTCCCTTACCGCATCTGCAAGCGTTTCCGATTTTGTCGCCTTAATCTTAAAGGATTCGATAAGTCC